>Ga0157366_1000286_pt1 | contig 24492 bp, 13 predicted proteins | sample AttbisABBM1_FD_113149 | JGI IMG/M metagenome (GOLD analysis project Ga0157366, IMG submission 113149) | Fungus gardens microbial communities from leaf cutter ant in Botucatu, State of São Paulo, Brazil - Atta bisphaerica ABBM1 | ecosystem: Host-associated > Fungi > Mycelium > Unclassified ...
ATATAATTGTGTGACTGTGATTATAACAGTTATATCATACTCTATTATCTAAGCCTAAAATAAAGAAAATAGAAATGTAAATTAAAAATAAAATAAAATAGAAAAATAAAAATAAAAGAGAAAAAAAATCAAGTCTATTGTTCACAATTATGATATCTACACACTTTTAATAGGGTTTTTCTTTCTTTTTTTTCTTATCTTATTTTTCTCTTATTATAATTTTAACTATTTCTTACTATTTATTCTATAAAATTAATAATAATAAAATTCTTAATAATAAACAGCTAATTCTTAATAGAAAACAGCATTTCTATAGACTTTTCTTAGTAGTTTTCACATGCTACTCCTTTATTTTCTTTCTTTCTTTTCTCTAGTATTTACTATACTTCAAAATTATTCTAGATTTTTGTTAACTCAGCTATAAGATAGTCTTGTTTTTCTACCAAGTTTTAGAGAGATTTACCAATACTACAGTACTCTTTTACTAGCTTTCTGAACATCTTTTTAATAGTACTTAGAATTTTATTGTAAGCAAGGTCTATCTTCTAAGGGCTAGTAGTATTTTCTTAAGCTGGAATATATTGTTACTTGATTACAGTATACTTCATATAGACTAGTAGTCTATTATAGAGGAGAAAAAATCAGTAAAATGATAAATGTTAGCCACTCACCTGCTATTATATACTAGATACTCATGTTTAATAGTACATATCTCTTATAGAGATTTTTACCCTATATCTTCACTACTTCTTTTTTATGGTCCTTCTTTACCTGCTTTCTTTGACAGCCATGGCCCAGCCTTATCTTCTTTTCACATTTTTTCTCTATTACTAAGATCTCAATGATTAAATTCTTTTCCTTCTACTATTTCTTAGCTTTTTTTTTTAGCTCATTATCTCTCCTTCTCCTTATGCTATTTTTGCTACTAAGTAAGCTTTCTCAGCAGTCCTTTCCTCATGTCATATTTTTGCTACCTCTTCTAGATAAGCAATTAAAGCTTGCTTTTTAATATACTAACATATACTTTTCTTCTTTTGGCATACTAAGATTTTGGCATCTAAATCTAAAGAAGTTGGAAACATAGTAGGGAAGTTCTTGTTAGACATAGTGATAAGAAAAAAAGAAGTGAAGAAAAAAAATTTATATTAACTTAAGACACAATTATGTATTTTCTGAGTAAACTTAATAGAACTTCAAAAACTCAGTCCTAAGAGGAGAATACTGTTATATACCAAGTCTAATCCCAAAAATAGCTTATCTTTCATGGTAGTATTATCTCTCTATAAGATTTTGTACATAATCCATCTTCTATAGTAATGTTATCCTCTTACAATATCTCTATTCATAACCTATTTTCCATAACAGTATTATCCTTCTGTTCAAACTCTGGGAGTACTCAGTCTTCTATGACAATATTTACTTCTTTCTAATTCAAACTACTATCAGTATCTTACTACTGAAATATTTACTCAGCATAGCTGCTAACATTACTTAAAGCTGTATGATGAAGTAATAACACTACTCAAGTACTCTTTAACTTTTAATTAGTATTTAAAGACTAATAGATATGCTGTAATCTTCAGTCTAATAATCAACTATTATTAATACTAAACTCTAGTGTTATAGTGACATACTTGTTTTGTCAGCATTTACTCTCTTTGTCACAGTTCAAACTCTGAGTCATATCTGTCTCCAATATGGATGGTAGTACTCAAATATCACAGATATTTCACTCTCTGCAATGAAGTTTATGTTTATATTATTATTTAAGCTAAAATACTACTAGCATTTTATTTCTTACAGTGGACTTACTAGTATCAAAATACTGTAGGTATTTGGTCTTATTTGTATCAAAATTCTGCAGATATTTAGACTTGTTTGTACCATCTTTTATAGTGAAGTTATTTCTTCTCAAACTCTATGAATATTCAGTCTTCTATAGTAAAGTTTACTCTCAGTCAACCTAAATCTCTGTTAGTGTTTTACTACTAAAATATTTGTTTAGCATAGCCACTGATATCACTCAGTGCTCCACTTGAGTACTTCTTTATTTTACTTCATATATTCAAGACTAATAGTTATTTTGTAATAAATAGCCTAATAATTAACTGAAGTTAATATCAAACTCTAATGTAATATTAATAGTAACATATTTACTTTTATCCTCATAACTTCTATTTCCACCTCTTAAGACCTTTCTCTGAAATTGCAACCATATAACTAGTAGGAGGTACAATACATAAGTTAAAGCTAAGATTATTTTGAAAAGTCTAAAACTCTGCAAACTTTAATAAGTTTCTATACTTGTCAAACTCTGCTAATCTTTTTAGACTTTTGCCTTCTTTAAGTATAGACTATACTTGACATTCTTGAACTCTGTTTCATTTTTCCCTAATTTGGACAAGTTTCTATATTTAGTCTAAACCTCATATAATCCTATAAAATTTCACTTCTAAGTATAAATTATACCTAATATATAGCTTACTACATAGCATAATGTATATCTTAGTTCTCATTATATTTATATTTTACATACTAAGATTATTCTTATAATATTATTAAGTATAGCCTGAGTTGTCTTGACTTGTGGTTGCTACAATAGTATATAACTATGGTATGTCATTCTCATAGTATATTCATGGTGTACACATGGACTTTAGGGTAAAATAAATTAATTAGAACATAGACTAGCATATACTAGTAAATATAGAAGTCTAATACAGTAAGGACTTCTTGTTGAGTTTTTTTTGTAAAACCTCAATATAAGATGGAACCTTCAGTATTACTACTAAATGTACATCATACTACTCTGATATTGGTTGTTATAATAACAATATTCTTCACTGATCTTACTTATTTTTATTTATTATTCTTCTTACTTGAACATAATTAACTCAATCAGAGTAGTATTAGATATAGTTTATGTCTTGTTATCCAAGATCTATAATAAGCCCTCAAAAGATAGATGAGTAAGTAAATGTTATCGTTATCTAGAATACAGAATACAGATATTAAATGACCTTTAGCTTTAGCTTATATGCTATGTCTCTACTAGTCATATTGGTTGCATATCTTAGACATCTTATTTATGAGTCTTGTAAGGAAAAATCCCACCAGAAGATGGTGAAGTATGTCATTACCAACACTAGAAAAAAATGTTAGTTTTGATTGATTTTCAGAATAAGAGATTATAGTGTAACTACTGGCTTATATACCAAGTATTCTATCTAAAGTAGTTATCTAGGGAATAGAGACTATAAGCTAGTTATCCTGAATCTGGATGGTCCTCAGATATAGAAGTGGAGATTCATAGAGTTATCAGAAGACCTATCAGAATTAAAAATAATAAACTTTGTTTTTATCTTATTTCTTTCTTATTTCTATTTCTATTTTTATTTTATTTTCTTATTTTGAACTTAGGGTTGGGGTTATAGTATGATATTACATGTGACTGTCACAAATGTCACAGTCACACAATCATATGACATATAGAAGAACATAAAAGGTTTTGGAACAATAATATTATATAGTATATTTACTACATGTTGATTTTATGGATAATACATGGCCTTTAGGGTAGGTTAGTATTAGTCTTGCACAGGCCACTAGCTAGCATATACAAGGTAGACATTTTGTACTAGGAACTCTGTTGAGTGTAAACTCTATACAAGGTTTTTTTTCTGACTTAACTCTTTGAGTTTTGAATTGTGACAAGACCAGCAAGGATGTCTGAGGAGTGATCAACTTGGAATAGAGAGTTGATCCACACCAGAAGGGGTTTGGGAGTGCAGATGACCTTTGCAATCTACTCTGCAGACACCACAAGAAGGCCCTGAATTGAAGAGATCTAAGCATCAAACTCAGATACCCTTGAGAGAAGAAAATATTTATAGAGAACAAGAACATTCTACTAATATCCTATAGAATTCTTTATGGTAGCCAAGAGAGAGGTTTTCTAATCCAACATGGCTCATGATAGACATAAAAATGCTTGTCAGGAATCATGAAGGATCTATCATAATGTATGACATTTTTCTGATAACCCACGATACCAACACTATCCGATACCACAGAACGCACATCGTATAAGCACCAACTGCTCTGCAAGTATTCTGTTGTCTACGACTGTTCACAAAGGCAAGCAAACCCTATACATTTTCCTAAACAAGATGGCGACCCTCAATTGACGAGATACTAGAAGCTACTAGATCATACTCCACTCAAAATGTGCCAAATCTTGTTTTCGAGAGATCTCACTACGGAAGAATGGGTGTTTAAGCTGGTCATGAAGTATGCAACCTCGCCAAGAGTCCGATAATGGGTTGTAAATGGAGCGCCGCCAGGGGCAACCGAAAAATTGCCGATGTCAGTGATGTGTTCCCGCAAGGGAGCAAAGGTAGCCTGTGCAGACATCGACGTGTAACCTGACAAAACATGAAGACAACTCCATCGTCCGATTGCTTTGACGTACCTGCCTCTGAGTCACTTTGAAGTTTGATTGCTAACAAGGATCCCAGTGCCATTGTCGTCTTCACAGCTGGCAGTTGTGAAACCGCATCTACGAAACCGGGATCCCAAAAACTCCAAACGGCTTTTGAAGATTCAACTTGCGACCACATGGCTTGTGCATCTTTCCAAGCTTGACTTGTCTTCAGTGTTTGTATCATTTTCAGTGTTTCGTTAGCAACTTCACAGCCAATGGCATGTGCGGTGTAAGAGTGACCATGAAGAAGGGCAGAAGCTTTGCTATCCCCCCAGAATGCCTCAAAAATTGATTCTGATGCCAGCGTAACGGCAAGTGGAACCAGACCACCTGTAAGGATCTTGGCGTTCACAGATATATCGGGATACACCCCCAGTAATGGACCAGTGCTTTCCATGCCTATGCGATGCAAGCCGACAAACACCTCGTCGAAGATGACGGGGAGACCCTTCCACCCTGAAGATTGTTCATCTCCTGCCTGGCTGCGGACAACGTCGATCATGATCCTCTGGAAAAGGGGATCCACGAACACCATTCCTCCGGCACCCATGACGAGGGGTTCAAGGACAAGGGCACCGAATTTTTGGCCCTGAATTTGGAGAAATTTCAACTTGTCCTGGATGTAAGTATGGTATGTCTTAGCTAACGGACTCCGGAGGCGGGACTCGACATCGTAAACCCAAGACAACGAGGAGACTGAAGTAACATTTTCACCGACAAGAGCAGACAATTCTGGTGGCAAGGTAATGCCAGGATGCCCATTGGCGATGCCCACAGAAGGGGGATCAAACCAAAAACCCTTGGCCTCGTGCCACTCACAGGAATATACACCTTCTGCACAGGCATCCATCGCACCAATTGTATCTCCATGGTAGCTCCCATTCAACCCAAGCACACCCAAATGCTTTTTCTCCTCCCCCACATTATTTCTGACACAGTAGGCACGAAGAGCCATCTTGACTGCCACCTCCATCCCTGTAGATCCATTATCGGAATAGAAAGCGCGGGATGCCCATCCTTTACCTGGGCCATCTTGCACTAGCCTCTCCGCTAGATTGAGGGCAGGACGGTGGGTAGCCTGAGGAAACATCACATGTCCGTAACGCCCACTTGCCCTTGCTGCAGCAAGAGCGAGGGAAGGATGAGCGTGACCCACAGTTTGAGTCCACCACGATGCTGATCCATCAAACTCCGGTGTTAGAAGAGATTTGACCTTGTTCTCTTGAGGTCTGTAGACGCTGAAGAAGTCTGAATGAGCGCTATCAATAACGGTGACATCTTTTTCCGATTGTGATAAGCCGTGTTGAACAAAGGGCCACCAGATCGTACCAAGGGTACGTTTGGGCATAGATACGAGCTCCTCTATACGCTTTGAATGGCACCGATCGAGATGATCGAGAGCGGCATTAATCCCGCTTGGTGTAATATTCCTTATCAGATTATCATAATACTGTTGGGTGGATGCCTGATCAGCAGAGGGGTCAGAAAGTCGAAGGGGCGGTGGGTCGACAGCAAAAAGATGGACGCTCTTCTCAGCGAAGTATTGCTCCAAATATTCCCAATTGCGGTAATAGTCTTCGCGGAAGAGGAGAACGGCATCAATTATGTAGCCTCGTAGAAGGAGAGACTCATATGATGAGATGGTCGAAGAAATTCCTCCTAAATTTGAGTCCCCAATCAGAACAGTTGGTAGAAACAATGGTCTATAACAATCTGCTTGGGACGTTCCAGAAAGAGATGGACTGTGCACACCTGGACCGACCGATTAGCCACTGAAACGGTGAATCTATATAACCCGGAGTACCGCCAACATTTCCTCACCTCCAGCCGTTTCCATATAAGCATGTGCATATCGATGGTTCTTTTCAGCGTATTGTTTGATGCGGTTAGCAATTGAACTGATAATCGTCTCATCCGACGGAATCTATATGGAGTCGGTTACGTTACTATGTCGTGCGAAGGAATGGAGTTATACCTTTACGTTGCTTTCTTTGGTTGCTTGTAACTTTGCAGCGAGATGGGGACTTAAAGGCTCATCGTAGCGAAAAAGACAATCTGTGTGAACAAGATTTGATTTCACGTAGCGCTTGACATGTCTTCTCCAGCCATGAATTTTTAACAGAAAAACAAACAGCCCAAGACACACCTGTCGTCAGCATCCTGAGAAGGACCTGTGCTAACAGGCTTGAGAAAGAAAACGGGGTATTTCCGGGCGGCTGCTGCGCTCACAAGCGCTGTGGTCAAAATAGTCTTCCCAACATCAGTATTGGCACCAAATACTTGGTGGATTCGTAGGTTCTTGAACAGCGATGACATGAGTGCACCCCTCCACTACAATAGCCGGACCGCTTGAACATTCACAGTTAATCACCTGATGTTCTCACGCCAAAGTCAATTCAACTATCGATGATTGAACAGAGAAGCCAACAGAAATAGTTTGAGTTATTTTAATCAACTCGACATATCTGATAGCATTGAGCCATTGGAGCAGTGAAAAACAAGGAAACAGGGCGCATCGGGACGAGAAGTAGTTGCAGAATATAATACTGGATACAAAAAGCAGAGAATAAGCAAAGCGGGGAATCAGCTAAGGACTGTTGGAAAAACAAAGGCCATAGAGGGTTGATCGAAAATTCCAACACTCAGGGTAAGGACGCCTTTTTCTAGTGCAATGGTCTGCCAGAATCGAAAGAAAAGACACTAGCACTCCTTATAGTGCCGAGCCCAGGGCTCAAAGTTGTTCATGGCAACCGAGGGCGTGATTCCGGACCTGGCAAAATGCAATGCCACATCGTCAACTGTAATAGGTCCAGTGAAAACAGTGTAGGTGATCAAAGGGGCGACAGTGAAACCGTTCTTCTCTAACAGTTGTTGATACATGCCGGGACTGGAAAACATGTCGGTAACTTGAGCAACGAAATCATTTCTGACCGAAGCAGATTCGGTGGGCCTCATACGTGCGACTGCCCGATTTGCGATGAGATCGGACATTACAGGTCTCCCTTTAGGGTCCTTGCGGACACCTTTAGGCCAGGAATGGGGATGTGTGCAGAGATAGTCAAACCATATATCGACGGGATCGTCGATACGAGGATTTGGCTTGATGTCAGCCTGGGACATATTCGCATTTGCAGGCGTGTAGGGATTTCTCCAGTTCATTAATATCCATTTTTGTATAGGTGTTTTTTCCTCGCGGGGAGTCGCATGAGCATCCAAACACATCTTCTTGATGATGCTTAAAGCAGAACCTCCTTCGGCTGTAGGTTCACCGGCAAGAGACATCAGGTCCTTCAGCTCATGAATTGTCTTCGGAAACTTAGGCCGACCCTGTTTATCGCGCCTGACTCTGAATGCCACAACAGGACCACAACATGGGTCAGAGGAAGAATTGGTTGTGACGTTGGAGGGAGGGGGCATCTGACTGACTGGAGGAGACCTTTGGGAAGTATGTGTTGAGGCCACAGAGGCATAAGTCGCACTATGCGGCTGTGGAGGTTTCTTGACTTGCATCTGACTCTTTTGTAAGGACTCTGTTTCCATGGCGTTGGGTCCATGCGAAGTGAAGGTTATTCCATGTGTGCGAAATTCTGAAAAAGAATTCATGCTGGAGACGCTAGGGCTACTTGAGCTCGCCGAACCAACATCAGAAACACAAGCCACAGAGCCCATGATGGGGCACTTCTGGTTCATCAAGGAGCTCCATAAATATCTATAATCATCTTCGAGGTTCGTCCATCTCATCTTGAAACGCTCGAGTTCTTCACGTAGTGACCGGTTTTCGTCCATCATCTTGGAAATGCCTAGACGATAGCTGTCCAAAACAAGCAGGTCAGAGTCATCTCTGCGAGCTTTCATCGCTTCGGCTATAGCTGTGTCCTTGGTTTTCATGGCCGCCATTATATGCTCGACGTATGCTGCACAGGCAGGGCAAATGCCAGTATGGACGAGGCCAAAATCTGGGTTATATTTCCATGTCCCAGGAGAATTGCAGTCAGGAAACCTATTGGAAGTTCGCTGCTGATGACCCAGCAAGGGCCCTGGAGAATCGACCGTGGTGGGAAGATGGCAATATGCCATCTCTGAGCCCCAGTGGCTCCTGGCGAATGTGTCAATACTGGGAGGCGGGGTCTCCAGTCCAGGACCAAAAGGATTAAACTTGAAGGAAGGAGAGAAGAGAGAGGACATGAGAGAAAGAGATAGAGGTGAAGGTGGCGAGAAATGGGCGAGAAATGAGGAGATTTCCGGATTATCATTTCAACCGAATTGACCGACTACTTATACTACACTGTATCGACATCTGATTATCTTTGTGTGTCCCAAGTCAAAACGGCATAGATGCCGTTATCATGATCCTATTGTTCCTCCGACGGAGGAATAAACACTTGGCTCGTGGATTACGATAACGATCAAAGACCTGAAGGTGAAAACTTGATCTAAATGCAAAATGCTTTCAATCTAACAAATTTTTCAATATCTTGTCAAACCCTCGGATTTGGCCAGGCGCGAACCGCTCATAGACAGTTGGTTGATCATACGCAGCTTCGGCAGTCTTGATCTGCGCCGTGGGAACGGAACAATGAGAAAAGCCACGTGTTCAAAAACAAACAAATCTCACGAGGATATCGGAAGTCAGTCCCTTAATCGGGGAGGCTGAGGTTCTGAAACGATGCATCCTGTAAGCTGTGTTACCAAGCACTGCAACTATGGAGTCACTTGTGTTCTGGAACTCTAGGCATCAACAAGCGCTTTTGGAACTTTGAAATTATGAACCTACATAATAGGTTGAATTGTAAGGCCAATTTTCACCCCCTATTGTCGCGAGTGATGGTTCATGTCGAGAAAGCTGTGGCTCCAGGAGTGCCTCCAGGGGGTGTGTAAAAATTTCTGAAACCTCCGATTCAGAAGCCTTGAGTTCTCCCAACAATTCCTTCCGAGTCAAAAGAGCATACACGGGGGTGACGAGCAATTTATGCAGTGATAAGAAGGGCTCATATAACCCAATTAGGTGAACATCAGAGGAGTTCGGTAACTGTACTTCTTCAAATGCTTCGCGGAACTTTTCAGGCAATCAGAGTGTCTCTGGAACAGATGTTCACAACATACCGCTGTCTCCACGAAATTTTTGTCAGTTTCATCCACCCTTCCGCCTGGAAGGGCTGTCTGCCCGGCATGAGTCCGTAACGCCTTCGACCGTGTTGTGAGTAAAACACGGAGTTTCCCTTGATCTTCGTATAATAGGACGAGAACGGCTGCTAATCTAGATCTCGGGAAGGATGTGCTAACGGATTCCACACAGAATGAGTCAAATGGAGGGATTCCGCTGTGATGACTAACGGACAGATCGGGCAACTTCGCATTCATAAGGAAGTTTGTTAGACGATGGACAGCAACCCGAGATTGTTCTGACAACAAAGCCATGACCTCACAAGCAATCGGCGAAATCTCGATGTCATTCATTGTTGTCGACAGATTTCAGGATCAAGTAGCGGAACGAAAATCAAATAATTAGCGAGATGGTTTTCCACAGCCACCAAAGCTGTTCCACAATTGGTAGTGTCAGCCTAAGCAGAGCTGGACGAGAGTTTATGCTATCATGTCCATGTCAGAGACTTTGGTGGCGACAAGATATCATCGGTCTTTAGGCTTCAAGCTTTACTGTGCAGCTGTCGGGTACAAACATGCTCTGCGATTACTCGAAATTTGATGTCACAAGATCAAAAAGATAGTACTATTGTGAACGAGGGTCATTACAGATCTTGGATCTACAAAACTTGGGATCGAGTGAGATAGAGGTAAAACAAAACAATTACCGGCACCGAACCCCACACTATCCATTGCAGACTGGGCAAGCTAAACGTTCTGTTGATACAGGGTATTCATAAATTACATACATCACAATGGCTTTTCCGGCATTCGTAACGTATGGAACCTGATCCGGGTGAGGCATGGATGTCAGCGTATACATATGACTAGGTGTGAGGTACTAGAGTCGGTAGTTTGTATGGGAGGAAAACTGTTCTCCTGTCAAAGCGGGAGGGGCCTCTATATTGTCCTTCCTACCAATCCACGTTGATCTCCTTCAGAAATTCAATGATATCAGAGGGAAAGAATGATAGATTCCTCGGATTCTTGAGATAATTTCCTTGGTGAGCTCATTAGAGAACACTTGCCTAGTCATGTTTGTGATAGCACGTACAGTCCGAGCACGAAGGACTGGACTTGAGACCTCCAAAAGGGACTCGAGAACAGGGGCACTTGCAGTTGACTTAGGCCCCTCCAAAAGGGAATGATAGTCAATATCAACTAGTTGCTCTTCAGAAGCAAGAAACTTGAGGTTGGATTTGGTTTGGGAGGGAATATATTATAGTATGTGGTCTGCGTGCCGTGAACTACCCGGACGTTACGCACATTCCATCCGTATCGCATTCCAGATGATTTGCAATATCGATATCGATACTACAATGGAGGGACTCGATAGGCAGGTCTTTATAGAATCATGTTACTTTAATCAAAAACGGTGGATAAATAACTACTAAGTGATCAGATATGCTGTCAATTGGTTTCGTCAACTAGATTCTAGATTCACAGTCCAGATACAGTCTATTAGATCAGCTTCACAAATTGACGAGCACGCAGTCACGTGACAAAGGTTCTCACAAGTGACGCTTTTCAGCAAGGCGACCATTGTGCTTGGCCTATAGTGGCCCTGTCCTTCTCTCTGTACTCGATATTGTTGGCTAAATGACCTCAACGGCATTGTTTACACCACTTGTTATTCCACAATCTCAGGTCAACTCAGACCGGAGGCCATGTCCGTCAGACGGCTTCAATGTGAGTGTCGGTTTTGTTGGCGTGTTGGCTCATTTTTTACTCGGAGTAGTACCCTAATTTTCGTCTTGTTAACAAAGCAACTCGTATCTATTTCTCTGAGCCATTCGACTTTCAACATGGGATAACTTACAAGCCCTTTGCTGTAGCCAACTCGAAAGGATGGTTTGCGGCTGCTAGGAAGATTGAACATACTCATGGTAAAGCGAAGTTTGTCGATGAAAGTCAATATTTCATCACATATACAGATATTATACTTTCTACTCTTGAGGAGTTGCGCCAAGTGATCGAGAATGCGAGTGAGGACGAAAAGGGACTCTTCCTTCCTCAGCGAGACCTCACCGTTGAATATGGATATCCTACTATCCTCGCGTTTGCTCATGATGAAACGCGACTGATAGTTGGCCTCGATGTCGGGTCGATTTTCGTTTATGACACTACATCCTTGTTCTCGTCTGGCTCTGGCTATGTCCATCCAATTCGCACCTGCGATAATCACACAGCAGCATTGCGACAAATCGCTCCAAATCCAGGATCGGGACCTGAACTCCGTGATACGATTGCAGTTGTACTAAGTGACGGTTCGGTGCAGCTGGTGAATACAATGTTAGAATTGCTAGGGGGCTGGTCGCCCAGGGACTCACCTGTTGGTGCAGTAGTCGGTGAGAAAATTAGGACTTGTTTAAATACTAGATCGTTGACTTATCCTCTTTCAAGTTTCATGGTCTCCCAAGGGCAAGCACCTCGCCATCGGCCTACAAACTGGCGACATCTTGACATTCGCTCTAAACAACAAATCTACCCTAAGCAAACATATTCCTCCAGCTGCGGAGGGGCGATTAGTTGGTCTGAATTGGCTCAGTCCAGGTCATTCTTTCAGATTGACTTACGCGCCACAAATTGAAAATGAAGGAGAATCAGTCCAACAAATAGTTTCACTCGATGCGCAGTCAAATTTGACTGTATTTGGCACCACACACCCCTTCACCATGAGTGATCGTTACCAAGAATCTCATGCTCTCATTTTACCACACTGGGATGAAGATTCTGCCTCGGAATCCAAGTCCCTGGTTGTGGTCGGTGATCGAGCATCCGTGGATTTGGAGATTTTGGGTGGCCATAATGGGCAATGGTATCAACAGTCTCAAGAGAATCCAATATCATTACCTCTGGACCGGCAGACTGGAGAGACAACTCTCATGGGATTTGATGTGGATTTGACTGACCTGAAGGCTCAGACACCCATTCTATATGCTTACCTAAACGATGGGTCGTTACAAGCGTGGTATCTGGAGCATTCTAAGCCATATCCAAAGATGGTACATACGTCAAACGCTCGCCAGGATTCTGCAATGGACGAGAAGGCAGCAGCCGACATCCTTTTAGAGTTCAATCAACAATACATGTCCTTGCCATTTAGTGCCCCTAGTTCAAATGCGGCTTTCGCACCACTACTAGGTGAACCCTCGGCTTTCGGACATACTCCTCAGCCCAGCCTCGACGGAAGTTCACAATTTGTTTCACTTTCCTCGGATCCCTCTTCCTTTGGTCATCTGGCGTCGCAATCGGGTATGGGCACCACGATCTCAGGTAATGCATTTGCCAATATTGCTGCCCAACACAACAACTTCTTCAGTACACCTGACTTCGGCATGGCCACCACTTTCCCTTCCTCTCACCTTGCTTTGTCTTCTGATGAAATGATGCGGGAAGCCTCTATGTTGGATGGTACTATGTCTGGCTTTGGAGGATTATGGTCGGGTGATAGCAATAACAACATTTCTACTATCAAGTCCAATTCAAGTATTTACGGGACATTTGCCCCTACGGACCAGTCCCCTGCGACCTCTGCTTTTGGAGGTCTGATTAAGCCGGCACAAGGTTTCAGTACTTTCAGCAATTCAAGCCTAGGGTCGTCCACCAACGGGTCTCAAAATGCGCCTACCGCTTCAACATTTTCCTCCCTTCCCCATACACATTCCGCTTTTGGTCAAACCAACGTTGAAGCAAAATCAGCATTTGGCCAACCGAGCTTCGGCCAAACTGGATTTGGGAAGCCGATGATACCAGCTGCGCAGAGTTCCGGTGGGTTTGCTGCCTTCGCCTCATCATCTCCTTCAGCGTTCGGCTCTATGGCATCAACTGCCCCTTCAACTGGTGGGTTTGCTGCCTTCGCAACTGGTGGATTGAGCGCGTTTGGGTCGTCACCTAAACAGACCCAGCAAGCCACGACTAATGCTTTTTCTTCGTCACCGTTCAATTCTAATTCAGAACAAGCAAGATCACCTGTTGTGTCTGATGAAAACCAATCAAGTTCATTTGAAGCAGGATCTTCTGTATTCGGAAATGCAAATAATGCTTCTACTAGTACCTCCAACTTTGGGTTCAGAGAAAACGCGAGAGAAAGTACAACTCCTCAAAGCAGTCAAATCCGGGAGCCACCTTCCGGTATTGTATCTCCTCCGTCGTCTCCGGAACCCTCAGGTCCTGGTTTATCCTTGGATCGGAAAAAAGCAGAGCCTGCTCCGAGTGCTCCTGCTCCGGGCTTTCTCCAACAATCATCAACGGGACTGGGTGTACCTGGATCTCTACAGGAGTCATCACCATTCTTCAAGAAGCTCGATGCCAAAACTCCTGCTGTTACCGCGTTCGGCGACCTTACCACAGGGGGAGCCCCTAGACCATCCCTCTCGACCACCACCCCGACCACTCCCAGTGGTTTTGGAGCACCTTCCCAACCCGGTCTTACCAGACCACAGTTTGCAAGCGACCCGGCATTTGGTGTACCATCAAAACTAGGTGTAACTAAGTCAGCTTTTGCGCCTACGACAGCAACATCAACAGCACCAACCAAGTCCCCTCCTACTGGTGGATTCGATGCGTTTAGTGCTGGTGCTTCGGGATTCTCTGCCTTGACTGGACCAAAAGGCTCGTTCTCCGAATTGTTGAAGGAAACGAAAGAATCTGAAGAGTCATCATCAAGAGGAAGACAAGCCAAACAGGGACCGTCAACACCAAACAAACCTATTTCTGTTTTCGCCCAGTTGACTCCTAAGACCACGACCAATCCTCTGGAAACAGTGGTTTCGGCAACGCCCCCTCCATCGACCGTCCTCAAAGAGGAAAGCACCACTCCCAAGGGTCCGCCACCCTGTGAGGAACGTGAGGGGGCTCTCAAGACAGCTTCCGTATCCTCTTTAGGATCATTTGTTGATATCGCTGCAGAGAAATCTCGTGAAGGACTTGATGAAGAAGGCGACGATACACGTTCTTTCTTATCTTCAGATTTCTCGAGCGGTCCGCCGACAGATGATGAAGTATCTGATGATGAAACTAAAGGGAAGGGAAAGGCACCTGTTGCACCTTCTCAGAAAAAAAAATCTCCATCGCCTACACCTCAACCAGAGGTCCCATCGGCTGAGGTCACCTCGTCCTCTCTTGTGGAGGTTCCCAATGTGGCGCCTATGACAGAAGGATCAGGAGAAACAGAAGAAAGCACGACACCTGCTGGATCACCTTCAAGAGAAATAAGAATGTCCTCGCAGAGCTCTTCACCGACACCTGTTTCTGTGCTTTCAACTCCATTGACGCCTCCTTCTCATGTAATTGGATTTAATCGGCCGGACACTCGTCCTGCTCGCAGCTCGCCACTCGCTGGCGTGCCTGTTTCAGGAACTGACGAAGAGGAGGAGGTTCAGACCCAGGCCGAGAATGCCACCAGGCCTTCCGTTGAACCCAAACCAATCCTTACTCGATCATCGAAGCAAGAAGATGACGCATCGATTGCCAAGAGGCCAGGGACTCCATTGTCTGAAAAACCAGCTTCAGCCGTCTCGTCGGCGCCTAAGCCTGAGCCGGCGAAGACCCAAACTCCAGTGGTGTTGGCTTCCTCACCTCCCTTCGAACACGTAGCACCTGTTTCTCGACCAGCTGAATCTCCTATCGCCCCAGAACAAGAACTTTCAAAGCCTATCCCAGTACCTGCTTCTGGCAGTATTCCCGCACAAGCACCTATTCTTGCAGACGTACCGAAACCAGCACCCGTTAAACCTACTGGATCTCCCTTTTCCCAATTGCCCTTCCCACTGGTTCCCAAACCTCCAGTGTTTGCTCAGGCAGGACCAAGTCTATTCAATGCCCCTCCCAAGCCGGCAGCTCAGACCGGACAGAATCAAACTGGCACTGAATTTCTGGGTGTGAAGCCTCTGGAAACACTCAATCAAACGTGCTCTCAAGTTCCCACGACCAAACCTACGACTTCAGTCTCACCGCCCCTAGCAAGCATTGAGGAAGGCTTACAGAAGGAATGCATCATAATCGTCAAATCAACAGAATACGAGCTTACAAAAGTAAGAATATATTCTGGGGTTTGCGACGATCTAATGAGATAAATATTGATGATTCTAGTTGAATGAGCTGAGCGCAAAAGTGGCTCAAAGTCGAAACCAGCTGAAAGAAGCTTCAGGAGGATCTCGACTCAAAGCAGATTTAGGTATTTTGGAAAAATGGAGGATTAGCGACGCCAACACTTTCGGACAGACACTGTTGCAATTTGAGAAGGACCTGGTTGAAATGACTGATACACAAGAAGCTTCCAGACAGACGTTACGTGAAGTGAATTGTAGTTTACTGAAAGGTGAGCTACGCGCTGTTTCAATCTCGATATTGACTGAGCCTTCCTTCAGCCAACACATGTCGAGAAGAGATTGCTCGTTTCAACAAGGCAAAGACAGATAAAGAGTTTGCCAAGATGCTAAGCTCACGTGCTCTTGCTCCTGAGCACCTCGAGTCTCAACAACACCTCCGCCGCAGCATTTCAGTATGTCTTCACATCAATGTACTAACAACTAGTAACTGTCATCCCTTCTCGCTTTGCAGTTAATGCGAGACCGCATTCAGAAACTCGAGTCCCACCTTGAGAGATCAAAGAAAAGATTATCCGAAGTATCCTCAGGAAAACCTTCTATTAGGTCATTTGTTGTCACTGAGATGCCTGATCCCGAAGTTGACTGACTCCGCTATAGAGCTCCCACTCTCGACGTCATCAACAGAACATACCGCAACATTGATATCGTCATTCAACAACAGACGGATGAGATCACGAAATTGGTAAATCGTGTCAAAGAGCTCGGTTGCACGGAGTCTTCGCCTTCCCGTGACGTTCGCCCCCCGGACCGACGCCGTTCGATTATGCCTCAGGTTGCAGTGACAACTGCAGCTGCTCTGAATGCAGAGAGATCTGCTTACAAATTGAAGAATGCGCTTCTCAAAGTTCGCAAGAAACCCATCCTGAATCAGAGAGCAGCTTTGGCACCACCACCTCCAGAGACTGATGTGCACCAGGAACCCTCAACAAACCCAAGTCATTTCGGCCCCGGTACAGGATCTCTGTTCACAATACCAGAAGGAGAGCCACAGACATACATTCCTGACCTCAATCTTCCGGAGGATAAATTTCATCCTGGTTCCCTACTGCCTTCTTCAAGACGCGGAGCTGGGTCCGCTCCCAGGAAGCATGGTTCTGTGTCGCTCAAAAAAACATCAAGAGGAACGGCACAATCTTCGCCTTCTGCGATACCTGCGGCCGAGTTTTGGGGATCACTTCCTACATTCAATAATCCACCATTGAACAAATTTACGGAGGAGACTAAATCCACTGCCTCATTTGTCCCCCTGAGTCCTGTATTTCCGACGTCTATCCCTAGCATAAAGGGAGGACCCATCAGCTCACTTCCAGGTGGAAGCTTCGAGGCCTTCATGAAACCGTTGTCTTAGATATACTTGTGAATGTGTTCTGTAATTCTTATAACCGATTTTAATCTATGGATCTTACTGATACTCGTTATTCATTCGAACGAATGGGAACACGGGAAAACAGCGTTCGAGCTTGTCAAGGGTGTGTATCCTCGAGCTCTCGTTCTACTGCTAACCTTCCCTCGCTCTTTCCGAGTGTATCCCTAGATGCAGATGTTTCTTGGGCATCCTCGAAAGGGTTATAGAGGATAGACTCTAGATGTGCAAGAGCAGCCTGTTTTGAGGAACAGGAAAAAGCTAGTATGGCGCAAAGCGGTTATTATTAAAGAAATCACTGCGCACCCTCCCAACCTCACTGAGTTCTTCATCTTCACCACCAGTAAAAGTCTCGAAGTTTGCAGTACTTGGGTCGATGAAAGCATCGTCATCAAAATCATCCTCCGCTTCGGCACTATTATCGGGATGTAGTGCAGCACAGTACGACAGAGCCTCAAAGATACTTTCCACTATTCGTGACTGTTAGAATTGTTGACTGTTGCACCGCATGAAGGACATACGCGAATCTGACGTGCTAGGAATAATGCTAAGCTCCCGCATTCCGCTGAACTCTTCTTCGTTTGCCTCATTTTTTTCCTCGATCGGTTCATCTAGTTGACAATAGATTGACGGCCCAGAGTCCCTACGTGAGACCGCATGAAGAGTTATTGAAGGATATTCAATCTGAAAACCGCGGCCAGACGCAGAGAAAAATACGAGCACGCTGAGAAGAAACGATCGTAATGACCACAGGGAGGAGTATTTGAACTTGATGCTTACCTTGTCAAAATATAGAGTGTGCCTTTGAGCTCATCATCCGAGAAACCCTGTATAGGAGGGTCCACTGCGACTGTGACATTATCTTCTTTATGTTTGATCACAGGAGGGATATCGTTGAAAGAGAGAGGTGTTGAAGCAACTATCGAAGCATGCTCTTCTTGAACGACGTGAGAAGGAATATTGGTGATGGATTGAATTGCAGGCATTTTCTTGCAAGGATATAAAACAAGGAGGAAAATCTATATCAGTAGGGTTAGGGTCGATCATAATCAACGAGTCAATTGCTAATTTAATTTACTTAGCTTTCTACCATGGCCCATTCAAGTGACTCAGAAAAATCTGTTTTCCTATCTCATATTGTTTCTCAAGTCGAAAATGATGTTGGCTTTCTAGCCAGACAAGGCTACATCTCACAGGAGGATGCTTCAAGCTTCCTGGCTAAATTGCCACGTTCAAACACCCTGGCCCACGCTTCAGTACCAACCTTCCCTACACCGATACCGACACCGCATGCTGCAGCGTTCTCATCTACACATGCGTCTGCAGTGCCTCGAGCAAGAGTTCTTTGGGCCTGGACTGGCCAGGTACAGTTACAAAGTGACCGATTTCATTCATTCAGATTGACACCGCATAGGACTCTGGAGACCTTAATATCGCGCAAGGAGACACTATTGATATCATTGAAGAGACCAATAAAGATTGGTGGACTGGACGAATTGCTGACCGCCAGGGATTATTTCCTGCGAACTACGTAGAGAAGATACAGGCACCTACATCTATAAACGAGAAACCCATCTATAGACCATTTCGAGCTACTTTCCACGGCATGGATCACCCTCCTACTGCCCTTGCGCCTATGCCTGGACCTTCTGCGCAATCGAATTCGCTAGGACTGCAGCAAGCTCCTGGACAAGAGGATAAAAAGGGCAAATACGATGATCTGAAAAAGACAGTAAGGTTTTTCCTTTCACAGATCCCATCCTCTACTCAGCTGGCGGACATTTTAGATGGCTCATTCGGCTGCTGGTGGTGTCGGTTTTGGTGCTGGTCCGTTCCATGTCTTGCACGAAATACTTAACCTGACGGCTGCTTACTCTTACTACTTACAGGAGCCGCTATTGGCAGCGGTTTTGTCAACGCCATTTTCTAACGAGTATATCTGCCTGTCGCTTACATATGTTCCCCACGGTTGGAATCTTGTTTTTGCATCCTTGGTTTCATAGCAACACGACGGTGACTTGTTGTCAGTTGTCAGTTGGCCCTAGCGCGTGTTGTTGCGAGGGGCTTCTTGACTACCTGTCGTCAGCTGCCGCTCAGTTCTGGCATATGCCATGATAGATTATGAACTGGAAATGTTAGGCAGATTGACAGAAATAGCACAAATAGCAGCGAGGAAGCAGTAATCAATATTAAACCAAATACTTCTCTTTCTCTAACCACCACCATGGTTAACTCAAAAAATCCAAATAAACCAACAAAAAATCCTGTACTTCCTCCTGGTCTCCAGGACAGTTCTCAATGTGTTGGTGAGTCTGGAGACTTACCTAATCTGCTCTTCAGAGCCAGTTCTAGAGCAAACAAGTGTATTTAAGACTTTAAACTTGTCACATTGCAAGGCACTCCTTATCTGCTTTTTCTGCCTCCAGGAATGCCTCTCCTGAGGCCTTAGCTTTATCTTCTTTAGGAGAAAGTGAGAAGGAGGACATGGATTCAGACTGTAGGTAGACTCTCTTCTAAGAATGTGCCTTCTCTTGAGCTTCCTGCTGCTTTTTCTGCCTCAGTTCCTGAAGAGAAAGCATCTACCATGAGCTGGAATGATCAGGCATCTGCTGAGAAGAGTAGGAACTTGGTTTCTAAAGTAAAAACTATCCTCAAATGTCCAAAGACCTCAAGCTCTTATGCTTAGACTATCTAACCTGATCTATGGATTAGCTGAGTTATCCTTCTAATTGGAAAATGATAGCATCACTCATGATGCTAAGCTGTGGGTTAGTGACTGCTATATACTATTACTATCTGGTTATTCTAGACATCTTGAGACTAATGTTAAGATACTCTCTTTATCCCTTGAGAATTTTACATGCTTTATAAAAAAAAGTGCTCTCTTGTAAAACATTCTGTTGACCAATTTTCTACTATTTTGGGAGTTATCTCTTATATCTAGAACTTGCTCCAGAGTATTTCTAAAGCTGGGTGGGCTTTCTTTAAAATCTTATCTTTATCTGATACTCTTACTCTTATAGAAGTTATAAGAACTATTTATAGTCTTAATCTTTGTTAGAGTAACTAGGCAAAGACTGTAGTGATATAGTGGAGTTTACAACTCTAGAAGATCTGAAAAGATATGTTCACTAGACAAAGTACAGAGATGCTTATCTTCAGAAAGTTCTAAGAGAATAGAATAAAAACTCCTAAGGATGACAACTATTCTAAATACTACTAAGAATATATTTCAATCTGGCAGAATAGTGTTGACATAACCAGAAAATGATAATGACTGAGTGATCAGAGATCCAGATAAAAGTATTTAGAAGAATTATTAAGAAAAGGAAGCTTACAATAGTGATGACCAAAGTGAAGTAGTATTAATGACCTTAAAAATCACAACTCAAAGTTTGACTATAGAAGGTAATAGAGTTGATCTGAGGAAGACCACAGAGTTTGCTAGAAAAAGAGTGTTAACTACAAAGAGATAGGAAGACTACAGAGCTCAGTGGTGCTTGGATGCTTGAATTTTAGTTAAAGATAGGTTCTTTGACAATCTTATTTTAATGCTTTTTTCTGATATTAAGATAGCTGTTAATATACTAAAAGCTGAAGAAGTCACTTTCACTCTAGTTACTAACAAAAAGTACAAAGAAAAGATTAAAGCTTCTTCTCTTTCTTCTATATCTTAAAACTTATCTAGAAATGAATGTAGTTATTTATAAGAGTAGATAAAGATACCAGATTGCATATCAAGCTAGAATACTTATCTACAGACTTGTGACTAAACTATAAATGACAATCTTAGCCTTAACTTATATATTATGCTAACTATTTGTTATGTGATCATAATATTTAGACAAAAAATAAATATATAGAAAAATTAGAGAAGAAAGCAGGTAGATAGAGTTTGATTATCAGACTGAAGAATCACAAAGTATCTACTTAGTCTTAAAAAGATAAAACATATAGAAATATATCTAAAATTGATGAGAGTCTTATCCAAAGTTGTAAAGTAGATATCTTAAAAATTGGTTTATAACAGTATCTCTCTCTTAGAGCTGAGCTCTTAAAGACCAAAGTATGACTGGGTCTGAAAATATAAATAAAAACAAAAAACCAAGAGAATAAAAAGAAAGAAAACAGAGAAACAGAAATAGATACAATAAAAATATAAGTAAGATTAAAACAAGAGAAAAGAACCAAGCTTTGAGGATATATAGTGTGAAAGCCAGATATCAATTTTAGAGTGTAAGTAAGTTTAGTGGCAAGTAATCACTTAGATTTGTTTTTTATTTTTTATAGCCTAACTAAATAACTTTGTAGATGAGTTTACAAGCTCATCTTTGGTTAATTTTTAAGTCAACAATTTCACATTCAACTTGACTATTAATAATAACCAGTACTATTAGAGAATTAGATTGATTAGAAAAGTTATTAGAAGTAGTAATCTCAAGCATAGAGATATGAAAGATTGTTTGTACAAGACTAATACTAACTTACTCTAAAGACCATGTATTATCTATAAGATTAATTGGTGGTAAATATACTATATAATATCATTATTCCAAAACCTTTTATATATTATGTGATTATATGACTATGACTATGATATATATAATTGATGTATAATATCTTGTCATATAAGATATGTGATAGTTTGTGATAGTTATATATAATGTGTTATATGTCAAGTCTACTTGTCTAGAACAATATATCCCTGCAGTATACTCCTTGTCAATAGCTAATCCAAATAATGCTCATCTTACTCGCAATATGTCTCATAATGGTAATGTAATCATCTAGGTATTCTGTTTTCCATGACAGAGATACTCCTATTCAACTCAGCCTTTCATGATGGAGTCATACTCCTGTTAGTGTATCAACACTGAAACCTCTGCTTGGGGTAATAGGGTTATATCACTGGAACCCCAAGCATCTCTTATAGTAGGTATCAGTATATAAGACTAGTAGTTATATTGTAATTCACTAGTCTGATGATCAATAAAGATAAACTCTTATTGAACTCAATCTCTAGTGTTCAATAGTGATACACCAAATCAGCACTCACTCCTATCTTGGACTTTTTCCTATTATCTGAAGTTGTGACTATATAGCAGATAGATGGTGCAGTACATAAGCTGAAACCAAGGTTGTTCCACAAGTCTGCATATCTCCAAGTCCATCTTGTGGACCTTCACTCTAGTGTGAACTACATCTGATATAATGTTATATTATATTCTAATCTTAAGTTCAAAATAGAAAATAAAATAAAAATAAAAATAAAAATAAGAAGAAAAAATAAAATAGATCAAGTTTATTATCTTCAACTCTAATATACATAATGATATGATCTTCCCTAAATAACCTTGATTTCAGCTTATATACTATGCTATCTGTTTACTATAAGGTCATAACTCTGGAAATAGAATAAAGTTCAAAAAGAGTGAGTTTTAATAAGTAATATATTGCCAAAGAATATCAAGGCTGTTGTTTAACTGTTGTAGTTGATTATCAAACTAGCAAATACAAAATACTTACTAGTTCTTATCTTAGATTGGGTAATTACAAGAGAACTCAATAGAGTTCTTAGTACAGACTAGTCTACCTTATATACACTAAGCTACTGGTCTATACCACAGTATTATTAATCTATTCTAAAAGACTATATGTTATTTTTAAAGTCAACACGTGTCAAATACATTGTAATAACATTATTTTTCTAAAAGTTTCTACCATGTTCTATTGTAATATATAATTATGTGACTTGTGACCATAACAGCATCATATAACAATTTGTAACAGTTATATATGACATCATACTAAACTCTAATTCTAAGTCAAAAATAAAATAAAATGAAAAAAAAATTTAAAAATAAAATGAAAACAAGAAAATAAAATAAAGTTCATTGTTTGTAACTTTGACAGTTTCAGTGTATAGTTCTAATATACAGTCTTTACTGAACAGATTCACATGATCAAACTTGTGTTAGAAAGTGCTCATTAATTTATTTCTAATGATATATGGTATATCTCATAGTAATAAGTATTTATAGAAATACAAGCATATCAATATAGTAATATAATTAGTTACCTTCTAAAATTATCCTGACAGCTGCTATGACAGATGACAGCTCCCATCAGGTACAAGTTTTGATCATATGATGGAAACAGCTTGTGTATGGACCATCACTTTTTTGTATATATACCTCTATGTCTGAAGATTAGACCTCAGACTTAACAACATTAATTTTTATTCTTTATCATTAATCTTTATTATAATTGTCATTATTATTAAACTTCTAAATCACTTCTAAACCTCTAAGAGTACACCCAATATTCAGATATTACAAATAAGTGAGTAGTTCATTTTGTAATAGTCTTAAGTAAAAATAAAAGGTTTTAGTAGTAGAACACTGATAAAAATTAGAAAAGAAAAACTCTGCCATGAAAGACTGAGTACTTGTGAAGTTTTGGACAAAGTATAATACTGTCAAAGTTAAAGATAGTGAACTTTATTTATTTTTATATTTTTATTTTTATTTTCTTATTTTTAAACTTAGAGTTAGAAGTTAGCATAATATTATACATGACTATCATAAACTGTTACATATCCATCACATGTTACATATCATACAAGAAGAATATAAAAAGTTCTAGAATAATAATGTTATATAATATATTTACCACATGTTGATTTTATGGATTATATATGGTCTTTAGAGTAAGTTAGATAAGATCTTATATAAACCAACTAGCTAGTGTATATAAGGTAGACACTTTATACTTAGAACTCTATTAAATTCTCTTGTATTAACCCAATATAAGATTTATTTTTCACTCTTTCACTTCAACTTAAGTTGTAGCAAATACTGCCATGAGAAATATATCATAGAATAACATTACTATGAAAAATAAGCTTTTATTAGGGTTGAAATAAGATAATACTACTATGAAGAATAAACTATTGTTAGATTAGACTTGATATATGATAAAACATTTTTAGTAGACATTTGATAGAGAAACTGACTAGATAAGTATTAGAGCAACTGAGAGCAGAAGTGTTATGATGTGCATAAGGACTAATATTTTTCTTTTTCTTTTATCTATTTCTCTTAATTTTATATTTCTTTTCTTTTGAATTTCTTTTTCTTTTTATTGGCAATGAAGAGGCATGTGACACTGTGGTCATATGACATGTCACATGATGTGATGTCATAAAGCCTAGAACAGACTAGAGCAGACTAGAACAGACTAGATGGATGACATCAAGGAGTATATTAACTATATGGCTATCTTATAGTGTACATATAGTACACCTATGGATGATACATGGACATTAGGACAGGAGTAATTATTTGTAGCATGGACCACATGTAAATTATATAAATAGGATAGTAATATAG
>Ga0157366_1000287_pt1 | contig 24452 bp, 26 predicted proteins | sample AttbisABBM1_FD_113149 | JGI IMG/M metagenome (GOLD analysis project Ga0157366, IMG submission 113149) | Fungus gardens microbial communities from leaf cutter ant in Botucatu, State of São Paulo, Brazil - Atta bisphaerica ABBM1 | ecosystem: Host-associated > Fungi > Mycelium > Unclassified ...
ACGTATGGAAGAATGTAGAAGGTTCTAGAGAATGACATCATACAACATGTAGAACACATGTTGATCTTGAGGCAAACACATAGTCTTTAGAGTAGGCTAGAGAAGTAGTTATCACAGACCACCTAGTTCAATATATAAGGTAGACTAGTTTGTATAGAGCTCTCTATCAAGTTCTCTTGTATAAACTCTATACAAGGTTCTTTTTCCTGATCTACTCTAAAATCTTGAGATTGTAACAATACTGAGGTCAATGTTCATAATATTCTTGCTATGACAGAAAACTGTTCTTTCAACTACACATTTGCTTTGATTCAAATGAGACTCTTTCAACAATCAAGAGCATGAAAATATTGGGTAATTCCACTAGGGTTTGTTACCCTTCCACAAACAACTATTATACAAAATATATGTTCTTCCAATCACTCTTTACAGCCTCCTACTATAGTACTTCAAGAATGCCCCACTATCCTATCTTCTCAAGGAACTTAGAAAAATACAATGAAGAGGTGCCTTATAAATTACTAAAGCTTTTTGAATATCTCTTACCTAAGGAATTGAGGCTATTATAGGTCTCATTCTTATTTATCTCTATCTAAACAAGATTAGTGGCTGTCAACAAATGAGAATAGCTGTTACAATCCATGTCTCATGGATTCAGCATGAACTAGGGTCAAAGATAATGATAACAATTAGCTCCACTACAATAGTCTCAGTCAGCACCTCATATAGTAGATACTATATCCTTGCTTTATCCTTATATTATATAACTCATTTACATTATGTACTATGGACTGTTCCCTCATAGTTACATATATATATAGCATAGATATACTCTTGTATTCTTACGCTTTACCACTTGCAATCTACTCTTCTCTTATACTCAAGTCTTTGCCTAAGTATAATCTAAACTCCAAGCTAAAATCATAATAACAGCTTTCTTGCCCTCAAATCATATAATCAAGTCATTTTTGGAACATCATAATTCAAATGACTCAATACTATATTGTCTTTCCTTGGAAAATTTGACCTCTAAGCAAAAACTTAAAGTCAAAAGTTCTATTATAGATGCCAATAATCAAAGACTCCCTACAAGATATCAAAACCATTGTTGTTATATCTAATGCAAGTATTAAAAACAATATCACTATGTCTATAGCTTATGTTCATTTGAAATCAAACATTGTCACTAAAACCATTCATCATGCTGTCAGTATCATATCAACTAAGGCAGAGTTGTTTGTAATTAGATGTAGAATTAATCAAGTAGTCCAGGTTACTGATGTGTTACACATTATAGTCATTACTGATGCAGTTTATTCAGCAAGGTGTATATTTGATTCATCATCTCATCCTTATTAACTCTAGTCTATTGCCATAGCTCAAGATCTTAGAGCTTTTTTCAAAATGAACACTCATAACTCTATTAAATTCTATGATTGCTCTAATAATGCCAAATAGATTTATCATTTGATTATTGACAAAGAAACAAAGAAATACAATCTCAAACCAATGCTTCTGTTAGAGTTGCAAAGCTTGGACTTGAGTTTTTTCTAATACCTTTTTATTTATTTTTTCTTTTATTTTATCTTCTGAACTTAGGGTTAGGATTTAGCATGATATCACTGACAAACTGTCACATGTCACATGTCATCATCACAAGTCATGTGGTAGCAATCAAAGAATGTAGAAGGTTCTGAAAGAATAATGCCATATAGCATATTTAATATATGTTAACCTTAAGGCAAACATATGGTCATTTAGGGTAGGCTAAAGTAGTAGAGCACAGACCATGGGCTTTTAGTATATAAGATAGACAATCCTGTACAGAATTCTTTATTGAGTTTTCTTGTGTTAACTCTAATACAAGGTTTCCTTCTCTGATCAACTCTAAGGTCATTGAGTTGTAACAACTTCAGCATGAAAAATGAATGCAACTCAATCATTCAAAACTGGCAAATGATGTTCCAAGCATCAGACTTCAAGAAGAATCATTTTCTTGATTTACTCAACAATAACTTTCTTTCTATCAAGCTCATCTATACAAAAAATGATGTTTGGCTAAAATTGATTGGACACTCAAATTTCCTGTGTGTAAGAGTGATAAGAGCTATTACAAATCATACTTCTATAGGCAAGTATTATCTAAGATTTTTCCCTAAAGAGAATTTCAGTTGTCTATGCAGAGTTTATCCAATTGAGTCTAAATAACATATCCTTCATGAGTGTAGAAGGTATAACAAATATTGGAATCCCAATAGAGTTTTTGAGCCACTTTATTGCTTTCCTCAAGTTTAATCCTAGAAATTTTTCCTTCCATATATCAGATGTGGTTCACACTAGGGGTGAAAGTCTGCAGGATTGGCTCAGAGATATATGAACTTGTGAAACAACCTTGGCTTCAACTTATGTGCTGTGCTATCTGTCTGCCATGTGGTCACAACTTCAGATGAATGGATAAAGTCCAAGATGGGAGTGAGTACTGATAGGTGTGTTGCTGTTGAACACCAGAAATTGAATTCAATAAGAGTTTATCTTTATTGATTTATCAGACTAGCAAATTACAGTGTAACTACTAGTCTTATATACAAGGAAGAACTATAGGAGATGCTCAGGGTTTCAGTGGTATAGCTCCTATTGCTCTGAGCAGAGGTTTCAGTGGTGAGACACTGACAGAAGTAGGACTCTGCCATGGGAGACCAAGTCAGATAGGAGTCCCTATCATGGAAGATAGGATATCTAGTTTGTTGCATCACTGCCACTGGGGCATGTTGCAAAAAGGGTGGCCATCATGGAAGACAGGCTTGTATAATAGATGTTGAGGGGGCAGTATCACCATGGAGATGTATTTTCTGGACAGGTGGACTTGGCATATGATACTATGAAGGAATTACTTGATAGTGGTTTTTTCTGTTATTAGTTCTTTGTAGTGTATTTTCTTTCCTATCCTTCTGTTTTCTTTTGTTTTCTTTTTCTTTTTCCTTTCTCTCTTTCTTTTCTATATGTAAGTAGTTATGTTGTAGTTACCACAGTCTGCAATTGAGCACTGTGTAATAAATTATTGAACCAAAAAAAAAAGTGATGAATAAGAGGTCACAGCAACCTCAAGAATCACTCTGATAACTCAGGAGTCATCTAGTGAACTAACTAGAAGTCAAAAAATGTGTCCACTTGTACATGTGATCAGGTGATGGCCTTTCTCAAGCATAGAGATTATCAGCAAGCATCAAACCTCAATTATCCGAAGTACGGCCACTTCTGAAATTCGGCAGTCTAGCTTTAACCTTGCACATGCTGACTCCACATCCCTCAGACAGTCCAAACACTCATAGAGAACTCATGGTCAACTCTTCTCAGGGAACCATTGTACGGAATAGGTCGCACTTGGCTTTCCACGCTCGTGCTTCTGTAGTGTGGAATTACGAGAACTATTAACAATCGCAGTTCATTGAAGGTGTGCGCTTATTTCCTCTCCCCGATATTCCTCCGTACGCTAAAGATAACCTACTGCTCACATAAATCATTCAAAAGCGACATGCAGCAAAGAGATTCTTCAATCTAATCAACAATGCTTACCCTCTCCCTTGTCACCATACTTGTGACTAGTCTATTCACAGCCACACGTAGCAAAATTCTATATGCTGGCGTGAATGAAGTATGGCATGTTTCATTTGAGATACATTTATTGACCTTCTGTGCATTTAGTCGGGGGGAGAGTTTGGTGTTTTTTCTCCGAACAATACCGGATTTGGCCTACCCGGACGCTTCAACATTGATTACGCGTTCATCAACAAGGTTTATATTAACTAAACTGGCCTGGGATTGGTGACAAACTACCACTACGCAGAGCACTGTCGACATTTTCGTTGACCAAGAGAAAATTAATTTCTTCCGAGTCACGTTTCTCATGGAACGTATGTGTCCTTTGGCTCTGGGATTGGGCGGACAATTTAATGAAACAGTAAAATTTTAATCTATCTGATCCACGATATGAGCTAACTAGATTGTTTCTTAGTATTTCAGCGAATTCTCCGACGCAGTAAATTATATAACACTCAACAAAGGAGCATATGCCTTGCTTGATCCGCATAACTACATGCGCTATGGGTAAATTTCGAACCGGATTCCATTGTCCTTTTTATCTCAACATCAACGTATATTTGCAGAGACCCATCTAGTCAGCCTTTTTCTGGATCAGTAAGTGATGCATTTTGTGTTTTTTTTTGAATCAATCTCTCATAGTCACTCTGTTAGATTATCGGTGATACATCAGATTTAAATGCTGCAACTACAACCCAATTTCAGGCGTTCTGGCGCGAGCTTGCTCACCGATTTGTTGATAACCCAAAAGTGGTCTTCGGTATCAACAATGAACCGCACACCATGGTAAATTGTGTGTTAACTCGGGAATATGCTTTTGACTCAGTGGGCACCGGTCTACAGCCCACGGATTTGATTCTCAAGAATGATCAGGCCGCAATTGATGGCATTCGAGCTGCTGGTGCAGCGCAACTCATACTTGCACCAGGAAATGGCTTTACGGGGGGACATTCGTGGACTCAAATTACAGGCAATGGAGCTGCTCCGTCTAGCGATTTCATGAATCAGCTAGTCGATCCATTAGAAAACACGGCAATCGACATACATGAGGTGAGGATTATTTTGACCTTATAAAAATTAAGAAAATTAGATCTCGTATAGTACCTGGGTATGTAGCTGACATGCACTCTCATGCATGGCCTGGCTTATATTGTTCATCAGACGTAGACTTTTCTGGTAGTCACGACGAGTGTACCCAACCTGGTCCCTCCAACCTGGCAGGCCTCACTCAGTGGCTCCAAGAAAACAATTTGAAGTTCGCTTCTGATCCCAATATTAAAGAGAAGATTCATGAAATAACGGTTTGATTTAGAGCTATGATTACCGAGTTTGGTGGGGGGAATAACCCAGGATGTTTGCAAGCGGTCTCTGATCTCATTCAATACATGGCCGATAATGATGTTTACATTGGCTGGTCGATATGGGCAGCGGGTCCTAGTAAGTTTTTCTTTAACATCTGAGTTACCAGGATCATAATTTGGACAGTTTGGGGAACTGCTTCCCCTTGCTGCGGAGCCGACAATGGAAGTCTCGAACCAGGTCAAGACAATGATCTAGGAGAACCAAAGTATATTGTCATTGTCCTTGTGAAACTATTACTTCTAACGGCCTTCTGATCAGTGCTTTTAACACTGTATGGGCACAGGCAGTGAGGCCTAAGATACCCAATGGTACGCTCGCTCAATTGTTAAATCGATGGCATATCGATATTGATTTCCTTCAGATTTAAAGAGGAGCGGTATCTCAGGATTATAGGATAAGAATGTCCTTTTGAGCACTACCATTGTACTTCTTTGTTGTTTCAAATGAATTCCCGACACAAGTTGACCCAGATATTTGAATGCGATTTTCTTTACGTACTGACAAAAAATCTGTTTGGGTTATTCTCATCGTGACTCAAAACTATGACTCTCTCTTGTCCGTCTAAATGCTAGTTTTCAAGGTTTTCTCAGAGGCCACTGCTTCTCTACGACTTCTCTTGGAGTCATTCAGCCCTTTGTGATGCAATGCTGTCCCTGTGTCATTGAAGAGAGAGAGAGATCGTGATGAGAAAGAAAGCGAGTGTGACTGAATCCAACAGTCCAACAGTCGCATTACTTCAAAACCTGGCTACTAGGAAGCTAGATATGAGGAAAGAGATGGAAATGGAGATAATTTTTTAGAGATGAATTGTATCGAAGACAGGAAGTGTGCAAGTCCGGATTTTCACTGTGATCTTACTACTGGTGCCAGTCCTGAAATATGAAGAGAAAATGTTAGTTTTATCCAAGTTATATGAGCAAGATGTGAGCTACAATTGGCACAGCTTATTGTGTAGCGGCTAGAGGCTTTGGATTCACGAGCAGCAGCCGAGCAGCCATCTTCACACTATGCTGCTCAGTGCTCCTTTCCCAACACGTGAACCGACGCATTTCACTACTCTACAGTTTTTGGTCTTGACCTCCCAGAGAAAGTACATTTCTGTTGTTCTCAGGAGGTAGGCTGCTGGGCTGACTGTACTTATCATCACAAGTTCTCTAACTTTGAGTCTTCCCTTGATCTAGAAGATAGGCGTATGTATTCATAGAAACCAATCAACAAATAATACAGACGAATGAGCCAATTACCTTCACATATATTGTTGAGACTTCACACCTGTGTTTCACTGCTATTTTGGATCAGAATGACATTACTATCTTCATATGTATCTTCATATGAAGATACTATCAATGAGTGGCGAGGACTCGACTGGTTTTTCCTCATACAGGATTTCCACTTGGAGCATATAGCCCTTTATCCTATGCACAGTACATGTCAGATGATTGTCAGATGATTGACGGTATCAGAGTGGTTTGATCAATATATCATAAAATTCTGGTTACTGACAACTTTGGCTTCGACCAACACAATCTGCAAGCATCAAATCAGAACAAAACTCTCAGAATCCTATACGGGGTGGTAAAATCTGCATATCACAAATTTCCAATGTAGAATCCACGTATCTTAGGTGTATGCCTAAGACCCACTTTCCTACCTCTTTTTTCACATCTGAAATCTCCACCCGTGTCATGCCTCCTTCTCATATTTTCATACAGATCCCTTCATAAACACCATGTCGTGCGACTAAATCTGGATTCAATTTGATAGATTCTGCGAAGGGCGGAGCACGTTTTAGCAAGTGTTGACTAAGAGCAAAACAGAAACAAACCTCGGAATCAACTGATATATATATATATATATGCCAGGCAGCCTTCAAGATTACCTCCAGCGATATGATGCCCCGGACGAAATAAACAGTATGGGCAGTGACTTCACAATTATCAAACAAGGGATTTGCTGTTACTTAGCTCTACGGAAAGAGAGCAATTGCGTGACTGGTATAGATATACAGCAACCCAATCCATAAAGTGGACCGCCTAGGAAACAATAAAAATCAGCCAATGCTCCTGATGGCAAGGAGTATAAACTCACCATACTCAATGCAGATCTATTAAAAGCAAAACTCCGGAAATGTGGGTTTCAATTATCTCACAACCGACTCGTCCCATCTAAAGTGAGAGGAACCTCAACATTCCCCCATTCAACACAAGCCTCGTAGAAATACAGCACACTGAAGACAAGGAATAGAATTGCACCTCCCCATGTGACTATTACGAGTGAGTTTAAGGTAACTCTGGGCGACAGCCGTGGACATACCATGCTTCACAGATATTTTGGTTGAGATGTAACGCCCTCCCATCACAGCCAACGCACTACAGAAAGAATGACCGAGGACAGTACCAAGGGTGACAAGGTAAACACTCTACAACCAGGACAGATTCAGACAACATGAACCCTGATTCATGACTGGACATACATGAGCGGCACCGAGTGCAATAGTCGCGATTTGACTTCGGTCGCCCCATTCACCGAGGAATGTTAATACAAATGACTGTACAAAGACAGGACCAAAAATAAAGCTCGAGAAATTCCTGGCGCCTTCGAGCCATGTAGATTTCTTGTTGGCCTTGGGTGAAGAAGGGGCAGCATCAGCCCTTCCTTCTTCCAAAGATCCCATTTGGATGATTTCCCCGTTATCTTCCGCGATATCCTCTTCTGCTTCTCTCATTTCTTCCGTCATTTTGTCATTCCCTGTGCCTCCACTCATCTGTTTTGCTTCTGCAGCCATGCGGAGTCCAAAAATAAGAAATAATACCGCTGCTGCTATCTGAGTCCATGACCGCGGTAAGAGAGAAGGTAACATATGACCTAGGGATGCAGAGAGAGCAGACATTAGGAGTAGTGAGGCCAAGGCGCCAGAGAAGACGAGTAAGCGGGGGTGACGCATCGCAAGCAACGCAGAAATCAGAAATGTCTTATCTCCAATTTCAGAGAATAAAATGAGTAGAATGGACTGTACCATAGTCTCCATAGCTGAAGGGTCTGTCGTTGTTGGCGGAGGCGATGGCGAGGACATGGTCGATATCGTTGGTTTTATGTTGGACCTGCGCTTTTAACTTACATTCCCACAATCACAGCCACGATCGTTTATATAAGCAGTGCTCCGGCTCACTCGTAAAATCATTAGTAAAAGCAAATTCAGGCAATTAGTCAATACAAACCGTCAATAAAGATAGAAAGCTACAATACTCCAGTAATTCAAAAACCTATACATCCTTGGGTGGGCGAAAATGCACCGTACTCGTCCCTTGTCCAAGTCCAACACTATTACCATTCTTCGGAGTCGACACCAATCCAATACCGTGTATGTGATATTGCTCTCCCACAATATCCTTAGCGGCAACCATCAACCTATCTAGTCTGTTCACAAGCCTAAACGCAGTTGAAACTCCAACACAGAACATCCTGTAGATAGGTGTTAAACAAGAGACACCAAGAGAGTATCAAGAAACGTACAAGTACTGCTCATCCTGTAGTGTATCCAATGTTAAAGCCCGTGGTAATCCATAATCTTCCTCGGATTCTTTATGGATGATATCGAGGCCATGATACTTGAGCATGAATCGGTCGAGGAGAGGCGTTGGTGTAATCTGAGGCAAAGGGTTCCCAGTACGAAGAGAGGATGAAACCATACCTGAATATGTGTGAGTACAGATAAAGAATCGAGATGCAAAAACAGAAAAAGTCTGACTAATAACAGCCAAAATATCTCCTTGAAAATCCGGGTCAGTGAACCGCGTCCTTTTCAACAGCGCACGAGACCATGCTGGCTCCATATGTTCTATGATAGACATTAAATAAGCTAATGAACTAGTGATTTGTCTAATTTTGTCTTCTCAATTTTGGCACATGAGGTGATGAAAAGACGACATACAACTGAAGGTCCATGATTTTGTGGTATCGCTTAGCAGGCCAGCGTCCTCGAAGCGAGAACTAGGATATATTGTTGATACATCAAGATGTATGAACATAAGAGAGGCGAGGGAGTAAATGCATACCTCATAAATCACATTTGTACGCAACACCAACGATCTTTTCAGCTTGCTTCGAATCGCGATCAGACTCGTAATAATTTCTTGTACCTCCGACTCCCGATGAGTGTTAGCATATGAAACAATTGCACAATAGATTGTGCCAAGTTCACTGCACGTTGTGGAAAGCAAACGTCTTTGGTACCGCCGGATGGTCGTTGAAGGCGGTAAAAACGATACGATACTGTCATATTTCAATTGGTGAGTCACACAAAATAAACGAGACCAAAAGTCACCCACAACGCTGCGACCACACCACAAGTCACCAACAAGAATCGTCTCCATGCAACAGAGAACCCAGCTCCTGGATTACCAGGGACAATTATGTGTAGATCTAAATATGAATATCCGACAACCTTTCACCACGTCGTGAGCCAGCTTCATCTAACAGAAAGTATTCATCAATCGTTGCCTTACCAAGACCACAGTGACCCAAAGAACAATGTTTATCATCGGCGGAACTGGCCAATACAATCTGGCGAAATAGAAGAAAGGGAAACACACCCCAAGGACTGCCCCTAGTCCGTAAGGGTTGCCTTGCGAGATGTACCTGAACATCCGTGACAACAGTTAGCATTTAACGAATCGGATTGGAATAAATCTTCTTGAGTACCAGACGACTATCCCTATCACACCACCAGCAAACGTACTGAGGACACGAGCCGTCAGCGCGAAAGTTGTGTCCCCTCGAAATCGAGCAAGCGAAAGTTGCCCCATGACACTAAAATCGACGTTTGCGTGAGACCATATTCGTCAGCAATTGGCACTTACATTCCCCAAACAAAACGATTTTCTAAGCAGAAGAATAAAATCAGACTCTAAAACGAATAAAGAAAAATGTTCAACTTGCCATATGCAAAGTTAGCAGAACTTTTGATGAAAGAGGGTAGACAAAGGGCGACGGTGAAGATGCCAGCCTTCAATGCAAACAATACATTTCCATGTGCACAACTCGCAGCTGCATAATACAGGATCGACATGACCCATTCAAACGCGTTCCGAGGAGGGAGGGCATCCGGATCCCGTTGGCGTGGCATTCCGAGGTCTTCTAATGTGCTGGGTTGCACACCCTGAATCACATCTACAATTCATAGTGAACACAAAATAAGATGAACAGACAGGGAAAGAGAATACACGAATTCCACTTACCTGGATCATCGTCCTCATCATTCTCTACGTCGTCAGCTATATCATATTTACTCCATGACAACAACCGTTTGACAGGCGTCCATAGCCGCATTCGGACCCGTTCCATTTCTAATCTAACGATCTCGTCTATCTGTAATTTTCATTGAGGTACATATTGACTCTGAATGCCTGGTCATCGGAAGGAAGGGAAGTACATACCATGTTGATCACAACGATAGAAAACTGCATGAGATGGAATTGATAAACATAGCAGTTGAACAAGTATCGATGAGGAGGCATAGCGTAGTCTGGATCTTCCGCTGAACTATCAAATGCTGGCCTATATGGGTCGAGAACCTTTAACCTAAAGACAAGAAGTTGAAACATAACAAATGATTTCTGGGATAGCCACATACCGTTTATCATTCTTAAAGTCATCTAATGCCGATGCTATCCGATATCTCAACCTCTGGACCTCATCTAGCTTATTTTCCCGCTTTGCCTCAAACGCTGCAGTCTTCATGAAACACTGTAACTTGTCCTCTCGTACTGATCCAAGCCAATCTCGAACGCCAATCAATCCTTCTTTGGTAATGTTCAATAGATCTGTGCAGCTATGAGAAGATGCGTAAGTCAAGCCAAATCGCACAGAAGATCATCAGCTCACCAATCTCGCAACAATTTAGCCGCTTTCTGTGTATAGAAGTCGGCATATGGGTCATGAAATCGTGTAGCCTCCAGATTCATATACCTCTGACTCTCGAAAACGCCCACAGCGCGCTCCTCTCTTCTCCTACCAAATGATAAGTGCAGTAATGAATGGGGAAGGTGACCCCCAAGATGTAAATGAAGATGAGGCCCATGGTGATGAGGCGTGACGACCTGAGACGATGAAAAAGATGCTCCGGTGTGCGTTCGGGTCCGCTCTAGAGAAGCCTTCCTTGAAGATGGCCGAGACCGGAATAATCTTCTCGAGCGATGTGAATAAGGGGTCTTTGCCCCATCCAAAATAGAACTTTCTCCCGGTCCATTGACCTTGACATTGTTTTCATCTACTACTATTTCCTCGCTTGTCCGCGATTCCATTCGAACGTGCGACCCCGATCTTCCCTCAGTATGGGCTGGTGATGACGGACGAGAAATAACGGGACTACCCAGTGCCGGAGTATTTGCACCGGAAGGAGCGGGCGTCAAAGGGAAAGGATCTCTCGATGTATCAGCCAGCGTGAAATACACCGTCATCCCGTTCGCCCTCCCAGCCAACCTTCTTGCCAAATTGTGAAATGTATGGAAATCACCTGGCGCAAAGCGTGACCAGCTGACATCATTGTTGAGAAGTCGTGTTGATGCCGCTAACAAAACCAAAATACTTTCTGAGCCATCACTAGCGGCGGTGATGGAATCGGCCAAAGAAGCAAACTCCTCGGAAGGAACGTCGGCACCGAGGATTTTGCAGTGTTGGTCGAGGGATGAGATCAAGGGTGAAAGAAACATTTGAAGCCGCGTCGTGAATTGATGGGAGATTGTAGAAGGAAAGATGAGGATGGCACTAAGTAGAGCCAGAGCAGAATGAAAGCATAGTGGAAGGATAATGGTACGGCCGATCTTGTAAATATCAGCTGTGCGAACGTGATATGCGTTGAAAAGATAGGCTTACGATGTAATAGGGATAGGGTAGCAAAGAGGCAGTCGTCAAGGAAATGACTGGGAAGCCCCCGTCAGTAAAATCAATCAAATGTTCGAGCCAAAGACATACCGAGAGAGATACATGCAAAGACGCAAGGGAAGATATAAGGACCAGGTCCTTGTCTAGCTCTGACATAGAGGAAGAAGGCGCTTCCGAGGAATACCCAGACTGCAAGAATAACTGTCGGCTAGCGTTCCCGAGTATTAGCAGGAGAGGAGGGCAGATTTCAGAAATCATAATCTCACCGCCGCCTGTATATATTCCCCCGACACCGCCTGGACGAAAGTGACTGAACGATCCGTGTTCGTTCTGGCGAGATTGGCCAAGAAGATGCCCAGCGATGCCCAGCTAGGCCAGGTTAATGAAATGAAGTGATAATAGGTAAGGTAATGTAATCCGCTTACGACCACGATAGCGCCACGAAAAACAAGATTAGAAACTCACGCTCCAGGACGCCAACGAATGGATCGCTGGGTGGGGACAGGAAGGCAGCTAGAACATTGTTACTGATGAGATAGATTGAAGAAGTAAATGAAAAACTCACCGATAAGGATTAAAAAACTCGCCTTGAGATATGGGTCGGTATAATACACACAGAGGAACCAAAAATCGTACCTGCCCCATAAGGAACTCGACTCTCGGTATGATAAACAAGACCGAAGACACCCAAGCTACGATCGAACATCGTATTACAGGCTTCAACTTCGACCAGGTCCAATTCCTAGGTATCCATTGCAGTTGTGCTGGGAGCATAAAGGACTTTGGCACTTTGGCTGGGGAATTGGTGCTTAGAGAGTCACCCGGTCTCGGAACATCACCCTTCTCGCTGATCTGCGGCTTGCCTGGCGGCAAAGACGCCATATTCGACCAAGGATGTGTAGGAGTGATGGTCAGATCTTCATAGAATACTAATAGTATTCTTCTTCCGGAACACAGACGATCCGTTCTACTCACACGGTCATGTGACACAACAAATATTGTTCAACATTCTACCACACTGAACTGCCACCCGATGCATTTGCCGCAGTTGGACTCGAGAGATTCTGTGTCACAGAAGAGCCTGGATTCAGGGCGGCGAGATTCTCTGGTTCCTTCCTCCACTCAATTTTTTCTACCCTTACCTCTCCGTCAATCAGTTGATACACATATGTGACCACAACCGAGCCTTGAATATCGAGGAGTGCAAACGAAGGTATGGGGTCACTATCATAGAGGAGAGACAAGGGAGTCAGGGTTGTGTCAGAGCCACGACCGCCGGAACATACTCGCTGAAGGCACCCGTCCATGCACCCGTTGCTGAACCAGGGTTCACGAAGAACCTATTGTCAAGCTCTATGGCTTGGAAACTGAGGAATATAAGACAGGGCATGGACGGAGACGAGAGGCCAATGCACATACACATGGGTGTGCCCAGATATAAGAACGTCAACATCCATCTGCCGCGCAATAGATCCCAGTGAATCAATATCTCCGTACGGTATACACTGATGACCATGTATGACACCGATCCTAATAGGATTGTGTACAACTGTTACCGACAACGGAAAGTTCGAGCCCTTAGAATTGTGAGTTGAGTACATGAAGACCACAAATTACATTGAGCTCCTGCACACAGGCTCAGCAACAGAAGACCAGTACCTCGTCATAATCCCCCTTTGCAACATGAACGTCGGGGGAAATGGTCCGCAGGTAGTCAAGTGTTTCTTTGTCACAAACATTACCAGTACATAAGATTTGTTGAATCTTTCCAGGAACGAGTAATTTCTTGAATTTTAGAGGCAAGTCATGGATCCTGTGAGGAATGTGCAGGTCGCCGATGATGAGTACAAGAACCATGGTGATAAGCGGACAGAACGCGGACAGAACTAGGTTGTCTGAAATGGATGCGATGTTTGTTTCAGAGGCAGGAATCAAATACACCAGATCAACGTGTACAAAATTTAGTCCCTGTCTATCCAGGCCAATGTTTTGCAAAGAAGTATATATACATTTGGCTTCCTGGTAGTATTTCAACTCCTTCTAGAGTGCGCGCGCCCATCTCCCGGAAGATTCTCGAATTCCCTATGATACCAATGCTGATCTGGACCAACGAGGACAGCTTTTGGGACCCTTAGCATAGTGTAATCCGAAACTCCGTACTCGATACCGATCCTTTTCTGCACAAGTACTCATGGGGAATGGCAAACACTGACAATGGAAGTCCGTGACCTATAATGTTGGACGGTTGTTAATTGTCTCGCCTATGCACCTCACAGTGGTGATGACGCGACTCACTATTACACAATTTCATCCTTGTCCTACTTCTCAACCTCGATGTGCAAAGAAGGAGCTCCATCAACTTCATGTATCTGAGTGGGATAAACTACCATGCTCCAATACCATAATGAAAGAAGCCATCTGGCCAGCTACCTCCATGCACATTCTCGATCGTGCTTGAATACTAATATTTCCTTGGATCTTATGACAAACTTCATACCCCTCGAAGGGCACACGCTGTCATTCAAAATGGCTGCTATACTCCGGCAGTCTCTCTCACTACCCCCCATGCAGATAGGACGTTGTATGATGTAAAAAAGCACAAAGGAAAACCTAAAAGCTCAAAATTCAAGGTTATGGATCTGGTCCTGACAAGCTCCGACAAGAATGGTTCCAGGATGAAAAAGGACAGCTGAGCCGAGATATGACATATCCACCCGATGTCGCTTTTGTATTCAGTCCATGGTCAAAGGGTGAGCTTTTGAGAACTTTTCTATAAATAAATATCGAGGACTATCAGATGTCCGCCAAGAGAGCAGTCGCAAGTTCCTCCGACACCTAATCATACACAGAACTGATGACGGCATCAAGAACCTACAATATACACGCACGTTGTACGTTTATCTCAGCGGTTGGTGACTGCGAAAAGCGAAAAAGGATGTAAGAGCCCTTCCGTAAATATAACGCAGAAAACAGAACATATAAAATAAAATAATATGTCAGATACTTATCATTCACTAGTGTCTACAGATTATAGAACTACATCAAACGGTAGTGTCAAGCTGGTACAGGTAACAATGATAATAATAATCAGCCACCTATGTGGCGTCATAAATACAGTCCTTAGAGGAGTCCAGATTTACCACCAAGATGTCACCGTGAGTATCCGCCGGAGCAGATTTGAAACGAACTTCATACCGCTGGATAAAATCCAGAGCCTACTAAGCTTGTCTGATCCAGCATTTGAGACAGTCCCGATCTGCCGGTGTGGCGCCATGGTAATGCCTTCCTCTGTGTCATCTCTTGGAGGGACCTCAACCAGCATTCTCCAGAGGGCCCGAGAAACTATATCGATACCATCAGTCTTCAGCCACCTCCTACCAGTCTCATCCTTATCATCTGGTTCACTGTCGTAGTTGCTGCCCTTTGGACCCCAATAGTCATTGAGAGTAGAAAGTGCCATGTCATCGATATGATCTCTGATTATTCTCGTAATCATGGATTCGGAGAACTCAGGATGACCCTGTAGTGTCAGAATGTGAATATCCCGTGGAGTCTTAACCTCGTTGTCTGACACGGGATAAAATTTAATGACACCTTGGTTTTGGGTGGAACGTGTAGAGCCAACGAGATGCAGTTCTCCTGACGCAAACTGACTGGAGAGTGATTCCACTGGTACATGATCGCTATGTACCTGTTGAAGGGACTATAGAAAAAAGACGGACTGTTATTCTTTGGCTACATATCAATAAATAAAATGTTGATTCACCAATTTATCAACTCCAAATATTGATCTTCCAATATCACTAAGGTCAATCAAAGTAGGACCAATTTCCCATTGTCCACTGGGTGTGCATTCACTACCAAGTGCTCGACATATGATTTGGTGCCCAAAGCAAATACCTAAATGTCCATCTATGATGAAAATCTGACGTAGCTTGTAGAACTACACTATTCACCGCATAACTTGATTTGATGGTGGTTATGAATGAGGTTTCTCAGGAAAACTAGAAGCTCTCTGACCCAAGGGATTGAGTCGTCGTAGGCTGCTGTGGCTATCAACAGTGGTGGTCATTTATTGAATCTTTTACAGGATAGGCATAAAATCTCACTTGAACCGGTAACCATGAAGATATCATGTTTATCAAGTTGAGCTTCTTCCGGGAATTCCAGTTTTTTAACGTTGTAGGTCTTTATAACAACTCTTGCACTGCAATTTTCTGGTATCGTATTCCTCCAATAATGGTAATATATGTCATCGAAGTGCTTTTGAGCAACATCGACAGGTCCACTGAGAGTGTCGCAAATAAGTATACCAACACAGATGGTGCGTGGAAGAGCCATTGAAATAATGCGATGTGATAGGGGACAGGTTTGGCTCATGTTCATGTTATTTATACAGGTATTTTTGAAAGAATATTTTTGAGTGGGGCTCAAAACTGTTTTGGAGTAGATAGAGATAGTAACTAAGTAAGGAAGTATGAAGGAAAAAAAACCAAGCCCCTGGTTGCAAATACAGAGTTAGACCGGCCGGTACAGCTTTATCGTTGTCCCACTCAATGTTCCAGCATTTCTACACCAAGACGACCGGGGACGCCATCCGTTAATTAAATTCTCGCAAGAGGCTGTGACTTTGTCAAGACAATCATGTACATATCTCGCATCATGTTCGGTGAATTTCTTTTATGCGGTCTGTGAGAGCATCTAGTAGATGCCAAGATTTGAAGTGGCAGATGCTGTAATGGCATGGCAATCAATCAACTGTTCTCATTGAGCTTACATAATACAGTCAAGATCACCATCCTAGATTTCATTCGACGCGACCTACTCCGGGAGAGAAGAGCACTGTTCATGGAACATGTAATACTTCAAAATTTACGCTTCACGGACTGTCGTATATTTTCCTGCCTGCAATGTCAAAACAGGAAAAATGAATCACGATGAGATTCTGCTCATTGCGAAACATTGAATCTCGTTAGATAGTGTGGATACCCCCCGTAGTCTCTTACTAGTGAACGCCCGATACCCGAAGCCACAAAACCAATGTCCATACACCTGAGTCTATAATTTGGCTTTGGTACAAGTAGGAAATAGCTCATCGGATACCTGTCAATCAATACTCTCTTGTTTCACTATTAATAGCCACTGGTGCATTGTATGTGGTCAGAAATCCAGGGTCAGTGAAACGCAGAATTTGGAAAACACTAGTCCATTGTTTTTGGTTGGTAACCGTAAGGCGTAAACATCGTTGGTGGATTATCTAGTAATTGAAATGAATCAAATTGGTACTAGCCATAATCACTTTGTGGTGAGTCACGAAGCAACAGTCAAGATCGCACGGAGCGCTCACAGAGTAGAAACAAGCTCTCAAAGGTTATCAAAAAATTACGAGATTTATGATTCTATGATTCAGTCCACGGCTGCCGGACGGAAGCGTTTTGAAGTGAACCCCATTGGGTGCGCGAAAGATGATGGATGAATCTTTGGTACCTCAGTGTCAAATACTTGTCGACCGCTTACTTTGATTAAATAAGTGGATTGTTGCCACATATCGGAGATAAATTATCTGTGGACACTGGAGAAAACAACACAAGTCGGGCTGTGTATACAAGACACAGAGCTGAGACCACTATTGCGAACTCCTCAAACATGAACTAGCGCAAAGTCTAATGTACCAAGCCGCGCTAAAACCAATGGTTTAGTCGTACTTAGGGCGGTGTTTTCGGAATTAATTTAGGGCCTCGGTTTGAGACCATTCTGGATGAAACAAAATACAATTGAGTTCTTCTAGCCTTGAATCTGTAGGGTAACCCCTAGAATTTTATTAATTCCTTATTGAACTATAATCGATATGATCGTCCCTACAATAAGAACTCGATAACAGGCAACCAAACACAAGGTATGCCCTTATATAAATACAACAGGAGCAGAGGCAGTAGCAAGGCCGAAAATCGTCGGGAAGGGTATGGATGGACCTGAAGATGGGAAATGCAACCATCATATTTTGCTGGAAATATGTGACTCCAACATCTGGAAGAACCAAGACTATTGTTCGTGGTATACTCAACCACATTTCAACCACATTCCCATTGGCTTGGCTCATAGAAAGTCAAGTTCAAGCTAGGAGTGACTGTCACTCCTGTATGTATAGTTGTGCCTCAGGAACATACTTGTGTAGACACACATTTGTCAGAATTTGTTGCGGGAAGATCACAGTATTCTCATTCTGCCATTGCCCTAGAGGCAAGTGACTGTATTCGGGGGTTGCTGGGTTTTCTGGCCAGCATAAAGTGTATCCTTACCTTTCCCCTCTAGGCTGACGTATGACACGTTGTATTGGACAGGTTCCTTGGGTTGCGTCGAGCTTACTCCTTTCAAGTGGACCTGTCTCAAGAGCTTGTTTACGATGTTGAAGGCATACAGCTATCAGCTTCAAGTTGGGTATGAAGTCTGAGTCGGGAAGCGGAAACTCCTGATGGGAAGTTGAAAGGTTGAAAGGTTGTGGACTCCTACCAAGGTGCCTTGTCTCATTAACCTCTTCAGGCGGATCCTCTAGGATATTCGGATTTCTGGCACTTTGCTTTGAGAACGAGTGCCGGTATTTAACGAAAACAGTCCATAAAATTATAACAAGCTGTACCACTGTATACTACGCAGAGTCTAGGCAAGTACAAGTTTCCGAATCACCTCCGGCTCATCAATAAAAATCTCCTCCACATCTATCCACGATGCCTCGACGTCCCCATTCTTATTCTTCATATCTTGAACCTCTTTCCAAACTCTCTCCCTCTCGACCCAGTACTCCACTCTCTCTTCTCCCACCACACCCTCTTCTCCCGCATGGTAATTGTCGCCTTCACCCTTCTTCATTTTCACCATCACCTTCTTCGGCATCCATACCCTCTCCCCCGTATCCCCACATGTCCGGCTCTCAAACCACCTAGGCTTATGTCTCTCCCTCACTCCCACCTCTCTCTCCCTTCTCGTCTTCCTCTGCTTCTCTTCCTGATCCATCTTCAACTGATTCGCTAAATCATACTTCCCCAGCTCAAATGCCCGCTGGTCCGGACGAAGACGACAATCAGACGGCGGTAAATAAGGACGTAGACTCGACGTTGGACAATCGTTAAGCGATATCGCGAATGGTGTGAGGTTAAATGGAGATCCAGGTAGTTTGGTGGAGTTTTTCCAGAGGAGAGTATATGTCCCACGTTGATGACGCGAATGAGCGTGATAATTGGTTGAAGACCCAGAGGACCGAATGGTACTTGTCGGGCTTGGCAACGAAACCGACGCATCAGGATTCAGAGCCCCATCATATACATGCCCCACTCCAGCTTCCCTCATAATCAATTGCGAATTCCATCGTCCAGCAATCTCATACACAGTCCTCCTTCCCGCATCCATTACTTGACCTGAAATTTCATATGCGTCTTTTCCTCGCCATCCTCGAGGTTTGAATGTCAACACGCATCGTTCATTCGTTCGATGATTCGTGATCTAGCCAATCTATAATCAGCCGAGATATGTGTCTGAATAGAGGATGAACGTACAATCATATCACCATAATGATCAATCGTCGGACTGCCCAAAATGAACCCTGAGACATTCGTTGTCACCTTCTTCCACGTATAATGCTCAACGACTTTCCCCTCTCCTAACATTCCTTCCGCTTTCGGATACTGGTGTTTCTTCCCATCACTCATCGTAACCCAAGACTCAGGTATAAGAAGTTCAGCGTGTGCAACACCTGTAGGCCTGATCTCGAACGATTTTCCCATAAACTTATTCTGCGCGTCCACCTACATTCCAATCAAGTCATTCGACAATCGTGAAATCATCGTCAGGTAAAAAAAATCAACGCACCTCGCCGAAATAGTGCCACAAAGGCGATTCAGCCCAACATGCGGAAATCGGTGGATGATGGGATACCTGCTCAGAGACATATCGATACTTCTTGTCAAACCTCACATACTCAAAAGTCTCGCTCTACCCGATGAGTCATTAGTACAGCACAAACACTGATTGGAATCGAGGCCACATACAAGCATAGGATTAAAGGGCTTTGCAATCCTCCCAATCGTACTTGAATAATTGCTCATCGCAAACGCAGCCACAAATGCCAATCGTTTCAACGAATCTCTCTGCGTTGTAGCTGTATCCACTATTACACAAACGTCAGTTTCACAAATATGGTCAATGATCGAATGAATGGAACTCACAACACTCGCTGAATTCCATGTCCTCTGCCATCCTCTGCAGCATACTCGTCGGCTCATTGAAAAACACAGGAAAACTAATCCTCGTCAAATCCTTCCCAATACTGTGCTTCAAAACACTCCATAAACTAGTCGGTGGTCTCTCATCATTGGTTTCGAGTTGAGTACGGAGTCGCTTATAGCCTGCACGAGTGGAATCAATAAAGTAAAGTAACAACGATGCGAAACGCGCTTCAAAACCTCACATACCAGAATACGGCTCCTCAGAAATATATGGGGGCAGACGAGCGGGACTTGACAATGGCTTGCTAAGTGGCGGAGGTATAACTAACCCAGGTAAATTATTCGATTCAATAGCATCGAAAAATTCGTCTTCTGAATCATCGTATTCTTCCTCCTCCTCTATCATTTGTTCAACTGCACCAAATCGAACTTGTGTTTGGGACCGAATTTGCGAGTATGGCTTAGGTTCTGGTTGTGATACCGTTGCGATAGTATCCGTGGTCCCTTCCCTCTTAGTTTGTCGAAGGGCAAAGGACCCATCTTGTGGCGCACACGAATCTACAGTCCTCCCCACATCTTCACTCCCACCAAGGAAACCAACTTCATCCGATACCTCCGCAGATCTCCCTACCGCCTTAATCGTCTCCTTCCTCTTTCTCCCATCACCTGCAATCCCCACACCCTCAATTTTCCCACCACTCACACTCACACTCCCCCTCCTCCTCCTCCTCTCCCTCAACTCATTCTCCAACATCTCTCCCTCTCTGACAACAGTCTTTAAACTCTCTTCCCAAATGCACTGTCTCCTCCTCTCACTCTTCAATTTCTTCTTATACCACCCTTCACGCGTAGATACAATATTCAAGTGTGTATCGAGAAGGCTAGAGAGTTGATCGAGACTTGTGAGGATGAGTGATTCGTGCGGATGCGATGCTACTGAGGTAACAGTTGGCACAGCAGTGGATGTGGATAATGGACAAATGGACGAAGGAATAGTCGCAGAAGGAGGAGGAACAAGATTAGCAGATTTATGAGATGGTGTTTTTGGTAAAGATGTTGAGATGCCAGATGAAGACTGTATCGATCCCGAAGATGAAACACTTGACTCCATGGCCGACGGTTGTGACAAATGCCCTGATGCTATCGATGATGCCGGCGGTGCAGGTGTTGCAATCGATCGCGAAGAACCAGTACCCAATTCCGTTGTCGTGGAACCAAGATAACTAACAATCAACTGTTGTATGGCTTCCAGTTGCATAACGACGCTATTCGTTGCGATCTCACACTCCGCGTCATATGGTGGCACCTGTCCTTGGCCTAATCCTCTTGCTCCCGTATCAGCTGACGAAGTCTCCACGTCTTCTTCGTCTTCTTCGTCCCCCCTCTCTACTCCTCCCGATGAACTTACACCAAGGAAGGCACTGAAATCTGACAAAACATTCGGATCCACAGCACTAACGATATTGATCGAATCCGTATCTCCACCTCCAGCACCAGTACCAGAGACAGAAATGGACAAGCCAGTAGGTGCCATCGACGGCCGACTGACCACTTGCGGTTTATTTGGTTTCACAAAAGAATAAACCGATTTCGAGTCGCTATACGATTCTCCGCTGAATCTTCTTGCCATTCCCAATTCCGCTCCTACACCAGTTCCAGCTCCGATCAAATTTGGTGTCGCGTTACCACCAGTGTGTGTTCCATTATTATCCCTCTTAGTATACCAATCCATACATGTCTGAATAGCTGTGATCCACCTTGCAGCTTCTGTAGGGTGGTTGGCTTTGATGTACCATTTCTGTTGTTGTGAAGATGATGACGAGGCATGGGCGGATGGAAGAGAATGAATTTCGAATCGCAGGGAGGACTTATTTGACGGTATTGAGTTGGGTGTCAAGTGTTGGTGGTTGTAACCACTGGAGGTTTTGAGAAATGCGTTTTTCATCGAGATGGACCCTCTAGAGGTGATACTTTCGTCATCTTGGTGTCGGTAGTCTGTTGCACGAGTCAATGAATGAACATGAATGAATGAATGGGAGCAAGACGAACATGATAAGACACCATTGGCAAGGACGAACCAACGAGTACTGTACCCCTTGGCTACATTTGTATATTTATTCAAATACCCTTTCAATGTTGGTGGTTCCTTCATAGCCACAGGCGTCTGAATCAACGACCTATCATGATTGGCAACTACACGCACATTGTCCTCAGGAAACAAACCGAACCACATGAATCATGACTCACATTGTCGTAGAAACACCCGAACCTTATCATCTTTCCCCGCACTTTCCAAAGCCATTTTACCCTTCCTGTTCCTGACAAACACATCAGCACCAGCGCGTACCGCCAACTCTATCAGTCGGAGATCTTTTCGCTTAGCAGCTTCGTGAAGAATAGATGATCCAGAAGCGTCGTCCAAGTAAGATAAATCAACCAATGAGGCACGAGGTGAGGAAAGCAAAGCGACGAGCGCGGGCAGAGGTGTTTCTGATGATGGGGAAAGGATGTATGAACGGAGTAAGGAACGATATGAGGCGTCGAGGAATGATCGCGAATCTACGGTAGTATCAGTATCAGTGCTTGAGGAACGGGTTCGATAATACCGTCGATGAGTTTGATGACTTGTTTACCCCTCGCTACGTCCCTACATGTTCTTCCCTGTGCATCTCGAATTGTATCGTCTATGTTTTCTTGCTCCAACAACAGCGACACGACATCTGCTCGTCCCAGCGACGCAGCGAGGTGAAGTGGTGTCGTACCCATTCCAGGAGGGTGTATTCCATTAGGCGATATTGCACGGTGAGAGAGGAGCATTTGGATGGTTGATACTACAATAATAATAAGCAAAGCGAATGGTTTGGGTGTAATGTACGATAGCTTACTTGAAGCACAGTGAATAGCGAGATGGAGTGCAGCAGCAGCAGTGTCTATCCCTTCTGCTGAAGATTCGAGTGATGCTCGTCTGTCTTTGCCAATCTCAGTTAAAAACGGGTGTATCAGTGCGGGGTCGCCTGAATGCATATCAATATTATTCCGTTGTCGCCATAGGTAGTAGCTCACCACTCCGCAATGCAGCAAGGAGTTTGACCTGGTACACAGGCTCCAACCCTTCCATGGTGATATTTGGTATATGGTGAAAGCACCTATTTTACCACGCTCGGCGATCTATTTCAAATTACTATATTGATATCCAACGTTTTATATAACACACATGGCTGTCAGCTTCCGGGATCATGATAGTCCAGGTGATTTGAATGATAGTGAGGCAATTGTTCTCTGGATAAAATTCTTGTCCACGGACAGCACAATTTTTTTTTGAGTACGCAATCCAAAAAACCGAGGCGAACGACATCAAGGAGGACGAAACTAAATGATTCATCAAGTTCTATACAACTACTACACAAGCTTGGATGCAGAAATCACGTCGTCCACCAAACTCGTCGCGGCGCCCGCATTAGGATTGTTACACTTCAGATTAAACGCTCTCTTGTTGATCGTGGCCATTTCTCTGCGTCGTTGAGCTTGGCCAGTTGGATCTCCGAAACATTTCTAGAACCCGCCACGCCCATTGTCAGTATAAATAAGGTTCAAAACTAGGCAGTATACGCACATGCAACAGCGGGAAAGTCTTGGAAAACAAAGAAAACGAAGTAGAAGGGTCGAAAAAGCTGAAGAAAGCCGCGTCCGCTCCAACATTAACCGATAGTCCTGCGTTCGCATCGAGACATCCACCAAAGGAGGCCCCATTTCCATTGTTGCTATTGTCCGAGTTGTCAGTGTTAGGCGCTGCGGCATCTGCAGTTGATGTGGCTGTCGCAGCAGTAGAGCTGGCGTCATTTCCAGCGCCCGAGTCATCCTTCCCAGTGACTGCATCCTTCACCGCACTGGCGGCATTGCCGATGGCGCCTCCAACGCTTGACGCAGCACCCTTTATACTATCCGTTATATCTCCAAATAATCCTGGGCTCCTTTTTCCGAAGAATGTTTCACCAATTAGTCCGCGTCCACGAATTTGTAGTCGATCGGCCTTGTGGGGTGCATCCTGTGTCTCAAACGTGGTAAGGGAACGTAGGTTTATGGCGTTGTTCTGCTGAGCACTAGCACCAAGAGTCACACTGGCAGATCCATCGATATTCACGAATACTCCCGCGTTGGTCGTTCCACCAAATGCACTTATTCCAAAGTCTACACTTGGAATGAAATGGGCTTCAATTTCACCCGTCGCTGTTGCTGAGGGCTGAGCGGAGAGCTTTAACGCTAAAAATACTCATATATGAGAGTCTTCTCAGAACGTGGGAGGATAAAGGACATACGGGTATCTCCTGGTGTGAATGAACCTCCTTGACCTCCACCAGTTGGGAACGTGAAATTCACTTTGTCGATGTTGTA
>Ga0157366_1000288_pt1 | contig 24446 bp, 25 predicted proteins | sample AttbisABBM1_FD_113149 | JGI IMG/M metagenome (GOLD analysis project Ga0157366, IMG submission 113149) | Fungus gardens microbial communities from leaf cutter ant in Botucatu, State of São Paulo, Brazil - Atta bisphaerica ABBM1 | ecosystem: Host-associated > Fungi > Mycelium > Unclassified ...
CCGGAACGCTGGTCAGGAAAGACAAGAAACTGGCAACCGAAAGGTCCGGTTACGCTGAATCCTGAACGAGAAAAACAGGCGGCTTAAATTAACTAATGATGCCAACTATCTTGACACTTACCGCACAACCATGCATCCCATTCCAGTTCAATCAAAATGGCAATAAACTGACTCCGACCATGCACATTAGTACATAACCGGAGTAAGCGAATACCTCTAATTCAGAGACAATTTTGAAAGATATGTCAGAACGGTGTTGATGTAAGATATACAGGAACAAAAAGCAGAGAATTATTTACCCGACATGATGGGAAATTATGAAATTCGAATATATGTCCTTTTATTGAAAGATATATCGAATTTCTCTCTATTTTTTGGAATGCATAGCGATCTGATGTAATAAGAAATGGGAGATAATCATCATTTATTTTATCTATAAATTCCGCATCACTTTTAGCCGAATCAAAAAGATAAAAACGATATGAAAAATCAGTCGTCGCACCAGCACTATTTTCCGTGATATAGAGATTAATCAAATCATTGACGCTGATTTTTTCAATAACAGTCTGTTCAAGTGGAGAGAATTGTATAAATTTATATATCCCACAACCTAATACCCCAAGAAAAATAATCAGCAGGATATATCGTTTTTTAAAAACCTGAGCGTTGCGCATATTCGATGCCGGCCCTTATCCAATACTGATCTTCAGGATCATCACCATACGGGCTTGAACTATACCAGTTTCCATATTCAGGCAAACTTGTCCCAGCACGTCCCTGAGCCCACCCAGCAGCTCTCAGGAGTACTGAATCACGAATTCCTGCCGCATGACCGACCGCACCATAATGAAAGTTGCCAAAATTAGCATACTTTCGACCATTCTGATATTTATAATCCCAGGGTCCATGCCCTCTCACCTGATAATAAAACCAGGAATAAGTCAGTGCTGATGGCCCTTTATGTAAGCGAGCCATCACCATATTATTGATGATAGAAACACCTGGAGGAGAGAAAGAAGCAATATCATAGGGAGGGTGCGGTGATGCCGCTAGTGTTGGATACCTCATAATCTATGCTCTCTCATTCCAGCTATCAGAATAAAGAACATTGCCATCACAATATTTCCAGGTGATTTTTTCATACGCTAACCCAACACATTCCAGATGATTATGTTTCTCTTTTTCTGGATCTTTTGTGTCATGCATCATGGGTGAAACACCCACAACTCTCACATCTTCAAGTAAGATATTGAAATATTCTTCCTCCTGACCAGAGTTATTTATTTGGTACCATTTAAATTCTGCCGAACTCAATGTTTGGCCTGTTGCTACAGCTCTATAAAGATAGGGAGAGGAAGAATCAAATTCTTTCTGGAAAATAACAGGTGCATGTTTTCTGGTTCCCGTGGGTTTACCAGTCATAGGGTCAGTTGGTAGCCTCAAATTATGAGAGAAGCCCGTGATTTCAATGCTACCTTCTCGTTTCTCAACATCAACAGATCCCTTAATATCTGTACCACCATCATCTTTCAACCAAAGATACGCCGGAATAACCATAATGTTATCTTCCTCCATGGAAATAAAAATCAAAAAGTAACTATAGTTATAATTTCAAAATGAAACTTAATCCACCCTAACCTACTACAACCGCAAATACCAGGTATTCCGTGAGATGTATCATGACCAGATGAAATATCGCCAAATGATGCAGGGCTAACCCGTAAAAATGCCACACAGGTCAACCAATTTAATTTGATTGGTTGACTTATTTCGCCACCTGATTGATTTTAGCTGTTATCTGACTATCGCTGCTGACACAGGCAGCAAGCGTTATCCCCTTCATGACATGTTAAAAGAGGCTTCACACTATGAAACAGACCTGGCGCTGGTATGGCCCTAACGATCCGGTAACGCTGGCTGATGCGCGTCAGGCAGGTGCTACGGGCATCGTGACTGCACTGCATCACATCCCTAACGGCGAAATCTGGTCAGTTGAAGAGATCCTCAAACGTAAAGAGATCATCGAAGCCGCAGGCCTGGTCTGGTCAGTGGTGGAAAGCGTACCAATTCACGAAGAGATCAAAACACATACTGGCCGCTACGAACTGTGGTGCAGTAACTATCAGCAGACACTGCGTAACCTTGCACAGTGTGATATTCGGGTCGTTTGCTATAACTTTATGCCGATCCTGGACTGGACACGTACCGATCTGGAATATCAATTACCGGATGGTTCAAAGGCTCTGCGTTTCGACCAGATTGAGTTTGCCGTGTTTGAACTGCACCTGCTGCAACGTCCAGGTGCAGAGGCCGATTACACTCAGGAAGAGATTGCTGAAGCAGCTCAACGCTTTGCCAGCATGAGTGAGGAAGATAAAAACCGTCTGGTGCGCAATATCATCGCGGGCCTGCCAGGTGCTGAAGAGGGATATACACTGGATGCCTTCCGTAACGTCCTGGCAACCTACGACGGTATTGATAAAGCGAAACTACGCGAAAACTTTGCTTACTTCCTGCGTTCCATTATTCCGGTAGCGGAAGAAGTTGGGATCCGTATGGCGGTTCACCCTGATGATCCACCGCGTCCAATCCTCGGTCTGCCACGTATCGTCTCTACCCGTGATGATATGCAGTGGATGGTGGAAACGGTCAGCAGCCCGGCGAACGGTTTTACCTTCTGCACCGGTTCTTACGGGGTACGTGAAGATAACGATCTGCTGGCAATGTTTACTGAATTTGCCTCGCGCGTATGGTTTGCTCATCTGCGCTCCACACGCCGTGAAGCTAACCCGCGCACCTTCCATGAAGCTGCACATCTGTATGGTGACGTGGATATGTATGCCATCATTAAAGCGATTGCCGAAGAGGAACACCGCCGTAAAGCCGCAGGTGGTGAAGATCTGATCCCAATGCGCCCGGATCACGGTCATCAGATGCTGGATGATTTGCATAAAAAAACCAACCCAGGTTATTCCGCCATTGGTCGTTTGAAAGGGCTGGCTGAAATGCGGGGTGTGGAACTGGCTATTCACCGCGCTTTCTTTAATCAGCCACGGTAATGCGCAACATCATTCAGGTTGTATCAGGGCAATAAGAGAGAGGATCCCCGGAAACGGAATCAATACGTGGCTGGGGTAAACGAACACAGACAGCGCAGAAACAACCTGCACAATGAGATGTATAAAGGGGGTGAGAACTCACCCCCTGTAGAACTTACTTCAGCTTACGCATCACCAGAGTGGCATTGGTACCACCGAAACCGAAGCTGTTAGACATCACAGTCGTCAGTGCACGCTCGGTTGGTTCAGTGATGATATCCAGGCCTTCTGCAGCCGGATCCAGCTCTTCAATGTTAATGCTTGGAGCAATAAAGCCATGTTTCAGCATCAGCAGTGAGTAAATCGCTTCCTGCACACCCGCGGCACCCAGAGAGTGGCCCGTCATGGCTTTGGTTGCAGACATTGCTGGTGTTTTTCCTGGGAATACAGCACGAATCGCGCCCAGTTCTTTCACATCACCAACCGGTGTTGATGTACCGTGAGTATTCAGGTAATCAACCGGAGTATCCACACCTTCCATCGCCATACGCATACAGCGCATTGCGCCTTCACCAGATGGAGCCACCATGTCAGCACCATCAGACGTTGCACCGTAACCCACGATTTCAGCATAGATGTGAGCACCACGCGCCAGCGCGTGTTCCAGCTCTTCAACAACAACCATACCGCCGCCGCCTGCAATAACGAAACCGTCACGGCTGGTATCGTAAGTACGGGAGGCTTTTTCCGGGGTTTCGTTATATTTGGTAGAAAGCGCGCCCATTGCGTCAAACTCACAGGACATTTCCCAGCACAGCTCCTCGCCGCCGCCAGCAAATACGATATCCTGTTTGCCCAACTGGATCTGCTCTACTGCATTACCGATGCAGTGTGCAGAGGTGGCGCAGGCAGAACTGATAGAGTAGTTCACTCCGTGGATTTTAAACGGTGTTGCCAGGCAGGCAGAAACGCCAGATGCCATCGCTTTTGTCACCATATAAGGACCCACACCGCGCAGACCTTTTGCACGCATACCATCAACGCTGGCCGCCTGGTTGAAAGGAGAACCGCCACCAGAGCCCGCAACCAGACCCACACGTGGGTTATTCTGGTACTGTTCTTCAGTCAGGCCGGAATCTTTTACCGCTTCCTGCATTGACAAGTAAGCGTAGATAGAAGCGTCGCTCATAAAACGCAGCATCTTGCGGTCGATTCGTGCTGAGATTTCGTCTTTAGACAGCTTGACGTTACCCCAGACGTGACTACGCATACCGGAATCTTTCAGCTCCTGCGAGAAGGTAATACCAGAACGTCCTGTACGTAAAGACGCCAGAACTTCTTCCTGGTTATTACCGATACTGGATATGATTCCCAGGCCAGTAATCACAGCACGTTTCATTCAATACCTCTTTCACTTCTATTATTAGGATTCGACACGCACTCTAGCGTACAGTTGTACGCCGAACAAGTCCGATCAGCGTTTACTTGTGTAAATTTGCGTAGCCTGGCTCACATAGTTAGAATCCCGCCACTGCCTGAGCAATGAGCCTTTGCCGTGAAAAATACCCAAATAGAGTACGCCGCGCTGAGTTGGAATGAACAGGGTACACCTGTATCCCGAGCATTTGATGATGTCTATTTCTCCAACCAGAATGGTCTGAAAGAAACAGAATACGTTTTCCTCGGCGGTAATGGCCTGCCAGATCGCTTTGCTCAGCACTCCCGAGACCTGTTTATTGCTGCCGAAACAGGGTTTGGTACCGGGTTAAACTTCCTGACATTATGGCGGGCATTCGACCACTTTCGTCAGCAGCAGCCCGATGCCCCCCTTCAGCGTTTACACTTTATCAGTTGTGAGAAGTTCCCTCTCACTCCCACCGATCTGGCCGCAGCACATGCCAGCTGGCCGGAACTGGAACCCTGGGCCCGTGCATTACAGGAACAATGGCCTCCTGCACTGGCCGGTTGTCATCGCCTGCTACTGGATGGCGGACGAATAACACTCGATCTGTGGTTTGGCGATATTAACCAGTTAATTCACACTTTTGATGACACTTTGCACCAGCAGGTCGATGCCTGGTTCCTCGATGGTTTTGCTCCATCGAAAAACCCGGATATGTGGACAGAGACGTTATTTGACTGCATGGCTCGTCTGGCCAGGCCGGGGGCAACACTGGCCACCTTTACCGCTGCCGGATTTGTGCGCCGTGGTCTGCAACAGGCAGGCTTTGAAGTGAGTAAACGCAAAGGATATGGGCAGAAACGCGAAATGCTGGTAGGTTCACTGCCTGCCGCCATCCAGCAGCCGCTGCGTACCCCCTGGTATGCCCGCCCGGCAGCCAGTGGCGATGATATTGCCTTGATTGGCGGTGGGATCGCCAGTGCCCTGCTGGCTCATGCCTTGTTACGTCGGGGAAAAAAGGTCACGCTGTACAGTGCCGCTTCAGCTCCTGCTGAAGGCGCTTCCGGTAACCGCCAGGGCGCGCTTTATCCCCTGCTGAACCATCATGATCCCGCTCTCGCCCATTTCTTCCCTGCCGCATTTACCTTTGCCCGTCGTTTCTATGATGCACTGGATATCCCATTTGAACATGACTGGTGTGGTGTCACCCAACTTGGCTGGGATGAAAAAAGCGCGGATAAAATCGCAAAGATGCTGGATATGGATCTGCCAGCCAGCATTGCTCATGCGGTTGATGCCGGGGAAGTACAAGCATTAAGCGGTGTGGCAACCCACTGTGGCGGGATCACCTATCCCTCTGGTGGCTGGCTTTCCCCGGCAGAGCTGACTGCCGGATTACTGCGCCAGGCCACTGAACAGGGACTGGTGATCCACTGGCAACATGAACTGATCACCCTGACGCGCCAGCAGGAAAACTGGCTGTTGCATTTCAGTCAGCAAAAAACCGTACAACATCAGAATGTGGTGTTATGCAGTGGCCACCGTCTTACCGACTTCATGCAAAGTGAAAAACTGCCTGTGTATGCTGTTGGTGGCCAGGTCAGCCATATTCCAACCCGTGGTAACCTGAGCTCATTGAAGCAGGTGCTGTGTTATGACGGTTATCTCACCCCAGCCAGCCCGCAATACCAGCAGCACTGCATAGGTGCCAGCTATCATCGTGGCGACAGCAGTACGCAGTATCGTGAGGAAGACCAGCAGGAAAACCGTGAGCGTCTGTTGCGCTGTCTGCCACAGGCTGAATGGGCAAAAGAGGTGGATATCAGTGCGGGTGAAGCACGTTGCGGCGTACGTTGTGCTACCCGCGATCATCTGCCATTTATCGGTGCACTGCCTGATTATGATCGTCTGCTGGAACACTATGCGCACCTGTCACAACACCCTGAACAGGCGGAACCGGCCCCCCCCGTTCATCAGGGGATATTCGTGCTGGGTGCACTGGGATCGCGCGGATTATGTAGCGGTCCATTGTCAGCGGAGATCCTCGCAGCACAACTTTGTGCTGAACCTCTGCCGCTGGATGCGGCCACACTGGCAGCCACCAGCCCGAACCGCTACTGGGTGCGCAAATTGCTGAAAGGGAAAATGCTGCGCTAACCAGGCCTGTTTCTGACTTTCGGACGCTGATTACACTAACGGGGATATCACTTCCCCGTTATTCCCGTATGACCTGCAGATGAAGCAATGAGCACCCAGCAATGTGGGATTACGCGAGCTGATATGCCTGCAGGAACAGCTTTTCCCACATTTCCAGCACCAGCGCCTGATCACGTGGAGACAATTCAGACTGAATTGTCTCCTGCAAGCTCTGCTGAACGTACTCTTGCAGCATTTCTGGCGTATGTTCATCAGATTGTTCCACTTCAGCAACCGCCAGTGTCAGATGCCCGCGCAGATAGCCGCTGGCAAACAGTTCATCATCACTGCCGTGCTCTACCATGTCATCAATCAGGCTCAGAATACGTGCCTCGAATTCGTCGATCATATTATTCCTCTGTAAACGCTTCGCTCTGGGTGTATTACAACTCTTCCGGCCAGGGAAACAGATCTGCCGTGAGCGGTGGTGTTGCATAATAGTCTCGGAGTGCAGCCATTAACCGCGCCGGACGTTCAGGTATACCCTGTTCCAGATACGTCATCACCTGTGCATGAACTTTGCGCTGAAATGCCACACGATCCGGTTCGCAATCGCCATCAAGGTTGTCACAACTGACGTTGAACGGGAAACCTGCTGCAACAGAAAGCAGCCACTCCAGCGCCTGAGGCTTAATCTCGGCAGCTTCAAATTGTGCCTGGGTTGCCGCATCACGCCCGTCCGGGCAGTACCAGTAACCAAAATCCACCAGCTTGCGCCGTTCAGCACCGGCAATGCACCAGTGTGAAATCTCATGCAACCCGCTGGCATAAAAACCGTGGGCAAATACCACCCGATTCCAGGGAGATGTTTCGTCTGCTGGCAAATAGATCGGCTCATCATCCCCTTTAATCAGGCGGGTCTGAAAATCATCAGCAAAACAGCGATCAAAAATATCAATCAACTGCTGATAGTGGTGTTGCGTACTCATAGCTGTCTGTCATCAAAGTAAAAAAACGCGCAATTGTCGCATTATGTCAGCCTGGTTACGAGCACTATTACGGTTCCTGTGCCTGGCGGCGAAACGCCAGTGGTGCCATACCGTAATGTTCTTTAAAGGCACGTGAAAAATGGAAAGGAGAAACAAAGCCGCACTGCTCAGCAATCAGTGCCACCGGTAATTCACTATGGATCAGTTGCCGCCCGGCATGGCGCAGGCGGACATCCCGCAGATAACGCGCCGGGGTTTGATGCAAATGCTGGCGAAACAGGGCAATAAGATGATTCACTGAACAGTGCGCCTGGGCAGCAATATCTTCCAGTGCCAGCGGGTGCTGATAGCGCATTGCAATATACTTACAGGCTTCGCGTACACCTTTGGGCATGCTTTGTCGCATCTCGCCTTCCGGGTTGCTGGTACGCGAGGCATAGTAATAGAGCAAGGTTTCTGCCAGCGAGATCAGTGCTCTTGCCGCTCCTGCTGGCTGGGCTGCCAGGCTCATTCCCAACTCCATCAACTGCTCCACCTGGTTATCAAAAGCAATCGTGGGGGGCAGATAGCGCAGATCGCGATTGAAATCAGCGGGTAGTGCAGCGAAATCAATCTGACACCAGATATGCTCACTGGACTGAGAGGTATCAAAACGGAAAAACTCTCGTTGCCCAGGCAACAATAGCGCCAGCATTCCGGGTTGCAGCAACAGTGGCTGATCGTCAATTTCAATGGTTACGCTGCCACTCAGCATGGCAACAAACTGAATACCGCGTTGTACTCTCGGCCCATGTGTTTCCCCAGGCCCGTAACGTGACAAACCAAAATATCCCTCCGCCGGTGCCACTGGCAGTGTGATTTCAGATATTTTTCTCGCAACTTTGGTCATGTACCCACCCAGAGCTATCAGGCTATCTTTTCCTCCATCTTCAGCCGGATACCGGCTAACGCAATATCAATTCTGAGACTGAATTCGATTTTGCGACACAGATCAAACTTTGATTTCAGTCAGGAGAAAATGATGAGTAATAGCAATGTCCGTCCTGGCGTCAGCCCACTGGCGTGGACTAATGATGTGCTGGAAGATCTCGGTGATAACGTTTCAGCCTTACAGTGTATGCAGGAAGCTGCGGCTATCGGTTATCAGGGCATTGAACTGGGGCGAAAATTCCCCCGCGAACTCAAGACACTGCAACCTTTATTGCAGGAAACCGGGCTGTCACTGGCTTCTGGCTGGTTCTCTGGCACGCTGGCGGATATCAGCGTGGAACAGGAATTACGAAATGTCGCCGCACATGCCCGTCTGCTGAGCGATCTGGGTTGCAGCGTGATGGTATACGGTGAATGCGGTGGGATGCCGGGCGATACTCCACTGGATATTGGCATTTCTCATTCTCCGCAACTCAGTGCCATCGATTTTGATGCTTATGCCAAACGCATGAGTCAGTTTTCTGCCGCTCTCAGCCAGGAATATGGCCTGAAACTGGCCTATCACCACCATCTGATGATGCTGGTGGAACACCAGGATGAGATCGAACGTTTCTTCTCCGCCACTACTGATGATGTCGGCATGTTGCTGGATACCGGACACGCCGTTGCCGCGGGCTGCGATTTACAGACATTAATTAATCGCTTCGGCAGCCGTATTTGCCATATCCATCTGAAAGATATTCGCCGTGAGCGTATGGCGCAGGTCTACGAGCAGGATGAAAGCTTCAATGAAGGGGTGCGCGGCGGCATGTTTACCGTACCGGGTGATGGATATATCAACTATCAACCTGTGGTGGACTATGTCAGTCACAGCGGCTATCGCGGCTGGCTGATTGTGGAAGCCGAGCAGGACCCACTGAAAGCACCGCCAGTTCCAACCGTGACTCGCGCCTTTAACCATGTTAACCACCTTTTCTCGCTGTAAGGAATCATCATGTCTGACACGTTGAATATTGGTCTTATCGGTTCTGGTTTTATGGGGCAGGCTCATGCAGACGCAATCCGCCGGGCAGCCCTGCTTTACCCTAATCTGCCGAAGACGCCAGTGCTGTACGCCATTGCTGATCAGAACCAGGTACTGGCAGAACAGGCAGCCAGACGCTTTGGTGCCCTGCATGCTTTCGGTGACTGGCGTAAGATGTTGCAGGATCCCAACATCGACGTCATTGATATTACCTCCCCTAACCATCTGCATCATCAGATGGCACTGGAAGCCATCGCCGCGGGTAAACACGTCTACTGCGAAAAACCACTGGCTGTCACGGAGCCGCAAGCGCGGGAAATGGCAGAAGCAGCACGTAAAGCAGGGGTGAAAACAATGGTGGCGTTTAACAACATTAAAACGCCTGCGGCGCAACTGGCAAAACAGCTGATTGAACGTGGTGAAATTGGTACACCTATTCGCTTCCGTGGCACCTTTGATCAGGGTTTCTACAATGATCCGGATCTGCCGTGGTCCTGGCGCTGTTCAAAAGAGCTGGCGGGGTCGGGTTCACTTGGTGACCTTGGCGCACATACGCTGTCGGTTGCCCAGTATCTGATGGGTGGCATCAGCGAAGTCTGCGCCAGCGGTCAGACCTACCTGAAAACCCGTCCCGTTCCGGGAGTGGATGCGGGTTATGCCAGCAAGGTGGCCGCCAATGCTGAACGTCGTGCAGTAGAAAATGATGACCAGATGCAGTGTCTGGTGAATTTTGACAGTGGAGCAGCCGGGGTCATTGAATCTTCCCGAATTGCTGCCGGGCGTATTTTTGGGGTGTACTGGGAAGTTTCAGGCACGGAAGGCACTCTGTATATGGACGGTGAGCGCTTTAACGAATTGCAGGTGTTCCGCTTTAACGATGATAAACGCGATCGCGGCTTTAAAACCCTGTATGCCGGAAGCCAGGTGCCTTCCTACTCGGCCTTCTTCGGTTTTGACTTTGGTGGCGGTGGCCTGGGTTACTTCGATGTGAAAGTGCTGGAAGTCCATGATCTGGTCCAGGGTATCTGCCGTGATGATGACTGTTACCCGAACTTCGCATTTGGCTGGGAAAACCAGCGTATTTTGCAGGCGATTGAGCACTCAATGGAAGAACGTCGCTGGTTTAAAGTAGATAAGTAACGCGATAACGATTCTGTCGTCTGCCCTCTTTCCCCTGAGGATTGGGCGTTTTACGGCGCACCTGATAAAGAGGGTTTCCCATTGGCATCAGGGTTGCCCTCTTCCATTTACAGAGTGATTACGCCATCAAATGACGAAACCAGGCAGCAATCTCTGCACCGTGACTGTCGTAAAGCAGCTTCATACTCATCACCGCTGAAACGATCACAATCATTGGACGAATCAACTTCTGTCCTTTGCTCAGCACCATTCTGGCACCAAGGCGAGCGCCACAGACCTGACCAATCAGCATCACTATGCCCACATCCCAAACCACTTTACCGGCAAAGATAAACAGCATCAGGCTGCCGAAGTTAGAAGTGAAATTCAGTAATTTCGCGTGAGCTGTGGATTTAGCCAGGTTATAGCCACACAACATCACAAACGCCAGCGCGTAGAAAGAACCCGCACCCGGCCCAAAGAAGCCATCATAGAAACCTACACAGCCACCTGCCACCAACGCAAAAGGCAGGCCATACAGGCGGCGCTGACGATCTTCTTCCCCAATACGCGGCATCAGCAAAAAGTACAGGCCAATTGCCATGACCAGCAACGGCAGGATCTGCCGCAAAATATCGCCTTTCACATGCTGAACCAGCAAAGCCCCGACCAGCGACCCCACCAGTGTCAGTGCAATATTCAGCTTCTGCTCACGCAGATCAATGGCTTTACGACGGATAAAATAGAGAGTAGCAGAGAAAGAACCGCCCACTGATTGTAGCTTATTAGTTGCCAGCGCCTGAGCTGGAGAAAGCCCCGCGGCCAGCAATGCCGGAACCGTTAACAGCCCTCCGCCCCCAGCAATCGAATCAATAAAACCAGCGACCAGAGCTACCAGAAATAGCACCCCGAGCAACCACGGGGCAACAGCAAACCACTCCATCTGAATTCCTTAAATCCTGAATGTAACAGCAGCAAATCAGAGCGCGTGCTGATCCAGCAGCGCCTGGCAGGCTGGTGGTAACGGTGGTGGCGTATGTTTTACTGGCGGTTTAGCGCCCGGTTTGGCTGGAATAAACCAGCTTTGTAATTCAGCACCACATCCGTCACCGGCCGGTGGCGGTGACTGCTCTTCACACTGAGTACTCCCCACCGGGCAGCGTAAACGCACATGCATATGCGCCCGATGCTGGAACCAGGGGCGTACCTTACGCAACCAGTCACGATCAGCCCCGGCATCCGCACATAGCTGCTTTTTAATCGCCGGATTCACAAAGATCCGGGTGACGTCTTTGTCCTGAGCCGCCAGCTTAATCAGACTGTCGATTTCCGGCTGCCAGTGACGCGCCACCACATTTTTACCATCTGCGGCCACCAGATCCAGCGGCTGTGGCTTCAGCAGCATTTGCTGGGTCCAACGCTGCTTAGGTAACTGTAGCCAGATATCGACATCCAGTCCGGTCTGGTGGCTGACATGACCGCTGCTAAAACGCCCACCCGCCGCCATCCCCATATCGCCAATCAACACTTCACCCAGTCCAAGTTGGTTGGTATGGGTGCTGAGACGCTTAATAAACTGGATCAAATCGGGATGACCAAAATAACGACGCTGATCCGTACGCATCACCTGATAACCTGGTGCTTCTAATGGCAATTCCTGCGCACCAATAATGCAGCCATTGGAGAAACCTCCAATGGATTGCGGTGCGCCACTCACCGGATGGCGAACGGTCTGCCAGGGGGTGGCAGCCAGAGAAACCGTGGGGACCAGCAGTGAACACAACAGCAGCAGCGTCTTTTTCATGGTGATTACCAGCGTGGGATATCGGTCTGAACGTCAGCATTCTGCGCACGATGACGCAGTAAATGATCCATTAACACAATTGCCATCATCGCTTCTGCGATCGGTACAGCACGGATGCCAACGCAGGGATCGTGACGACCTTTAGTGATCATCTCCACCTCTTCACCACTGCGGGTAATCGTCTGACCGGGAACCGTGATACTGGAGGTCGGCTTCATCGCCAGATGCGCGATAATCGTCTGGCCACTGCTGATGCCCCCGAGAATGCCACCGGCGTGGTTACTCTGAAAACCGTTAGCACGGATCTCATCACGATGCTGGCTACCACGTTGATTAACCACGGCAAAACCATCACCGATTTCAACACCTTTTACAGCATTGATGCTCATCAGCGCATGGGCCAGATCGGCATCCAGACGATCAAACACCGGTTCACCTAACCCAACCGGAACCTGCTCCGCCATCACCGTCACTTTCGCACCAATGGAGTCACCCTCTTTTTTCAGAGCACGCATCAGTTCATCCAGCGCTTCGATTTTGTCCGGGTCCGGGCAGAAGAACGGGTTCTGCTCAACCTGATCCCAGTCTTTCAGTTCACAAGCCACATCACCAATCTGGGCCAGATAGCCACGCACGTTAATACCGTGCTTCATCTCCAGATATTTTTTTGCAATCGCCCCCGCAGCCACACGCATTGCGGTTTCACGCGCAGATGAACGCCCACCACCACGATAATCACGGAAACCATATTTCTGATCGTAGGTGTAATCCGCATGACCAGGACGGAACAGATCTTTGATAGCACCGTAATCCTGCGAACGCTGGTCAGTATTTTCAATCAACAGACCGATGCTGGTTCCCGTGGTACGTCCTTCAAAAACGCCGGACAGAATTTTTACCTGGTCCGGCTCGCGGCGCTGGGTGGTATAGCGCGACGTCCCCGGACGACGACGATCAAGATCCTGTTGCAAATCGGCTTCAGTTAGCGGGATACCCGGCGGTACGCCATCCACGATGCAACCGAGGGCGATGCCGTGCGATTCACCAAACGTCGTTACCCGAAATATTTGTCCAATGGTATTACCCGCCATACTGACTCCTCGCTAATAAATGTTTTTAATTAGTCTTTATAAATTTTGAAATGATGTTGTGCGTCAATAATCTGTTGTTTCGTCAGCATAAACACGCCGTCACCGCCATTGTCAAACCCCAGCCAGGTGAAGGGAACGTCCGGGTACTGCTCGATCATATGCACCATGCTGTTGCCCACTTCACAAATCAGCACGCCCTGCTCACTAAGGTAATTCGGCGCACAAGCCAGAATGCGACGAACCAGTTTCAATCCGTCACGACCTGCTGCCAGACCCAGTTCAGGCTCGTGGCGATACTCATCAGGCAGATCGTCCATATCTTCCGCATCAACATAAGGCGGGTTCGTCACGATCAGGTCGTACTGCGTTTCCGGTAAACCACGGAACAAATCAGCACGGATTGGCGTGACATGTTGTTCCAGGCCATGCGTACCGATGTTCTGCTCTGTCACTGCCAGTGCATCGGTCGAGATATCCACGGCATCAACTTCGGCTTCCGGGAAAGCATAAGCACAGGCAATGGCGATACAGCCGCTCCCGGTACACATATCCAGAATATGACGAGGTTCATCACTGATAAGGCCAGAGAAACGATTGTTAATCAATTCCCCCACCGGTGAACGAGGCACCAGGACGCGTTCATCAACATAGAATTCATGGCCACAGAACCAGGCCTTGTTGGTCAGATAAGCAACCGGGATGCGCTCGTTTACACGACGGATCACTCGCTCAACAATACGATGGCGCTCACTGGAAGTCAGACGCGCAGTATGCATATCTTCCGGGATATCCAGCGGCAGGTAGAGCGTTGGCAGCACCAACTGGACGGCTTCGTCCCAGGGGTTATCCGTGCCATGACCGTACCAGATATCCGCAGCAGCAAAGCGGCTGACCGACCAGCGCAACATATCCTGAATAGTATGCAGTTCACTGACTGCTTCATCGACGAAAATTTTGTCCAAAGTGCCCTCCACAGGCCGTTCGTTAAATCCGGGCGTTAGTTTGCCACGAAGACAGAGATAATTCAGCGCGGGGGAATGAAAAAGCTGAGATTTGTTTAGTTAAGCACGGAATAACAGGTAAACTGGCGGCTGAAAAGAGTTTTATGATGCTAAATAGCGGGCCATTGCCCGTGTGACTTACCGAAAAGCTGCGAGTTTACATGAGTAAAAAAGAGAAGCTGAGCGTGGAAGATCAGGCGCTGTTTCGCGGGCTAATGAGCGGAACACGTAAGCTGACTCAGGACACGATTGTTCATCAGCCACCCCGTAAGAAGATCAGTGAAGTACCACAAAAACGACTGCTTTCAGAACAGATGGACGCCAGTCACTACTTTTCTGATGAATTCCAGCCATTACTGGCTGACGAAGGCCCGGTGCGCTACGTCCGCAGTGATGTCAGCCATTACGAGTTAAAAAAGCTGCGTCGTGGTGATTACACGCCGGAGATATTCCTCGATCTGCATGGCTTAACGCAACAACAGGCGAAACAGGAACTCGGTGCACTGATTGCAGCCTGCCGACGTGAGCATATTTTTTGTGCCAGCGTCATGCACGGGCATGGCAAACATATTCTCAAACAACAGACACCATTGTGGCTGGCTCAGCATCCGTGGGTGATGGCATTTCATCAGGCTCCCAGGCTGTTTGGTGGCGATGCCGCCCTGCTGGTGCTGATTGAAGTGGAAGAGTGGACGCCGCCAGAACTACCGTAAACAAAAAAGACGGGAAGAGCCGCCACGCATGAAAAAAGCGGCCCTGATATCAGGTTACATCGCTTTGGCTAATTTGGCTGGCGAGACCTGCCACTCCAGCTGACCTTGTACGTTTTCCGCATCGAAATTCACACACGCAATCGCGGATGTCGCAAACATAGGTGGCGTTTCCTGCGGACAAAGCTCAGCAACCAGATAACCCACCAGCGGCAGATGCGAAATCACCAGCACGGATTTTACCCCTTTATTCGCCAGGAGCTGTAAATAGCAGGCTACCATGGCGGGATCGCCTCCTGGCGTGAGTTCCGGCAGAACGTCCTCACCAGCGGGAAGGGTTAGCGCTTCACGCACTGTATTCAGGGTCTGCTTCGCGCGCAGATAAGGGCTGACCAGTACCTGTTCGATACTAACAGACTGGCTGTTAAGCCAGGCCGCCATCTGACGGGACTCATCACAGCCACAGTGAGTCAAAGGCCTTACTGAATCACTGGCTGCATCCAGAGCCGCATCACCATGACGCATTATGAAAACTTGCATATAGCACCGCTGTTGTTTAACAAAACGCCGGGGACAACACCACCGACTCTTCATTCCTCGAATGAAGGCTGTGTTGTACCTTAATGCCTCAAGTATAGTCAACCGATTGTTTACTTAGTGAGCGCCCTCTCCCGCTGCCTGACAGCGCAACCCGCTTATCGGCCAGAATTAACCTCATGAATCACGTTGGTTATCCAGCGTAACATCTGGCTCATAGAAACTTTTTCGCGCTTCCATCATTTTTTTCAGGGGTTCGCAGGGATTGAAACGATCACCAAATCGCTGCGCCAGCGCGTCAAGCGTCTGCACGATTTGAGCAATCCCGGTACTGTCCATATAACGGAATGGTCCACCCAAAAACGGCGGAAACCCAATCCCAAACACAGCCCCGATATCCCCATCGCGAACATGACGGATCACCTGTTCATCGAGCGTGCGGGCAGCTTCATTGAGCATCATCATCACACAACGCGTCGCGATATCTTGTGCGCTAAGACAAGGTTTTGGTGTTATCTGCAGTAAACGGTAGATCTGCGGATCGGCCTTTTTCCGGTGACGTTGCTGCTTTGGATAAAGGTAAAATCCCCGACTATTTTTACGCCCCTGGCGATTATCATTCAGCACCGCATTCAGGGCCGCAGGCAGTGCAAATCGTTCTCCCCAGGCTTGTTGCAGCACGGGCATAATATGCGTCCCCACATCGATACCCACTTCATCCAGCAGTTGAATTGGCCCCACCGGGAAGCCAAACTTCACCAGCGCATCATCGATGGCTTCAACAGGCTCCCCTTCCAGCAAACAGTGCAACGCCTCAATAATATAAGGAGCAAGGATCCGGTTAACATAAAAACCCGCTTTATCAGCAACGACAATCGCGGTCTTCCCCTGCTTTTTAGCCAGTGCCACAGCGGTAGCGATGGTGACTTCCGCAGTATTCTGATGAGGGATCACCTCCACCAGCGGCATTTTATCTGGCGGGCTGAAGTAGTGCAGCCCGATGATATTTTCCGGGCGTTGCGCCTGGCTGGCGATATCGGCAATAGGCAGCGAGGAAGTATTGGAAGCAAAAATCGTTTGTGGACTGCAATGCGCTTCCACTTCCGCCACCATCTGCTGCTTCAGCGCCAGGTTTTCGAAAACGGCTTCGATAATCACATCCCGCTGGCTGAATCCCTGATAATCTGTTCCGCCCGTAATTAACGCCATCTGTTGCCGCCGCCCGGCTGCAGTCAAACGACGACGTTTTACCGCCTTACTGAGTCCCTGCCAGCTGGTTTTAAGCGCATGATTGATCCCCTGAGGATTAATATCTTTGATTCGCACAGGCAATCCGGCTCGTGTAGCGGTCACACAAGCAATACCACCGCCCATCAATCCTCCGCCCAGTACGCCAACAGTGCGTAATGGTCGAGGCTCGGCATCCGCTCCAGGATCTTTTTTCAGACTGGTGGTGGCAAAAAACAAACCGCGCAGTGCCGCAGATTGTGAGGTCATCGCCAGTTCCCCAAAAGCCCGTGCCTCAGCCTGATAACCGCTGACACCACGTTGCTCCAGACCATGACGCACTACAGTTAAAATTTTATCAACCGCCGGATAATTGCCGTGGGTTTTTGCCTGTACGCGGCGTTTTGCCAGCCTGAACAGTAAGGTTCTGCCCATCGGACCACCCAGCAGTCGCTCACGCAATGGCAGTGGTTTTCTGTTTTTACTGGCTTGCAATGCTAACGTTGCTGCAACTTCCAGTAAAATGGACTGCGGAACAGCATCATCCACCAGGCCACATTTCAGTGCCTGCCGTGGGCGCAGCGTCTTCCCGGTGAGGATCATATCCAGCGCAACTGATGCGCCAATCAGACGAGGCAAACGCTGAGTCCCACCTGATCCCGGTAATAAGCCAAGCTGCACTTCCGGCAATCCCAACCGGGTTTTCTCATCCAGAGTGCAGACCCGATAATGACAGGCCAGCGCCAGTTCCAGACCGCCTCCCAGGCAGGCACCATGGATCGCAGCAACCACAGGTACTGAACATGCAGCGATCTCAGCCATCACCTCCTGCCCCTGCAATGCCAGTTGTTCCGCCTGCTGTGCGCTGTGGCAACTGGCGATCATCGTAATATCAGCGCCAGCAATAAATGAATCTGCTTTCCCGGAAATGATTACCAATCCGGCCAGTTGTGGATTGGCATGCGCCTGTTGCAGCACAGTGCGGACCTGCCCGGCAAATTCCGCTTTCAGCGTGTTCATCTTCTCATCAGGGACGTCAATAGTGATCACCCCGATGTTGTCCTGTCGCATGGTCAGGGTAAATGCTGATACCTGTGCCATTATTCTACCTCCAGAACCATCGCGGTCCCCAGACCACCAGCAGCACAGGCCGTCACCAGCCCCAGTCCACCACCGCGCCGCCGCAATTCATGCAGTGTTTGTGTGATCATCCGCGCTCCGGTAGCCGCAAAGGGATGACCATAAGCAATTGAGCCGCCCAGTACGTTAAATTTCTCTTCATCGACTTCACCTAATGCCTCAGGACGTTGCAGAACTTCACGGGCAAAACGTGCATCGGCGAACATTTTCAGGTTCGCGAGGGTTTGTGCAGCGAATGCTTCATGCATATCAATCAATGTCAGATCTCTCAGGGTGATCCCTGCACGATCCAGCGCCAGAGGAGAAGCCCAGGCTGGGCCAAGCAACATATCGTGAGCAACATCAATGGCGCTGAAAGCATAACTACGCAGGTATCCCAATGGCGTGATCCCCAGTTCATGGGCGCGGGATTCCGTCATCAGGATCACGGCCGCTGCACCATCGGTTAATGGCGTGCTGTTGGCCGCTGTCACCGTACCATGACGACGGTCAAATGCCGGGCGCAGACGGGCATAATCTTCCAGTGTTGAATCGGCACGTACATTATTGTCCTGTGTAATAGCAGCCTGCCATGGAGGCACAAAAGCGGTCATCACTTCCTGAGCCAGCCATCCCTGCTGCCAGGCATGAGCTGCTCGCTGGTGGGAACGATGTGCCAGTGCATCCTGTTGTTCGCGGCTGATACCGTGACTTTTTGCCATCTGTTCTGCCGTATCACCCATACGCAATCCGGTGGAATACTCGGCAACCGCCGGAGGAACCGGCAGCAAATCACGCGGACGCAGCTGGCACAATAACCTCAGTTTCTGTGACAGCGTTTTTGCCTTACTGAGATCCACCAGCATATGAGCCAGCTTGCGGCTAACACCAATCGGTAATACGGAAGATGAATCAGCCCCTCCGGCTATTCCCGCCTGGATAGTTCCCGCCATCAGGCTTTCTGCCACATTAACCACCGCCTGAAAGCTGGTGGCACAGGCACGGCCGACACTGTATGCATCGGTGTGAATATTCATCCCGCTAGCCAGAACAATTTCGCGGGCGATATTCGGAGCTTCCGGCATTTGCACCACCTGGCCGAACACCAGTTGTTCAATGACATCAACAGGTATTTCACTGCGGGCCAGCAGTTCATTCACCACCATCCTGCCCAGCTCAAGAGCGGGGATACCGTGAAATGCCGTTGCCTGACGCACAAAAGGCGTACGCAGCCCGTGAGTAATAGCGATGCGATCGCCCTGACGCGTCAGCAAAGGGAGAACTTTGCTCATTATTATCACCTGCTTATGCACACCATCCTTCAGGCTTCCGCTGTAATGTCACCGGAAGAATGTGAGTGTCTGATATAGGTCAATGGCATCACAGCCAAAAGAGGTCGGACCTCTTAAGTGTTAACCAGAATCGTAGCGGGCGCTATGGCGGGAAGAAGAAAATGCGAGAGAAAACACGGTTTATGGAGGATTGCAGCCCTCCATAAGCGAGAATCAACGCAGAGAAAGCTGGAAAATCAGCGTTTCAGCCTGACAACTGAACGTAAAGCGACTGCGGAGCTCCACTCCTCCCGTGACGTCAGAAAATGTACTGTCAATGTCGCAAGGGTCGGACTCTACCTCACGCGCTTTTGCTGTCAGCGCACTCAGCATATTTTCTGCCTGCTGACGATCGGCAAAGGTTCCCTGATATACAGCGGTACAATCCGTGTTATCTATTACGGTTCCCACATCCACACAGCAACAGGCTGCTGTTTCACTGCTGCTACAGCGGTTAATTGCATCTGGCATTTTGTCCTCCGGTATGTCGTCTGAGTAACGACAATCAACGAATATACACATCATCCTTCAACGTGCCTCTGCGCAGACTGATGAATGACGGTGTGAATATCAACTGCCGTTATCTTACGCCGGAGGTTTTTTCGGCTCCAGCAAGCCAGGTGAATATGGCCATTAAGTGACGAAAATCACACTATTTTTTGATCCAGCGCAACCAGATATCCGGTTTCAAATTCAGCACACCCCATTTTCTGCCAACCAGATCTCTTTTTTCACATCATTTAGGAAATAAATGCGAAACATGATTGCAACAAACGCACTGGTCAGACCTATACTGGACACAACTGGTCTGATTTGTTGGTTGTCGGTCAGTCCCTACAATCCGCGCTCTTTTGTTACCCTGAGTAACATAATTTTATAAAATCTAATGATAATGAGGTTGTGGTTATGAACCATAAAAACCTGTTCCCTAAATCTTTGCTTGCTATCGCAGTCACACTGATCTCTTCCCATACGTTTGCAGCAGGTTTTCAACTGAATGAATTTTCTTCTGTTGGTTTAGGTCGTGCTTATTCTGGCGAGGGAGCAATGGGTGACACCGCGGCTTCAGCCAGCCGCAACCCCGCAACAATGGCCCTGATGGACCGCCCGATGTTCTCCGTTGGCGCTGTATTTATCGATCCCGGTGTGGATATTGATGGTCAGTCACCCAGCGGTGCCAGCCTGAAAGCCCATAATATTGCCCCAACACAGTGGGTGCCGAATATCCACTATGTGCAGCCTCTTAATGACCAGTGGTGGCTGGGTGCCAGCGCCACATCAAACTACGGGCTGGCCACCGAATATAACAGTGGTTATACCGCAGGTCCTTATGCCGGAAAAACCGACCTGACAACCATGAATTTCAACCTCAGTACCGCTTACCGACTGAATCAGCACTTCAGTTTTGGTCTGGGCTTCGACGCCGTTTATGCGCGCGCTAAAATCGAGCGCTATGCGGGGGAATCACTGGGTACATTGGGTATTCCTGCGGATACGCAAATCGCACACCTGAAAGGCGACGAATGGGGTTACGGCTGGAATGCAGGGATTTTGTATGAAGTCGATGATAATAACCGTTTCGGCCTGATCTATCGTTCAGAAGTGAAAATTGACTTCGATGGCAAATATCGCAGTCATCTGCCTGGCGCCATTAACCCGATGAATCAGGCGCTGGGGCTGGGGCTGCCATTTGCCACAGACGGCAACACTATTCCAGGTGCATTAACGCTGAATCTGCCGGAAATGTGGGAGATCTCAGGCTTTCATAAAGTTGCACCAAAATGGGCAGTACACTACAGCATGGCTTACACCAGCTGGAGCCAGTTCGAAGATCTGAAAGCAACGGGTAGCAATGGGCAGGAGCTGTTTTATAAAGATGAAAGCTTTAAAGATGCCTGGCGCATCGCGCTTGGTACCACGTACTTCTACGATGATAACTGGACGTTCCGTACCGGTATTGCCTTTGATGATAGTCCAGTCCCGGCGCAAACCCGTTCCATCTCCATTCCTGACCAGGATCGTCTGTGGTTAAGTGCGGGAACATCTTACGCCTTTAATGACAATGCTTCCGTTGATGTCGGCGTCTCTTATATGCACGGTCAGCATGTCACAGTGAAGGAAGGTCCTTATACCTTTAACTCAAGCGGTACCGCCTGGCTGTATGGCGCAAACTTCAACTATAAATTCTGATGGCTTGATGTTTGATAGCGGTTGATATGTATCGCGATGTTGTGTTATCAGCCGGAGTATTTGATAAGCATTTATCGCATCGTTATGTTGTGTTCTCGATCGGGTATTTGCTGGGTATGTGCCGCATCATGATGCTGTGTTATCTGTTGGGATATCTGATCATCATTTTGCTGTTATAAGAAAGCCTGCCAGTAAACTGGCAGGCTTTCTATTTTTATATACCGATGAAAGCAACACGCATGACTTTCAGCTTTTACGGTGCATCGATCTCGTTCAGATCACCCTGAATCGCTGCTGCATTCGGGTTTTCCTGTGGTATCAGCTTACCGTCGCTGGCCAGGAAATCATGATGCTGGAAGTAAGCCGCACGCACGAATGCATATGGATCTTTCGAGTTACGCAACATGCCATCGGAATCCAGCAACTGAGCACGGGTTTCGATCCCTTCCAGCGCCCACTTACCTGCCGACATCCACCAGGTCAGCCAGCTCAATGGCATATAGAGGTCATCTACTATTCCACCCAGGTCTTCACGCGGTGTGAAATTGCCATAACCAGGTAACTGAACATAAGTGCCGTAATCCACACCGTAATGACCCAGAGTACTACCAAATTTACGCGGCTCTTCTTTCGCCAGTTTCGGGTTAGCCATGGAAGCCACGTCGATCAAGCCTCCCATCCCCAGAATAGTATTCAGGAAGAAACGGTTAAAGTGGATCATCGCCTTATAAGGGTTGCCTTCCACAAAATAGTTTACCATTGTGGAAGGCTCACTCAGGTTACTAAAGAAGTTACCCAACCCATGTCGCGCAGGCAGAGGAACATAATCACGCCATGCTACCGCAACAGGGCGAACCACATACGGGTCCAGCACATTATAGTTAAAGTCAAACATTGACCGGTTAAAGCCTTCCAGTGAATCGGAATGCCCCTGCGGATCATTGGCGTTCTTAGAGCTGGCACAGCCAACCATCATCACACTTGCCAGCACTAAGCCCGTCAGGCGATAGCTCATTGTGTTCTCCCTGTACTGATTGATGCAGGAACTGGAGTGGTCCCGTCAGAAACAGAAATATACAACACTCCTCCTTCGGGTAACATTCTTTCTGTTATTAATCAGAAATCCCCAACAGTCAATGAAGTATAAACCTTGTGGCCTGAAATGGAGTGGAAGACTGCTGATTGGTGGTTAAATGTTCAGTCAGACAGGTAAGTGGTTAATCTGTGAAAAGAATTGCGCTATACTGCCCGGGCAGTCCCCTTAGTTAAATGGATATAACGAGCCCCTCCTAAGGGCTAGTTGCAGGTTCGATTCCTGCAGGGGACACCATACACACCTCTCCTGACATCTATCAAATTCAATAAAACCCTCTTATAATCAGTGAGAAACCCTTTATTCTGGCTATGCGACGTCAACTGATGTCTACCCATTTCAACGTGAATCAATATACACTTGGGGGCCTTAGTGGGGGCTTATCCTGTTCAATGAAAAACGAGGCCCCCAAAAATGACCTTAAATGCGCGTCAGGTCGAGACTGCAAAGCCAAGAGACAAAGCCTATAAGCTCGCTGATGGCGGAGGACTCTATCTCATGGTCAATACTAACGGTTCAAAGTACTGGCGCATGAAATATCGATTTGCCGGGAAAGAGAAAAAGCTCTCATTCGGAACCTACCCGGACATCTCACTTGCGGAAGCTCGCACTAAACGAGATGAGGCAAGAAAGGTATTGGCGAATGATAAGGATCCCGGAGAGGTCAAAAAAGCCACGCAATTAGCTAAAAAACTCTCGGTTACCAACACATTTGAAGCAATAGCTCTCGAATGGTACAGTGCAAAAGTATCCGGTTGGTCAAAGAGTTATGCTGATTACGTCAAGCGAGCTTTTAAAAATAATGTTTTCCCCTATCTAGGCTCTCAGCCAGTTAATGAAATAAAACCACTGGAGCTTTTGTCCGTATTACAACGAATGGAAAAGCGGGGAGCGCCTGAGCTTGCAAGCAAAGTACGCCAGCGTTGTAGTGAGGTTTTTCGGTACGCGATTGTTACAGGTCGTGCCGAATACAATCCTGCTGCTGATCTTGGTAGCGCTTTGCAAGGCCATGAGAAAAAGCACTACCCCTTCCTTACCGCCGGTGAGCTGCCGGAATTTTTGCAAAAGCTATCAAGCTACTCTGGAAGTCTTATTACTCTTCTTGCAACCCGTTTGCTCATGCTGACAGGCTTGAGAACAGTGGAGTTACGTCTGGCTGAATGGAGTGAAATTGACTTCGATAATCGTATCTGGGAAATTCCCAAAAATAGAATGAAAATGAAACGTCCTCATGTAATCCCGTTATCGGCTCAATCCTTGGGAGCTCTTCGTCAACTGGAAGAAATAACAGGAACCTACCAGCTTATTTTTGCAGGACGCAACGATGTTAACAAAGCGATGAGTGAAGCTAGCGTCAATATGGTCATTAAAAGGATTGGCTATGATAAGAGAGCGACTGGGCATGGTTTTCGCCATACCATGAGTACCATTTTGCATGAACAGGGCTTTAATACAGCCTGGATCGAGATGCAACTCGCTCACGTGGATAAAAACAGCATTCGCGGCACATATAACCATGCACAGTATCTGGATGGAAGACGAGAAATGATGCAGTGGTACGCTGATTATATTGACAATCTTCTCAGTTGTATTAGTCGCGACTTGATCTGACATATGGCCTTGAAAGGTTGAGAGTTACCGGTTTTGATATGGGTGTCGAATCCTTATACAAAACACGAGGTAACTCTCATGCTTCATACTACCA
>Ga0157366_1000289_pt1 | contig 24376 bp, 30 predicted proteins | sample AttbisABBM1_FD_113149 | JGI IMG/M metagenome (GOLD analysis project Ga0157366, IMG submission 113149) | Fungus gardens microbial communities from leaf cutter ant in Botucatu, State of São Paulo, Brazil - Atta bisphaerica ABBM1 | ecosystem: Host-associated > Fungi > Mycelium > Unclassified ...
CAATACAAAGATCTGTAAATAACTGAGAGTTCTATTTTTCTAGTGTCCTTTATATGTAAAAAATGTAAACTATATAGTTCTGGTCCAAAAGTTGATAAGTGTACAATTCTAGTCCAAAAGTTGGTAAGTGCTATATAGTTCTAGTCTAAGCATTAGCTAGCAGTCCATTAGGTTTACTAAATATGATTGAGTGACTATAGTATAGATAGGGAAAGAAAATGGTAGATAATATAAAAATAGAACAGGAATGTTCATTTTTTTTGTATGATATCATATCTCAGCCAACAACAGCCAGTGAATCTAGTTAGCTACTGATATCAGGTCTAATATCTTAATGATTTATGGTCACTTTTGAACATACTGCATATGTGTGAACAGTGTTGTGGCAACCACTAGTCAAAAGACTAATAGTGACATAAGCAATAAATCTCAAGGCAGATATCAAGTGGAGATCACAAGAGAACTTGACAAGGAGTTCCCAATGTATTGCTACCCTATTTGTACAAAGTTTTTATGGTCTGTGCTAACAATAAATAGCCCTACCCTAATGTCCATGTGTAGTCCATGTTTCTATTATGTATCAACCTCATGTCTTCTATAAGGATACCATACCATATACATGTGCCCTGACATCATCCTTCTCCCAGATTCTAGGCCTATGACCTCACATCATGTGATATGTCATGTGACTGCAGTCACATGCCTCTTCATCATCAAATAAAAAGAAAAGTTAAAAGAAAAGAAATATTAAATCAAGAAAAATAGATAAAAGCAAAGAAAAATGTTAGTGTCCAAGCACACCATAACAAATAGCTCTTATTCAAGGCTTTCCAATGCAACTTAGTTCATGAAAATCAGTCCAGTGGTTGCAAAGATATAAGTTGAATAAAGTTTGTAACAAAAAAATTCTGGAAGTAGATGAATTTATCCTAAGAATAAGAAAAGCAAGAGGAGAAATTAAGAAGGCCCTGAGAAAAACAAATGAGGTAATGAAAAGAAAGGCAGATAAAAGACAAGAAAAGGCTATTGAGTACAAGAAAGGAGATCTGGTGTAGGTAAATAGCTTGAACATTAGTACCAATCACCCAACCAAGAAGCTGGCTTTCAAGAGCTTCAAGAGAGCAGGCCCATCTCCTGTAGTCAAAAGGATTGGATCTTTAACATATGAACTCAGAATCCCAAAAATCCTACATCCAGTCATTAACAAGTTAAAGTTGAAACCCTACCATCATCTAATCTTTACTCAACAATAAGAAACCTCACTAATAGTCATTGTACCAAGTCAGAAGAGCACTATGTAAGAGGTTGAAAGTATTCTGAATGCCAGGAGACAGGGGAATGGATTACAGTATCCTGTCAAATGGCAGGAGCAACTGTTTGAAGAATCCACATGGGAAGACCAATGTGAAGTCATTATCATTACCACAACTATGTCAAGACTTCCATAACAATCACCCCGGCACACCCAGAATCCCTTCAGATCCCCAGAAAATTATACAGCGAAGTCACAAAGTCGCGACCTTAGAAGGGGAGTAATGTTACGGATTTGCGGCTCGAGGTATGGTGCCATTGCCCAACTGTCTACCTTTTTTCATCAGCGAATTCTGAAGAAATTTTGTTGGCGCTACCTTCCTTCCTTCCAGGGAGACCAACAGAATGTTGGACGATCTTGCCGACGCCTCCAACTTCCCCTCTGATGATCTCATATCCACCACATACTCTCCGCAAGTTTCAGAACAAGTCTACAAACTACAAGAGTTCCAGCGTCGACTCCTTGCGCTTCAGTCCTGGATCGAACCGTTCATACCTGAGGGTTCAACTGAAGAAAAATTGCAGATTTCCGGCTGTCCAAGAATTCTTTGATCACAATACTGGATTGCGGAGATGATGTACTGCGTGCATCAACTAGATCGACGAAAACGCACTTGACCTAGCACCAGAATCGAAGGGATAAAAGAAACACGGTTGTTTAATCCAACCTATGTATTCTGGGGGGACTCAATGGTACACAGCTATCGCTGGGAGCCCTCTCACATCTCCCCTTCTTCCTTCAAATTATCCACGCAATCATTTGACTGCACCTGCTGCTGGTATTCTCGCCTCTGCACTCTTCGTTTCTCCCGCTCCCACTCTTCTCTCCACTTGGCTGCAAGAAAATTAGGATAGAGAGCAGAACTGCGTCGTTGCACAAGAACTTCTTCAAATCTTGCCATCTTCTCAGCTTGGCCTTGCAAGTCAAATGTCTTTTTCTGACCTCAGTGTCAGTCATCAATTGAAAGTATAAGAGGATGAAAAACGTACCGACTCCTCTGCAAATTTTGCCTTGTATTCCTCTTTCACTTTATCCAGCTCCTTCCTCCTTTCTTCTTCTTTAGCGCGTCTGTTCAAACCCGTCCGAGAGGCATTCCCACCAGGCTAAACGAGTACCTCTCAGGTTGAGTAGTAACCGATCCAATAAACTCACATTTTTAAAAAGCTCGGCATACAAAGACGGATTCGACAAATCCAAATCGGATGTCGCATTCGCTTTGGGTCTGGCTTTACTAACCTCAGTATGCTTATTTCCGGTGGCACACCCAGGTGGAGGTGGAGCTAGTTTACTCCCCGTCACCGTCATGGAGCTCGGCGTACTGGGCCCAGCACCACCCAAACTAGAAGTACTTTTAAGTTTCTTAATCGTTGGTAACTTGCGTTTTTTCATTGGGAGTGCTGAACTTGCTGGAGCATCGTCTTTACCGCCCTCATTTGCGGCTGTGGGACTGCCGGTATTCAACGGATCGAGTATGTCGGTCTCGTCCACCACATCAACTACTGTATCTTCGCCAGGAGATTTCCTTGTACGCGGACGTCTAGTACCGGCTGTTGAGACAGATGAGATTCCCTCGAATTTAGCGTTTTTGGCTACGTCATTGTCCTTGTCCTTGTCTCGAGTTTTACTCCCATCACCGCCTTCTCCTCCACGTCCCTGTTTCCCTCTCACGGGCTGTTCCTCTTGCTGATATCCCTCGTAATCACTTGAAAACCTAGCTTCACCCTCTTCATCAGTCTCACCCACATTCACCTCGTCCACCTCATAATCATCATTATACTCTTGATCCCCACTATCATCTCCCTGTTTCCGTTTCCGCTTATTCGAACCCTGAACTTTTTGTTTTCCCTTCGCCATCACCTTTTTAGTATTAGCAGTAGCCACTGCCATTTGCCTCACCCTGATAGTCGGCTTGCGTTTAACATTCTTTTGCGTATGATGACTGCTTGATGAAGTAGCCACTGGATTTTGCGGTGGCAGAGGTACACCCGATGATGAACCATTCCTCCACGAAGAAGTGAACGGTGACGAATCAGACGTTTTCCGTATCCTGGATAGTCGCTCGCCTCCATGCCCATTACCGTCGCCGTTGTTATTATCGTTACCTTCCATGTAAACATTCGTATTGCCTCGTTTTGTACTTTTAGCATCATTTTGAGCCAACATTTCCTCCTCTCCTCCTCCTCCTTGATCTTTCCGACCATCATAATCCCACATTCGGGTTTTGTAATCATTCTCCTCTCCGTCATCTGAGTTCTGAACTGAAACTTTCTGTCGCTTACTTTGTGTTGGTGGACTAGACCCTCCAGCCTTTCCGCGAGTATAAGATTCGTTGAATGAAGTCCGTCGTTTTTGGTGTGGGTCATAACCTTCATTTTCGTCGTCATCGCTGTATATCCTAAGTCTCTTTGTTTTTTTCTGCGAAACAACTTCTGACTAGATAAACACACGTCAATCAACTAGACGACCAAGTCCATAATTTAAGAGCATTCTTACCCGCAATGAGTCTGCTTTGACGGAAGACTTACTACGTTGAGGCATTTGATAGGTTGTTCTACCAGTCTCTCGGGCGAGCGAGGCAACGAAGCAGCCCAAATATACGACACAGCCACTGATACTTTCACTTACGTACGATTGATTGCACCTATACGGTCTCTTGTACCTTATTCTACAATGTGTTTGAGAAGCATAAATACCCTTGAATAGCTTGCATGACTCTTTGTGTGTGTGCATATCAATGAACTCCTACTAAGCAGAACTATCAGGGATCTCCTTGTAGAATTTCATCAAGTCGGAAACATCGTCTCGACTTCCGAGAAAAACTGGGCAGCGCTGATGGATCGACGTAGGGACAATATCAAGGATACGCCCAGTACCAGTCGTTGCAATACCGCCTGCCTATTATTTTACAAAATCAGCCTCTGCCAGCTTGGGTGATTTGTTTCCACACACCTGTTCAGTTAGGAATGCCATAGGGAACGCCTCATAAAGCAACCTTAGTTTCCCGCTCTTACTCTTTTTGTCGTTCGGGTAACCAAATATGCCGCCGTATAACAGAGTTCGGTGAACATCAGCAACCATAGATCCGATATATCGGGCACTATAGGGAGTCTTGGGAGGATTCGGGAACTTTATTGATTTGAGGTATGCATTGACGGGTGGATGGAAGTACAGAGAGTTTCCTTCATTGAATGAGTAGATCTTACCGCGTGGGGGTATTTGAATATTGGGGTGGGTAAGGATATATTCACCGAGTGCAGCATCGAGGGTATATCCATTCACGCCTTGGCCTGTAGTCAGAACCAAATTTGCCGATGATCCGTACCTGCTGACCATCAGGTGTGCGTGTATCTGAGCAGGTAAATCGGACATACATGATATAGCCAGCGGCTACCATCTCTTGACCAGCTCGCAGGACATCCTGAACGGTTCCAGACGATCCATCCCTCTGGCAAACGGCATCAACAAATATCTAGAGGAATCGATGCCACAAGCATACCACTTTGTACACACCAAATATTGTGCCAATGTTTACACCAGCATCGATGTTGCTACTACCATCCAGTGGGTCAAAGACGACACAGTATTTACCCTTGAACTCATCCTCGATGAAGATGGCATCCTCAAGTTCCTCTGATACGAGTACAGCTGTTTTTCCAGAGACCCTGAGCGAATTGACCATGATATCATTTGCCAATATATCTAGTTTCTTCTGTTCCTCGCCCTGAACATTGGTTTCGCCGGCAAGACCAACACTAGTGAGCAAATATAGATACATCAGAGGCTGTCGAGCAAGGAAACAGCGTCGCGCACAGGTTGATTAATCTGGCCTTTCGGACATTGGTAGCGATAAACTTGGAAGTAAACGAGATGGCAGTTAGTAACATGGTGAGGTCACCGGTCGCGGCAGGACCCAGGCGCAGGCCCTCGCTGAGGACATGCCTGGAGACGACGACGATGAGGTCGGGGAAAGCCAAGGCGGACGAACAGGAGCTTACGAGGTGAGAGTGACGATATTTGTGCTTGGGACATCTTCAGTAGCCATTGGAAGAGAGGGAGAGGGCAGCGTCGGGTGATTCACGTGATCTTAGATTATTTATTTATTTTTTTTCATACAATTACATCACCGTTTGCGCTTGGCTCCCGCTACGGCAACCGTGTCCCGGCTTTTGACGCTCCGGGCGCGCAGAGGTATTGGGAACGTGTCGCTGTCGTCGTCGTCGTCGTCGTCCCTGTCTCTGCTCCCCGGCCCGCTCCCGCCCCGGATCCCGCTCGTGTTCGGCCCGAGCTTCCCCGCCTCTGCTCCGGAGTCTTCTTCCAGTTCGTCAATCTCCTCCTCCTCCTCCTCCTCCTCCTCCTCCTCCTCTTCCTCGTACACCCGCGACTGGGCGTGTGCTATCGCCGCAGCAATTTCAGCACTGATACTCGCCACACGCACTTCCAGCGATTCACCCGTCTGTCCATCACCCAGTACTGTCCCATTTCCGCCCTGGAACAGCGCAGATATCGTCCGCACAGACTCGGCTAGTTCCCGGTCGTCGTCATCCTCTATTTTTCGTTTCTTACCCTTAAAGTTGTATCGGCTGTCTCGGAGTCAGTGCGGGGCGCGAAAGCACCGGTATAGAAGCACATACACATTTGGATTAGGTTCCCAACTCGGATCGTGTGTTCGCATGTGCGAGGTCAGGGTCGTACGACGAGTAAACGTCTTCTCGCAGGTAGGATCTTCACATTTGTACGGCCGTTTGCCTGTGTGTGTCCGTCGATGCCGTGCAAGGCTACTTGAGTCGCCAAATGTTTTTCCACAGCCAGGGTATTCACAACAATGGGGCTTCTCGCCTGTGTGCACACGCGAGTGGACGTGAAGTGCTGACCGCTGTTATTTATAAACATACATACCTCCTGCTCGCACCGTACACTCACCTGAATAAACGTTTTACCACATCCTGCATGCTCACAGATAAAAGGCCGTTCGCCTGTATGTATCCGCATATGTCGTGCGAGATCGCTCCGGCGCGTGAATGTTTTACGACAGCCCTCTCGGTCGCAGGTGTGCAGAACAGGAACACGTTCCTTCTCTTTTACCTTCTTTGCCTTTCTGGGAGAAGGAAATGGCTCAGTGAGGAGGAAAGGTTCACTCGATGTTGAGGCAACTGGCTGTAGCTGCACAGTTGGAGCTATGGGCATGATGGGTGGGGCAGGAATCTTTTCAGCGGGGTTGGTCTGGGATGGCGTGGACTCAGCAGATGCGATCGCGGTCGGTGAAGAGGTCGATGACTCGGTAATTATGGCTACTGGTGCACTGGAGTAAGGGAGCGGAGTAGTGATGACTAGAGGCGTTTCAGCAACAGGTGGTGGTCTTGAATGCGAGATAACAGGTGATGAGTCGGATGGGGAGAGTCCTGCAGTATGGGTGGCATGGTCAGCTTCAGATTCGAATTGGGCTGAAAGGTGGGTCAAAATATCGCTGATGTCAGAAAACTCGCGTGGAACAGGTGGAAGACCACTGGCAGGAGGTTCCATATCATTGTGTGTTGGAGAGCATGGCAAAGGAGTGCTATTGCTCCGGCGATCTTTCCTTGCAACAGCATTGTCATCATCAGAGAGCAGATAATCCGAACCATCCGAGCCTAACCCTCCAGACTGTTCTTTTTGTCTCGTCTCTTCAGAAGCATCTGCTTGAGTGAGCGAGTGGAACGCGGGTGCTGTCCGCGTATTCTTCTGCCGGTTTTGTACCAATTCATCGTCTCGTTGACGTGTGAAATCTGGCTCTTTAACTGCCAACTCCACTACTACCTCTTCGTTCTCGGCCTGCGCCTGGGCCGCTTGAAGGACAGCAGCGAGACCACTCAAATTAAGACCCAAACTCGAGATGCTGTCTGCTGCGTGTTGAGTCTCTGCAGATTCCGGTGTCTGCGGGTCGGTAAGCTCAAGGTCACCTTGTCTCTGTTGCGCTGCCGCGCTGAGTAAAGCCGCTGAAGCCGCCGTGGCATTCTGGCTGAGAAGCGTGGCTATCTCACGCTCTAGCAAGACAGAGAAGGATTCCTGAACAGGCAGATGGTGAGGTTGGTGCTCAGAGAAACCATCGTGGAGAGGCGAAAGGATAGGACCTTGGCCGTAGGACGGAGAGCGGGTTCGTGGACAGTGCTCAGGATCGCCGCCGCTATCGTGGTTGTGGAGGTGATGTGTCTCGTCGTCGTCGTCGATAGGCTCATCATGAACGACGTCTGAAAGGTCGAGAAGATGCTCCTCGCTATCCATGTGGAGGAGAGAACCAAGTTAGCAGGCTTCCTAATTGAGAAATCCAATCTGGCATTCTCCGGACGCCTCTTCTCCTCCGCCCAGCACCATGTCTTCCTACTATGCTCCCGGCAAGGTGGACTTGACCCCGAGAAAGCACCATGGATATGCTGTTCTCCTCTTCATCATGGGCACTCTCTTTCCACCCCTTGGTAAGGATTTTCGCTCGATCTGCCCGACATGACTGACCAGACCAGCCGTCGCAGCAAGATTCGGGATAGGAAAAGACTTTTGGCTCAACATTCTGCTTACGATATGTGGTTACATCCCAGGTGTGCTAACCCTCGCTTACGCTTGTCTATAAGTCATTGACACACCCGAGGCCATGGCCACAACTTCTACATCCAGGTCCGTTTCTGATCTCATTCGCAGCCCCGATAGACAATACTCACATCTACCCTACAGAACATCAGAAACAACAAAACGCATGCCAGAACCCCTAAGTGGGCACAGAAGTGGGGACTAGTTGATACCTCTGACATTAAGCGCAAAGAGCGCAAGTCTCAATGGGCTAGCCGTTATAACGATCGTCTCCCTCATTCAACGCTTGAGGGCCAGCCTCTCGAAGAAGGTCAGGAAGCAGGTTCTTCCAGTGTTGACCTCTCTGCCGAGGGAAATCGAGGCTTCAGGCAAAGTTCCAATGGAACTAGTGAACTTTGGAAATCTGAGGATGAAACCTATTATAACCAACGTGACTCGACCCAGCCAGAATCAGGAGGACGGTGGAAATACCCTGCTAATTTCGATGACACCGAACTCACTGCAATACCAAGAAAGAGCAAGAAGAAGGACAAAAAGGATAGATGGGCGAGGACACAGGAGGCTTATACCCTCTCGGAGGAACAATCGAAGAAGAAGAGAAAGTCATCCAAACGGAAAAAGAGCAAATCTTCGCTGCAGGACAGCGTTATCTCTCGAGACCTCAGTGACGCAGAGTTTCCAGAGGATGCGGAGGGTGGATTATATGGAAATAGTTCACGAGTGGTCAACGACGAAGATCTCACGTCGCTTGACGGCACAAATAGGAAGCAGCTCACTGCAACCCCAGGTGATATCTTTGATCATCAATTTTAGTTTACTGTTATAAGCGCGCCATGGTTCTCATGATGTGCTACACCTTTCTCTTTCTCATGCATACCAGCTCGTATTGTAGTAAGATAAGGATAAATCGTCAATATTGTTATAAACTTGTGAAATGTATCATTGTGGCATCCAAAGACAGTACCCTCTGACAGGTTTGAGATTTGAGCATTGTTTTCTGATACCCAGCGTGGACCAGTGACTGATGCTCCATGATCTATGAGCGGGTGGAGATCATGCACATTGAGTGCGATGTATCAGTCTGCCTATAGGTCCGCTGAATGCTGCGCAGAGAATGACACATAACACATGTGCAGGGATACTGATGTGAACATCATAAACCCTCACATAGACTATCATCACTGGAGATGCGGGCGTGTAACATTTGTCTTAATCAGGTGTCATCTACAAAGCGCCGACAGAAGGCGCTTCTCCGAGTAAAAGAAAGCCCAAAGTTTCTCACCAATGCACTTCTTTTTCGTGATTAATCTCACATCCATCCCCAAGAGACAGTGGTCGTGACAGTGGAAATCGTTAGTACGCACATCCATCTATCCATTCTCGCAGACCTACATAAACTGACTGTGATAGCCCTCAGACCGAAAATGACGGCCTATTCTTTCGCCCGACATGTTATCGGGTTGATATTGACTATTCAAGTGGCTTTGTTCGCTGGTATCCTCAGCGGCAGGGGTGCTCTTTCTCAGAGGCTGGTGGATTTCCAAGTCGCTCAGCCACCTCCAGTTCCGCACGATGCCAAGCAATGCACTATTCAAGTTTTACAGTGGGTTTTTACCAATAGTAATTTGCTCCAGCTCATTGGTATTGGTTTTCTCTTCTTTGCAGGAGGGATTTCGCTTTCTCATTTGGATTGTAAGGATTGCTTTCCAAGTTAACTGACCTGATGTTGACATAATCGCTTGCAAGGGCGGAGGTTGTCCAGCTTGAGTGAGCGTTTGATTTCGTCCGTGAACTCCCACCTTTGTGATTAACGTCCAAACACAGTCCTCCAACAGATTGTGGGCCTCCTGGATCATGGGCCGCCATAACTCTTAACTTTACAGTGACCTCCAACGGGACACAATTTGATAGACTTGGGGTTTTTACTTTCCAGAATGTAGAAAGTAAACTTGGCTTTCCTCTCTCGAAAACTCATTTTGATTTGACTTATAGTCTGGCGAACCTCTACTCCAGAGCCTACTCGTGGTGACGGGATTGTGTGGGAATACGTCAAGGACGTGACTAGATACACCCCCTTATTTGCAAAACCTGGTACCTTCATTCTGCAACTCGACAATTTAATCCAGCAAGGCCTAGACGGGGTGTACTCCTGTGGGTGACCAATCTGAACCCAAGGGTATGCATCTCAACTCAGGACAGCCGTTCTTTTTGCAACCTATTATGCATCATCAAATAGACACCCACCGGCCAAGACATCTGATCTCATTGTGCCGTTATCAACTCTCTTAAACAATACCGGAAATGATGCTTCAGTACCCCCTGGATTTTCGGTAAGTACCTCCAGAGAACTTGAATACCTCTCTGTGTGCTGAGTTTACTCGAGATTGACGTGACCCTCCCCCAAAATACGGTCGAGGTATATGCAGAATTGTATGCGTCCGGAAATGGAAACGAAGAGTTCTGGGTAGGCTGAGAGGATACATATTTCGAAAACTGATGTCGTTTCTGATATGGACACTAGTACTTCAGTGTTCCTGATCAATTCCTCGCAGATATTCCACAAGGCTTGGCTCTTGGCCAAGGACCCTTTCGCGAGGTTCGTCTATTAATAGATGGCCAAGTGGCAGGTGTAGTCTTCCCCTATGCAACTATATTCACGGGTGGTTTCACACCACCATGCTGGAGGTTAGTATTTGCTTTTACTTTGAATGGTCGACTTTTTAGACCACAAGAGAGTGACTGTGACGCGCTGACTTTGGTTGATTTCAAGACCAATCACCTCATATGGAGCTCTCGATCTACCAACGTACTTCCTCGACGTCACACCTTTTGTTCCCATCCTAGCAGATGGCCAAGCGCACAACTTCACCATTGATGTCCTCTCAGCCGAGTCGGACCACACGACTCTCCAAAATTGGTTCGTTTCAGGGAACCTCCAGGTCTTCACCGATCCTTCTCGTCGCCCGACAACAGGTAGAATACTGCGAGCTGATAATCAACCCTTCGCAGCGACGAGGGCAGTTGGTAATGTAGATAGAGATGGGAGCCTGAGGTTCACTATTACCGCGAGTAGGAGTATTCATATTGAGTCCGAGATTGTTAGTGGAAGTGGCAAGGAATCGCACGTTACCTGGACACAGGCCTATGATTATTCATCCTCTCAACAGTGGCTGAATAATTCATTGATTCAGGTAAATTTGTATCCTATCCCCCCCTACTAAGGTGTTGTGAGTCTTAAAGGCGTGGGCAGAACATGCAGCAAACTATTTCTGGCCTCTTCAACTCCACTCATGACGGACAAGTAGCCCTAGAGGATCGCTTCTCATACCCATTAAACATCAACTTTACAAACCTCAACGACAACTTCACAGACTGTGAATAGTTTTGAGAACATTCCTATTTGAGAGGCCTTGTTTCTGATCTTACATCTTGTAGGGTTTACCAGTTTCGACCATTCGTACAATCGTGACCTTTTGGCCATGCCTATAATCGTTCGAAGTACCATCAATAACCGCCAACTGGCAGGTTTGTAGGACCCTTCTACCAATATGTTTCACCTTTAACATATTTCATAGACGGATTTTTCCACCTTCAACAGGGTGGAAACACGGGCAACGGAACAAATAGTAATATCTTTAGCTACAAGGATGACGCTGGGAACACATACGGTCGACGAGTCAATGCTGAATTCAACATTATTACGCTCGATGAACAGTCTGGCAATCTTGCTCCAGCTCCTGAACCATCACCTCTCTTGGTACAAGATGCATCCTTCACAGGCTACAGTATACCCAGACTTCCTCGCAGTAGGCCAGAAGGTGCCTAAGCCGTAGTATTTTTAGCGGAACTCGGTTCTCAATTGGTCACCTGTATATTGGTGAAACCATAATGAATACACTTGTATTGTATGGTTGTACACGTGAAGGTGTAAGTCGTCAAAGGAGTTTAAGAAATATCTGAAAATGCACAAGTCAGTGCATGGAAATAACCCCTAGACTTAGAGATGAATCAGCCACCTCGCCTCGTAGTATATAGTCTAGTTTATTTTGTGATAGGGCATACATACTTCTTAATCTCTACCCTCGAACTCGAGTACTATCCAGCGTATTCTAATACATTGTCGATCCTGTATGTTGAGATGCCAAGAACAAAATCAGACAAATGGTACATATGAACCAGGTTGCAGGATAAGATCAGAAAAGGCCAACAACATGGCCGGTCTCAGAATCTAACCCGACTTCCCAGAATCCAGGGCGTGTCCCTAATCCTGGCATGGTTTGCATCTCGCCCAGAATTGGATAGAGGAATCCAGCACCTGCGGATAAACGAATCGAGCGGATCGGAAGAGTGAATCCTGATGTGAAACAAGTTGTCAGTCACTGATAGACATCTTGAAGAAGGGGTTATCTTACCTGAAGGAACGTTCTTGAGCTTGGGATCATGAGAGAACGAATACTGAGTTTTGGCCATACAAACTAAGACAACCATCAGACTTCGGCCAAATTTAAAAACAGATGCTCGTGGGCCACCCACCGTGAAGATTCCTGAATCCTTGCCTCGTATACGTATCAATCTGAGACTGAGCCAATTCTGATAATTGAATGCCACTGGCTCCATAGATCTCTTTCGCAATGACGCCGATCTTTTCTTCGATAGGAAGATCAAGGTTATAAAGGAACTTGAACTCAGATTCGCCTTCACAGATCGCAACGACTGCTTCAGCAAGTGCGCGGGCTCCAGCACCACCTTGAGCCCAATGATTGGTAACGACCGCGCCATCTGCACCTCCAGCAAGGCACTCATCACGGATGAGTGATAATTCAACGTCAGTATCAGTCCTAGATTTACGGCATGAAAATAAAAACATCTTCGCAGGGTTAAGACTTACGCGAATTGATTTATAGCCACAATGACTTTCACACCGAACTTCTTGCAATTTTGGATATGCTTGAGCAAGTTCTTGCACCCTTCCTTGAGAGTGAGCAGATCCTCCTTGGTATAGGTATCTGCGAGAGGCTTTCCAGGGGTGACCTCAGGCCCACCACCGTGCATCTTGAGGGCACGAGTGGTGGCAACAATGACGGTGGCATCAGGTTTCAGTCCGCTCGTACGGCACTTGATGTTACAGAATTTCTCCATACCCATGTCAGCACCAAAACCACATTCCGTAAGTACATAGCCAATGCGCTCCGCCGAATCACCCTCTTCGGCACCGGCAAGTTTCAATGCAACACGGTCAGCAAGGATAGATGAGTTGCCGTGAGCAATATTGGCAAAAGGTCCAGCGTGAACAAAGACGGGGGTGCCCTAGAAATGGGTCAATCAAGCTCACGGAATCGGGGAAAAGTCAAAAATTCACTTGGAGGGTCTGCATGAGATTGGGTTTGATGGCATCTTTCATCAAAACAGCCAGAGCACCAGTGACCCCAATGTCGTCGGCAGTAATAGCGTCACCGTGTTTACTCGTAGCAACGACCATAGCGCCTAAACGCTCTTTCATGTCCTCGAGGGACGTGGTCAAGGCAAGTATAGCCATGACCTCACTGGCGACGGCGATATCGAAACCAGTCTCGCGAACATGCCCTTGTTCGGTGGGATTCTGACCAATAGTGATCTTTCGCAAAAATCGGTCATTAGTATCGAGCACACGATTCCAAGTGATGGTGCTTAGATCGACATCAAGGCGAGCAAAGCGATTAATTTCTTCAGGTGACAGGTCATCTGGGCTAGTCTTGTCGATGCCAAGCTTCTTCAGGCGCTTGAGCATGAGAGGTGCGAATTCACGTTTATTCTTTTTAGTTGGGACCAACCGGTTGTACAATGCCTTGTTATGGTGTTCAGAAGAAGTCCAGTGGACATGAGAGACGAGTTACACACCTTATCACTCTGAGTGGCCTCGTGGAAGATTCGCGCATCCAATGCAGCAGCTAAAGATAATGGGGATCAGAGCATCATAGATAGCTTGATTCGACGAACCGAGAAGATTGTTCGCCGCTGTAACGGCATGAATATCGCCAGTAAGATGGAGGTTGAACTAGAAGTTATTGAGAATAGAGATAGGGAATCGAAAAGAGATTAACCTCATCCATAGGGATGACCTGACTGTAACCGCCACCTGCGGCCCCACCTTTGATGCCAAAAGTCGGTCCTTGACTGGGTTGTCGAATGCATGCAAAGGCGGGACGGCCAAGTTCCGCACCAAGAGCCTGGGCGAGACCGATAGTTGTCGTTGATTTGCCCTCACCCAGAGGAGTAGGAGTGATTCTAGGGGTTTCTGAGCAGCAGAAATATGAAACCACTAGCATTACTTACCCCGAGACAACAATATACTTGCCATCCTTGCGATGAGCAAGACGCTCGAGTACACTTAGATCGACCTTGGCCTTGAACTTGCCATAGCTCTCAAGTTCGTCTGGAAGTAACCCTATCTCGTTAGCCAACTGTTTAATTGGTTTGGGGGTTTGCGCCATGGAGATTTCAATATCTGACGGGACATCGTCCCGCACATTGAGTCTCAGGGGTTTGATTTGTCTGGATCGAGCTTCTTCCCAAATGCGCTCACCAGACTTGAGTGTATTCTCCATGAGAAGGGCGACAGTCATGGGGCCAACACCTCCAGGTACGGGTGTGATGTGTGAAGCAACCTGAGAAGCAGAGGAAAACTCGACATCCCCAACCAGTCTTTGACCACTTTTCTTCGTGTCGTCTGGAGAGAGAGCCAGTGAGCAGGGCCAAGTTGATAGAATGAGAAAGATTACCAGAAACATAATTTATACCGACATCTATTACGATCACACCTGGTTTAAGCCAAGATCCCTTAATGAATTCTGGTTGGCCGATAGCAGCCACGACGATATCAGCAGTTTTGAGCTGGCGAAGTCACAGTAAACGAGAGAATCAGAGAGCAAAGACGGACCATACAATGTCTTGAACGTTCCTAGTTTTGCTGTGGCATTGTGTAATAGTGGCATCTCGATTCCTAAGCATTGACGCGACAGGGCTACCGACGATATCGCTGCGACCCAGGATTACAGCATGAGCACCAGTGAGCGGTACACCGGTAGATTCCAAAAGTCGTATCACACCCGCCGGCGTACATGGCTCAAAAAGAGGTTCACTAGCGCGGGAAGATAAGTGACCTATGTTGTAGGCGTGGAAACTGGTGAGAGTGTTGATTTATCGGAATGTTGATCGCGTGCCCAAGCGACTACTTACCCATCAACATCTTTATTGGGACTTATAGCCTCGGTTACACGACGTTCACCATCAGACTTGATGTGGTGACCGAGAGGTAGTTGTACAAGGATACCACTGACTTTATCGTCGCTGTTCAAGCGCTCGACTATGTGAATAATGTCATCCACTTCCGTGTCAGTCGGGATTTTGACATGTTGGAACTTGATCCCGACTTCATTGGCAGCCTTAGATTTCATACGAATGTAGGTTGATGAGTCCTGACGATTGCCCACTTGTACAACTGCGAGCTGGGGCTGAAAGCACGGGTGATTGGCCTGCAGAGACTTGATTCTGTCGGTGACACCCTGTCGAATTGATCTGTCCAGCGTCGTGAACACTGATTCGCAATTTAAAAAAAACATGGGAGCGTACTTTGCAAGGCCGGTGCCATCTATAATTTTTGCAGTTCCAGCAGCCATGGTATGAAGGTGATGGAAAGATAAGAGGCGACTGAAAGCAGCGCGCATGATTATCCGGAAATTAAGACAGCGGAAGGCCGAGTTTCCAGCCAATGTCAATTTCTAATAAGACCAGACCAAACACGGCTTCCTTTTTTCGTCAGGCCTCCCTTTTTTCCAGTTTTTTTGTGTTTGCACGTCGCCGGCGCCAGACCCGCCACGTTCCCACGCACCCTCCGGTCAAATTTAGAGCTAAGCTTAGCGAATAACTCACCTCAACAAAATCTCAACAAAATGTCCTCTGCTCTCTTCAAAGCCTCCACCGCCGCCTTTTCCTCGCGCTCACTCGCCCGCTCAATCCCTGCCTTTTCTCCTTTCTCGAGATGCCGCTACTCAGCAAACAGTACCCCGGAGCAGGAGAGCGAGGAGAAGAAAGAGGATGAAAAACTTGATGACAAGTCTACCAATATAGCTGAGAAACTCAAGGCCAAGGAGGCCGAGGTTATCGACCTCACTGTAAGTTGCTTCATCCTTTATTCGCCGTCCTACTTTATCCTTACAATTTCGACCAGGGACGACTTCGCTACCTGCAGGCAGACTTTCTTAATCTCCAGCGGAACTCTGCACGCGAGAAGGAACAAACCCGCGATTTTGCTATCACAAAGTTTGCAGGTGACCTCCTTGAAACTGTAGATGTCCTCGCCATCGCCCTCAAAGCCACGCCTTCAACTGCCCTTTCGAAAGATTCATCAGAATCACTTTCAAAAACCCATGCAGAGTACCTTCAGGATCTTCACCAGGGCGTCGAGATGACTCATCGACTGCTTCTCCAAACCCTTTTCAAATACCATGTAAAACCTTTCGATCCTACGGGTGGCAAGTTCGACCCCAATTTCCATGAAGCAATCTACCAGGCTCCTATGCCTGACAAGGAGCCTGGTACGGTCGTAGATTGCCAGAAGGATGGATATACCATTAAAGACCGGGTCCTACGGGCGGCACGGGTTGGTGTGGCATCATCATGATATGATGATTCATTCACTACCAAAATTATATAGCTAACGATTAATCTACGACTCTCAACTGAACACTATTCTAGACTCTTGATATCCTCACTCCCTGTATTTCCATCGCTACTGCATCACCGTATCTCAATTGCGAATTGTTGCTTTAGCCTTGACACGACTCGAATCTGTGTCTCGTTGACTTCTTCATTCGAGAGTGACCTGCAAGGCCAGAGTTGGCAATCTGAAGTGTGTAGGAAAGCGTTGAACATACCTGTCCATGGATCTGTAATTGATCCTGAAGCAGTTGCTCTCCTTGTTTGTTTTAGGATGCACAAAATGGTCGATCTGCAAACAAGCTTGAGCATTTTGAAAGTCCAGTTAGACCATATGATCACCTTCTTGACGTCCTCTACTAGATCACCAGCAACGTCACGAACAACATCACAAAAGTCGTTATCATGCAACGACGCATTTTTGGGCAACCAGAAGCTCACGTCCTTGAAGCAGGATGGATATTTCGAATACGGTTTGAAGCTTGTAATTTTTCCTTGTTCAAATTGCGATATGAAACGTTCGTCAGACGACCAGAACAGCCGAATGTCAGGTATTGAGAATAACACCATTGCTATCCGCTCCAAACCTAGTCCGAAAGCCCAACCAATTTTATTTTGAACTCCTGGCACGGGGAGCATTAAAAATTCAATTCCTCAGTCTTTCAAAGTAGAGCATACCTGCAGTATCTAGCGTCGCCTGCTTAATAACGCCACATCCTAGAATCTCCAGCCACTTGCCCTGGTAGAAAACTTCTACTTCAAAACTTGGGCTAGTAAATGGAAAATATGATTCAATCCACCTAACCCTTAATGGTTCTCTCTTTCTTGCCCCATCTTCAACCAACCCTCTTGTCGCCAGGCCGAAGACCTGCAGAATTAGAGCATTCAGTGAAAGCTTCAGATTCTTTGTCAAAGCTTCGACAAAAATGGGATCATGGTCTTCTTGTACAGGGTTGGTCTTGGTGATATTGGGTATGTCTTCTATAGCAATACTCTCTTTCGCTAGCAAGTTTTCCCGTTGCCGGTTATCCTCTTCCACCTCCTTCAACCCATCCGCATTCGCATCAACAATTTTTGCTCCTTCAACTTGGTGGAAAACAGGATAATGAGAACCATCAATCTCATCGCGTCTGTACACATCGGCCGTAAGCAACCACTTTGTCTCTCCATTTCTAAAAGTCTCGACTTCATGTGCTGAAGTATGCGTGCGCAACATCAAATCTCTATTAATATAATAGCTATCTGTGACAGAACGTCCAGGATGATCAGTTGGGAAGGAAAGTTCATCGAAGTTTTGAAAGGGAGTGACGAGCGGCGACAGAGAAGAGAGGTGAGCAAAGTCCGGATAAGCAGATTCTACAAGTCCACGGAGAGTGCTTAGAGGATGGTTTTGTCGAGTGTGTATCCGAAGAGGTATCTTTGCAATAATACTAGCGGATATATTGGTTTTGTTGTCCGTAGGGTAACCTTGGCCTAAGATTTCAAGTGTTTTAGAGAGTGGGGATGAGGAAGGAGAGGACGTGGAGGATAATGCCCTACGCCAGGCGAACTTCTGGTAACATTGGATACAATGCCGAATCATCAATCTGGGGGGCATGCTGACCATCGAATTTTGCTCAGTTTGTCATTATTTTCGGGGCACGAATGACGGACTGGGAAGCTTTGACATGAAACTAAAACTTGTCTTCCAATTTCTTAGCCGCCTCCTACATGCACTGGGTGAAGTATATGTATTCTTGACGGTACCACTAGACTACACTATCTACGACTATCGTTAGGGCGAGACCATCATTCTAATCCATCAAGAGGGCAAGTCTTCCGACATAAATCATGAACGCATGAGGAAACGTGGCAGCAAAAAGAAAAAGGAGGTTAGAAAACACCATGTCAAAAGGCTATCGAGACGAATGAAATTGTCCAGGGCACAGAGAAGGTGGGATATTGGAAATACAAGAAGCAAGAGAAATAAAAAAGCACAACACCAGAGGCTTGCGACCCTCAGCCGAACCAACGAGTAGGGGCTCTCGTAGCACGAGACCACGGAACTGTTTGAGCAGGAGGCTCCTCGTACTCAGAAACGATTTCGACTTCTGTGGTACGGGGACTGGATTCGGTCTTTGATTGGCTTGAGGAAACAGGAGAAGGTTTGGGAGCATGGCGCGTACTTGCAGGAGGAGGAACAACGGTAGTTTGTGTCCCGATTATTGTCTCGTGGATAGTCTCAACAGGAGGTTGCAGGTAGGGTTGCTAACAAACGGAATCAGTGCTGGCATTGGAAAAATTGAAACAAAAGAGGGAGGTTGTAGACTGTGACCGAGGATAATTCAATGGTCGATCGATCATCCGAAAGAGGCAGATACACGATCGGATATATATATATACCCCGCATTCATGATCAACAGTCTACAAGGACAGGGGGACAAGGAACAAATACCGTAGTCCCCCTAGCCCACTATGGATGAAGAAAGGTAGGGGCGGATTCCTACGGACTGTACAGAGAGATCTTCGTCTTGCTCCCCCGTCACTCTAGAGATCGGATCGACGAGTAGGAGGTACCTTAGGGGATTTTCGCTTGGGAACAGAGGGCTCGTAGGCATATTCTTCTTCCACCGTTTGAGGATTGTCATTTCCCAGAGTACTATTGACATGTCAGCAGTACATTCATGATTGAGCCAAGGAACACATGCATCAATTGCTCCATAATCCAAGACTCGCGACGTGCGGCATCATGCTCGCGGCGGTTAACGTTTTCTTCACGTTTGCTAATATCTCGTTCACGTTCAGCAATCTTGAGCTCGCGCTCAAGAAGTTCTTCAGTACGAGGCCCAGTCCAGCCGGGGGGCGTAAGAGAATCTTCCTTCACAATTTCCTTAATGATAGTAGCAGCTGGGGCGGTGAAAGTTTCAACAATGGTGGCGGTCATTGGAGGGCTACAGACAGGGCATGCGGCGGGTGAGGGGACAACACCACCAGGAGCACCAACTAGGAGTTCGGCCTCACGTCGGGCGACTTCGGCTTCACGGACAGCGACAGCGCTCTCACGAGCGATGAGGGCTTGAGTACGCTTGGGAGTCAGGTAGTTCAGAACGCTGTTGCCACCTTCCGAGGGGCTGCCTCCGCTAGCCGAAGCGGTATTAGAGGGAAGAGAAAGCATGACTGCGAGAACTGCGAGAACTAGGGAAAGGACGAGAAGCAAGGTCGTGGACGAGATGGTCCTGTGGTGGCGATGAGATGAGGACGAGGATCTATGACGATGGTCCCTGTCGCGAGGTTCACCACGATGGGAAGAGGAGGGGTCACCGGCCATCCTATCTTTATGGCCCATAGTTGAGGTTACAAACGAGGACATGGTTTCAGGCGTCTCACCAGAGGATGTTGAGGTCGTAAGAGGACGAACAAAAATTGAAGACGTGGTGAAAAGTTTGGCCGACAAACGAAGGAGGTAGCGCAGGGATTTTGTTAGTGCAAAAGAAAGAAAAAAACCTATTGTTCAACCAACACGTGTTGAAGCACGTGACGGAGTATTTGGGAGTGTACAAACAAACAAGACTGTGTGTTCGCAACGATGTCTCTACGCCGTTTTGCCCAAGAAAACAGCGCAGGACTCACTGGAACTGCCTGTCAGTCAAATTCACAAACTCCCAAATCTCCTCTTGTCAACACACCAACCACACCTCGGAACAGATCGTCCATTGGCGTTTACCATTCACCGACCGCCTCAACATCCTCAGCCAGCCGAGAGCTGGTACGTGGACGGCGTGCACCTACTTATGGAACTCCACAAAATAGAGCTCGCAAGGCAGCTGATTTTTTGAGTGGCAGCGGGACGCCTGCACGCAAAGCAATCATTCGCAAAAAGTCTTTGCTTGAAAGGTGAGTCCCTTCCCTGACTCAGGATTCACATTTGTACGACTTTTCTATTTAGGATCAAGTCTATACCCTCAGCCATCGCATTTGAGATTGCACTCTTCCCCAACAACCTCCCACTCCCGACGCCCAAAAGCTTGGCCAGGCTCCTTGGGGGAATAATGCACCTCCTACATCTCTGCGCGCGTATAAGCCAGGTCCGCAAAGTACCCGCTTCTGACATCGGGTGGGAAGATATGTATCATGAAGGGGAAGGGAACTCATGGTTCGACTGGGTACATCTACGTCATTCGCTGAAAACTCTTTCGTTAATGTCCTCTCATACAGACTGTACCCACCATTTTCATTCTCATCCTTGCTTCCGTCTTCAACACTGCATATCTCTTCTCTCGCACGAAAATTTACCGCTTCCACCACAGAAGAGACCCACTTTCCTCACCCAATGCTAAAACCGTTGCTGCGGAACTTGACTTCGAACCACTTAAACCACCCTCATTAGGAGCACAGCTTCGTTCCGGAGCATGGTATGCGTTCTCGTATTCATGGCGTTGGCTTCTCGGAATGATGCCTCCTACCATGAACAAATCTCTTCCACCTCGATCTGCTCAAATACAAGAATTATCTACCTGGTCACCTGGCATGCTAGAACTGGAGCTTTTCAGTCTGTATTCGCCAATTCATGCTTTATTGTGGTTAGCAACTTCGTCCTCGAATTGGATTATCATGTTGTTCATTATGGGCCTGACGGGTGTGCAGGTATTGGATTCCTCGAACACCCTATCCTCACCTAAACTGACACATGAGTAGTTGAACATCCTCGTACATTCTTATAACGTTTTGCTCAAGGACAAGGAGCTCGTCGCTGCTGAAGTCATGAATGAATATAACCAGGGGGTATGTCGTTATTTGCAGATAGTTGAAGAGTTGAGTTGACAGATCATCCCAAGTTTGTTTATCCTCAATTGTATCCTTTCCGGAAAGATGCAGCTGTGATGACTCACGAAGCAGAAATGGTCGATCTGTGGGAAGAATGACCTGTAGCCCTGATCATAATAAGACATGCATCACGATGGAGTGTAACATACAATTGTAGAGATGTAGATGTTCAGCAGCAGTGAATGCAACAGTGAATGCAACACATCGTGATGAAAAACGTGATGAAAATAATTTTTTATGCCAAATAACACAAAAACATGCCCATATCGAGATTCGAACTCGAGACCCTTGCATGGTCAAGTAACCTCATAAGTACAATGCTCTACCGGCTGAGCTATACGGGCTCAATTATGGACTTCAGTACTTTACATAGAATCATGAAAGTAATCTAAGTCGGTGGTACCTCCTCGCATTTCCTGCCGGCAAAAACCAGGAAACGAGTACCAACCCGTCTGGCTTGTTCCTCTGAATGGGTTATCCAGATGAGTGCTTTAAGTTCTCTGTCTGCTGCCTTTATTTCTTGCACCAAGAAATTCTCCACCATCGCGGACGATTCTGGATCCAATGCCGACGTGGGTTCTAATAAAAAAAATCCATTCATCCAACAGGATTTGGATGAAAGAACTTGGAACACAGACCGTCGAGTAACATAATCTCTGCAGTGTCCATTACCAAAGCAATGGCGAGTGCAATTCTCTGTGCCTCCCCGCCACTCAAATTCGACCAATCTCTCTCCCATAATTCCTCATCTACACCCCATTGTTCACTGATATCTTGAGCTTTTCGCAGTATGATATGCGGAGCGCCCTTGTCAGATTTCTCATTTCTATGATCTTTGTGGGATTTTAATTCAGATACGGAATATAAAAAGTCTCTGGGAGAGCCTGGGAGCAGGGATGGGCGTTGTGGAACATAGAGAACTCTGGTTCGAAATGTGGGTATGCCTATCATTAGAGATGGTGAGATATAATTGTTGATGAGAACGTTGGTGATTCTGGCCAACCATATGCCTGTGGGGTTCTTTGAGAGAAAGAGAATGTGAGACAAAGGTTGATAGGAAGGGAAAAAAGAGGGAGGACGGGCGCAATTGCACTTGATGTTTTATTTCTTCTCGACGAGAAGCGGAGAATAGTACCTCCTATCTCTTACCTCCCACGATACAGCACATTTCCTTTGTGGAGAACAAGATGTGCAATACACTTGAGCATAGTCGTCTTCCCAGAACCGCTCTTTCCTTGGAGAATAATTGTATCACCTGGTGATAAGGAATTAATGATTAACCGACACGGAATCATCATCTCCTTCAGCGCACCTTCATTGACTGAAAAGCTGACATCTTGAAAGAGAGTCTGTCCTGAGGCAACCTCACAAGTGATATCGCGTAATTCGAGTATAGGGGTAGCCATGATGGATAAGTTTGGCGTGACAATTGCAGGTCACTTCATTTTCACGCCAACAACAAACTGACGGTGCATACATACATGTCTAGAATCTAATGATTCATGATATACGTGCATGGGAATAGCCGTTGAAATATCAGTGATATATGAGTAGCAGTGTATTATTCTAAAGGGTGTCCAGATAAAATGGTCATCAAAGTTGAGGAGGTAGGCCCATCTCCTCGGGTGTCAAACTCGAGCTCTCAATCATCACGCCAACGCCGACCTTGGCAGCATTCTACAAGGACAGCATCAGTAACGGACCAACACGAGCAAGATTGTAACCGACCTTGAAGTGATCGATCTCACCAGAGACCAAGAAGGCAAATGTGGGAGTGAAACGTTGCTCAAGGACTGCCGATACTTTGCCAGTCGAGTCCAATTGAGCACGAAAAGTCGATAGTCTGAGATCGTACTTGGCGCCGAGTGTTGCAATGGCGTCGCGCCGTTGAGGAACTGCAATGAGCTGCAGATCAGCAGCGACATCCACCTTGTCACTCAACTTCTGCCAATATGTAGCCTGGAGGATGCCGGGTTGCAACTGGGCAGTCGCAATCCAGTTCTTATCGTTGCTTGTATACTTTGCAAGATAAGAAGTGATCATTTCCGCCAAATTAGGATTGGGACGTTGCCAAAGTGTCTCGACTCCAGCAGCGAAATTTTTGGTAAGGGATTGAAGATAGCTGCCAACATATATCCCCGTGAAATCAGTTGGCGAAAAATTAATACTTTTGAGGTTCAGGTTGAAATCCAGGCCCTGGTAATCATGTTCCATCTGAAACATATTTTGCCCGGCCTGCTGCGAGAACTGGAAGCGCCGTCAATCTGAGGACCAAGTATGGTAAGCGCCAAACTTACCTGCGCTTGAACTTTTGAAACATGTTTTTCCGACCACCCATGATTGAACCTAGCGTTCACATTACCATCATGGTCGACACTTCCCTGAAGGAACACCTGTGGATGTGTCAGAATTAACATAGCCGTAGCCTCGACGCGAACTTGACACACATTTGTGTTGGCAAAGACAGCTCCAAAATTATATGACGATGGGAGCGTCTGTGAACCCAACGCAAAGGAGTGGGTCACCTGGAAGAGGGGGTTCATGGACAAACTTTTGGTGAGGTCTGCACGGGCTCCATCGAACATCTGCATTTGTAGCTGAGTGGCTGGATCAGAACATGTTAGCGACATGTTGGATAGGGATATGGGATGGTCTACATACCCTTGACCTCCTTCTGGAGATTTTCAACGCTTCCCGGATGGGGAAGACCAAGGTCTGCTCGCCATCGGTTGACTCTGTCAAGAGCACTCGAGAGAAACAGCGGACAGCGGAAATAGGAGGGGACAATAGTGGGAACAGGAGTTTCACTAACGGGGGGCTTTTCGGGAATAGCAGAGGACGCCATGACAAGTAAATAGTGACGGGGCAAACCAAGGGAAAGAAACCAAACACAAACAAATGTCAGTGGGAATGACAGGATTTCGAAATCTCCTGCTGCTAGTGTGTCTCGAGACCAATGTCTGTTTTTTCCGATGTAGAAGACTCTGGACTGGCTGCGCAGTTCGGGAC
>Ga0157366_1000290_pt1 | contig 24283 bp, 31 predicted proteins | sample AttbisABBM1_FD_113149 | JGI IMG/M metagenome (GOLD analysis project Ga0157366, IMG submission 113149) | Fungus gardens microbial communities from leaf cutter ant in Botucatu, State of São Paulo, Brazil - Atta bisphaerica ABBM1 | ecosystem: Host-associated > Fungi > Mycelium > Unclassified ...
GTCTTTTTTTGGGGGGAAGGGATTTGATATCCGATCCTTGTCTGGGAATTCGAAAGTGACGAGTTGACTTTTGCAAGGCTCATGGAGTTGGTTGGTTTGAATTATCTTCAACTTGTTATTTCAATCCCTTGCCCGCTCCCTCGTTATAGCGTTTGACTCTTCTTTTCTATTGACATGGATCTTGATCATTTCCATTTTTACCATCATCTTGTCATCTTGTAACCTCTCCCTTCTACCTTCTATACATACATTATACATGTCTCTGTCCTCTCCCGTGTGATTTGATTGTAACAACCTCAAGGGCTGGGAAGGGCTGGGTTTTTTTTTGTTATCAACAACCGCTTCCGATCGGTGGTAGTATACCGAGATTCCGGCTTGTTGAAATATGACATCATTGATAAGACGACGATAAGACGACGACGATTTCTTATCGCCACACACGCACATACCCATTTACTCCATCCTGATCCTGGAGCACCCAAAGTTAATTTTTTGATCGCCTCAAGTCATCTATCTATATATAAACACTTGCCGCAAGTGTCATGGAATTTGTCATGGAAACTCACAACTATATTGTTTTACAGGCGAACAGGGGTGGGGAATATACCTATACCAATTCGAATAGTACTCGGATTGAGTCTATATTTCTACAAACTTAACCACGAACATGTATTTTGCAAGAGCACGCTTATTCCCATAACCAAGACAAAGGATCCAAACTTGTCTCGAAAAACACCTTTGGTCAAGTTCATCTAAACTTGATGGCAGTAAAAACGCTCAATCCAGGTCCATCAAATCATCCGACCACTCTCCTGGAACGTGTGGTCGCTGCCCCTGTGTTCCACTCCCGTCCCCACTCCCGCCACTAGAATTCTGGTTTCGCAGCTGGTACCGAGAAGATTGCGATTGCGATTGCGACGTCGATGATCTCGGGATAAAAGGAACAGACGAATCCAAGCTCGATCGATGCATATGCCTCCGTGAAGGACCCTGTGTTCCTAGTGATTCAGATGCAGGTTCACAAGGGGGTGATGTAGGCAAAGGCATGGATGGGGATACAGAAGAGGGTGTTGGATTCGATGGCGTTTCAAAAGAACCATGACCATGTGGCCCGGCAAGATTTCTAAAGAATTGCGTGAATCCCCTTATACCGGGGTTGTTTCGGTGTAACTCTGATGTCGATCCTCTGTCTAATCTTGTGCTACGGTGACCGAAAGGAGGAGACTGTGACCTTGCACGAGGGGCTGAAGATGGACTCGAACTATGATTAAAAGGACTGCCACCGGCACCCAATGGTGATGATGTGGATGGGGAGGTTGCATTGTTCCTTGTAGCATTGTGATCTGGCTGTGGTACAAGCGCATACCGACACACAGGACACGTTCCGGATGATTTAAGCCATGGTAAGATGCAGGGTTGATGAAACGAATGTTTGCAAGGGAGTTGAACAACAATCTGTTCATCGGGATCCTCAGTACTCAGTTGGAATTGGTCTTTGCACACTGCACAGTCTTTCGACAGCAGAGGACCTGGGTAAGAGGGTGAGTCTATATTGACTCGGAGAAGTGTAATATAGACGTACTTGTTTCCTCCAGGACATGGCGGGGCAGTTTCTGTATGATCTCTTCTGTGGCCGGTACGGGTCTATGAGAGTTGGAATTTTCCATGATTTGTGTCATGATTTGATCCAATGCTGGATGAAAAAAAAAATCAGAAACAGGGATAGCATTTCATCTAGGCTTTGACACTCACCTTCTTGGGTGAAAACATAATCGCCCATTCTCCCGCTGTCTGGCATTCCACCCATGAACATGGATGTCAACGGTTGATTGGCCTGACCCAAGAGTGACACTAGATATTGCATAAAAAGGGGTCCACTAATGTTTGAAGAGTTTGTATTAGGGTTACGGTCTCCATGATTATTTGGCAGATCGGTGCTTCGCAAGAATCTGACATAGAGGGTCAAAGTTAGAGCCCAGAAAGGCGCTGGAGATAGACCTACTCCGACATGGTGGGAGGTGAGCCGGGGGGACCAGTGGGAGGGGATGAAGTACCCATCATCACTGATGTCGGGCGAGGTCCGGAAGTGCTCCTGACTTGGAAAATCAATCCCGGGGCAGACTAGGAATGATCATGATCAAAGCTGTGTAAGAGCAGATTGGATGCACACCTGGGATCGTTGACCAGTTGAACTGGTTTGATGGAATCCCCGACTGAAGAATGTCTGCAGGCTCACTGTCCAGGTCAGTAGTTGACAGGATGCGATGGAAGGGGGAACGGACTAAGGAAGGGATCAAGTCCATCAAGGCCCATGGCTATGTCCCGTGGATTAGTAAAGTCGCGTGGATCGTCGGAAAGATCTTCAATCTGTGGTTGTCAGACATAAGTTGAGTTGAGTTGGGAGAAGAGAGACCTACCTTTTCGACAAAGGACCCATGGCATGAAGCACATGTTGGGTCTGGGGCCTGTTTGAAATACAATTATGCTCACACAGAGGAGGAGGAGGAGGATGACAAACCATGAGAGGATGCATCTCTGAGCGACACTAATGAAGGGCTGATTAACTGGGCTCAAGGAGACGGACGAGGACACACACCTGATGACAAAACCACATGGGCTCGCGGGTGGACATGGTGAGTGTGTGGATATAATGTGTGTGTGTGTGTGTGTGAAATCAATATCCCCCACTTCTTAGTCATCCTCTTCTATGCACTCACTCATTATCATCCTGCTCACTCTTGTTCTCGTTGTCGGTGCCTTTCCTCTCTCGAGGCCTGACTTCGTTGGACTCTTTGACCCAGACATTCCTCTAGACTCCAGCCTGGTGATACCAACAACTCGAGTCAGGACTACAGCGCATATATACCGCGGGAGTACTACTACGGGAACGACGATCTCGAGCAATCCACCTATCACAAGTTCAACCTCAACGGCGACATCAGAGTCTAGCACCGCTTTGGCAGTAACAACCAGGTCAAACACCATGGCACTGGCCACCAGTGGAGACATGTCAAGCACCATGGCACCAACGTTTTCAAGTGTTCCAGAGGCACCGACGACCTCGGCAGAAGAAGCAACTCAATGGAAAGTGATTGGGATCGGTATCATCACAGTGGGGCTCATTGCTACTGTCATCTTGTTGGTCATCTTTTTCGACTCGTGGTGGAACTTTGTCTGTGATCTGTTGTGCGGGCGGTGGCGCGGAAGCAGGAAGCATCATCAAGGAGAAGAAACTCTAGTGCCAGACTGGGCAACACGGGACTGGGAATTCAAACTTGCGAACGAGGAGGGGCATCGGTATCCCACCATGTCTTCGCTGGTGGACATGACGGAAGGACAGAACAGCCTCAAAAGGCCTTATCCTAATGCTACATAGACAGACACACTGTTATAGACTTGTACTATGTGAATCAAGCTATTTTTTCTCTGGCTGAGAGCATGTTTTCTCGAGATGGTCGGAGACGGCGATGCCTGCTACGCCGACGAAGCAGACGACGAGGGAAATGGAGAGACGGGTTTTTTGGGGCAAGGCTGGAAGTAGGTTGAGCAGGAAAAAGGAGGAGGAGGAGGAGGGACATACCGAGCCAGGACTGGAGGAGAGAACGGTAGTGGTGGTGGGACATGGCAACGTGGTGTTCATCAAATTTGTCAAAGTCCATTTTGTCCTGTGAGATTGTGCTGCTATTTGTTCAATCCATGTTCACTGGCCTGATAGAACATATTGGTGGTATTTCCTCCATCGTCATCAACGAGGGCGGTTGCACGCTCTCCATCGGAGGGGCAGCACCGATTCTCGACGACTGCCACATTGGCGACTCGATCGCGGTGAACGGTGTGTGCTTGACAGTGACTAGCTTTAATCGCCAGAAAGAGGGCGGCTGGTTCCAGGTCTGGCTGGCAAACGAGACCCTGCAGAGGACTGGGCTTGGTACAGTTGGTGCTTTGTCGCGGTGCAGCAGGCTGACAGGACCACAGGGACGCGCAGGGCTGGGGACGACGTGAATCTGGAGCGTGCAGTGGGCGCCCATGCTCGCTTTGGCGGCCATTTTGTCCAGGTAAGTTGTGGCCAGTCTGTGTGCACCCCGTATCTACTCTTGCTCCAAGGGCCATGTCGATGGAACCGCAATCGTCGAGAGCAACGTCCCCGACGGCGACTCCCTCCGCGTCGTCTTCAAGCTCCAGCAGCGAGATCTTCTCCCCTATCTCATTCCCAAGGGCTATGTCGCCATCAATGGCGCTTCTCTCACCCTCACCGCCGTGTCCGACGCTGACTGCACCTTCAGCGTCATGCTCGTCCAGCACACTCAGTCCAAGATCGTCCTTGTCAGCATGCTCCCAGGTGCCCAAGTCAATGTCGAGGTCGACATGGTGGGCAAATATGTCGAAAAGAGTATCCTCGCTACGCTCCGCAACGATTCGCCCAGCCAGCTGCGCACGTTGATTGAAAGTGTCGTTGAGAGCGTGTTGTCATCAAAGTAGAAATGTAGTAGATAATCTCAGGGTCATTTCTATTTATCTATCCTTTTCCTTCATGGCGCGCGCCTCGTCTGGACTTTGTGTCTCCTCCTCCCGTTCTCCATCGCCTGCAAACTCTTCTAGGCCCAAGGCCAAAGTTAACTCCAGCGCCCTTCGACGGACCCCCAGCGTAACCAGGCCTTCATCTCCCACTAAGCCTACTACTCCCCGCAGAGATCGCGCACTGTCTCCTCCCTCCTCCACTCTCAGTATCGGTACACATCTGAAGCCAGTAGCTAGAGTGAAATCCTGCTCCACTGTGAAAACTACAAAATCATCTTCACCTGAACCGCGATTCAGCACGCTCACTGCTTCGTCTCATGTCTTCCTCCGCCCCGACCCAGCTGCCCACTCACGCAAACCAAGTCCTGTACTCCAACCATCTCGTATCACACGTTCCGAGCTTGGTCATGCAGTCAACCAAGCTGCATCTCAGCCCCCCCTCAAGATCCGTTCAAAGGTGACAACTATGGCCAGGAACACGTCCAATGAATTCCCTCCAGTACTTTCACCATCTACCAGCAGCACCGGCAGACCCCATGTCAGAGCTGGCCCTGTTCCCTCTACATCACCTGCAGCTTCTCCACCAACATCGAGCGCCCCAGCGTATCCGATAACAACCGCTGTACCTGCTGCAAATCCACACCGATATGCAACACCACGTTCCAGTCTCAGTGGTCTCCGTTCGAGCTTTTCCTCTCCCAATGACAACCTCTCTGCTGGAGGAACGGACGACTTTCGACCATTTTCAAGGACCTCGGTATTCCCCTCTAATGGTCTTCACGGTTCTTCGTATGGAAGTTTGGGACGTGCTGCACTTTCTTCTGTCGATCCGACAAACATTCCACCCTTGCCTCAATCTCCACCGGTATCCGTTTCCTCAAGAAGATCGTCAAATTTCACACACGACTCTGGTACAAGTCCTGAGAGTTCTGTCGTTTCTGGAGGAAGCTCAGAGTTCCAGAAGAAGAAGAAGAAGAAGAAAGATGGCAGTAGGTCACCAGATTTGAGGGCCACTTTGGATCATCTTACCGTGTATGCGAGTTCGTCGAGAGAGGATGATTCTCCTGTCAATGGGTCTTTGGGTCCCGGATCGACAGTCGAAGAGGATGAAGAAAAAGCGGAAGCCAAGTCAAATCGAAAAGTCAGTGATGGATTCCCCTTCATTTTATTCTAAATTTCAACCCGTTTCACTCAGATGGCAGACTTGGAAATCACCAATCGCTCGCTCTTAGCCATTAACGTTTCTCTTGAAAAAACAAAAACCAGACAATCTAAAGAAATCCACCAACTTCGACGTCAGCTTCGTGAAACTCGTCTTCTTCTTCCTCCAATGGCTTATTGTGCCGTTAAATCCTCCTTGGATCCAAGTGAAATCGGAGATGACGAAAGAGAAGAAGAAGAAGAAGATGGTGATGGTGATGATGGTGTGGATTCTGACAGCGTCCAATTTCATTCCGCTGATGAAGGTGTTCACGGTGCAAGCACTCGTCATGAAAAGGACACCGACAATAATGCAACGTATAAGAGAATCAAACTGATCATTGAAAACCTTTTGGAAACGGGAAAGAAAGCGTTGGAAAAAACAACAGAAGATTTTATAGACACGAGAGGTGGCGCCAAGGTACTAACAGCTGAAGAAGTCGAATCATGGAGGGATTCAGGTGCTCGAAGCAGCACCATTGGTCGGTTTTCAGATTCTGAATATCATTTGGAGGACGAAGATGCATCACGTTCATATTCTGGCCGTCTTACGCTAAGCCATAGCCCTACTCCTCTGCTCACTTTGAACAACGAAAGTGTGATACGTTCGGGTCCTCGACAACCAAATCTCGGTCTTTCGTCTTCTTCAACCATGAAGCTCTTGTCAAGCCCGAAACCGCCACCGATTCTTGTCACTGAAACTCCTTACATCATTTAATACGCTTTTTTAATACATATGACGATACCCTGTTTACCCCCGTTTTTGTAGAGTTGGTAAAAAGTCTTCTTTTCGCCGAACGTCTGCCTTGCTTGTTGCAAATATCCGTGTACAGACAAACCAATCTATATTGTATTTATTCCGAGCCAATTGTCCAAATTGCATTCATGGAACAAAAAAAGCAAAAGATAAAAGTAACCCAACATAAAACCAAATCATACCGTACCTTTTGGAGAAATCAGTCAATCGTCCGCCGTTCGTTGTGCACGCTTCGCTAGCTATAAATGTACTCTGTAGTGGGAAACATCATTTTAAAAAACAAAAAAAGACCTACGGCTGCAGCAAGATCAAGCTGTCCACCAACCATAGCCGGCCTCGCAATAGCTCCAGGTTTATTCGAGGCCACCGACGGAAGTTTAACAGCAGCCGGAATAGGTGGTTTAACAGAACCAGGTTTAGCTCCACCAATTGAGGGTTTTACAGGTTTCGCACCAACAGGAGGTGGCTTGGGTTTTGCAGCCACAGGGGGTGGTACCTTGCTACCAGCTTTCTTTGATGCGTTCATATTTTCCGTAGAACCCGACACGAGTGTAGTAGGAGTCAGAGATTTCTTCCAAGGCGCCGCCGATCCGTTCGCTGAAACCACTCCTGGGAATACAGACACCGGTTTCGAGGATGCATCGGTGGTGATGGCTGCAGCGGGCGTGACGCTGGGTGTGGGTATAGGCCGTGTTCGAGGAGGTGGAGATGGGACGGCTGCAGGTGCTACCTTGGGTGGCACCAACTCAAGATAATTGTAGGGTGCCCAACCTTCTTCCCCGTCTTTCTCAACTAGCCACCAACCATTATCGTCTTTCTGGAGTAACTCAACAACATCATCCTTCTGCAGTGAGATCTCGCCCTCCTGTCCCTCAAATGCATATCTAGCCTTGTACATGGGCCTCTCGGATTCTGCGGGTGGAGGGGGTGCAGCGGTGCGTGGAGGTGGCGGTGGAGCACGCACACCAGCTAAGGTGGTAGGTTTGACAACAAGCATCGGATCTGATTTGAACACCGGTGGTGGGGCTATCGATGTTGATTTGCCAGGGGGAGGCTGTAGGATGGGTTTAGGCTGAGGTACGGCTGCAGGAGACTTCTATCGACAGCAAAATTAATGAATCATTATGTGGAATGGCAATGTGTAGGCATAGTGCTTACAGAAGGATCGCCTGCTCGAAGAAGTTTACCTTGGCTAATCGGCCGCACAGTACCAGGTTTCCTCTTGGCAGGGGGCCGTGACAAACTGCTCGGTGACTCTCCAGAAGCTACTTTGACGGTGTGACTCTTGTATACATCGTCTCGAGTGATTTTCTCATCTTTGACAAATTTAATCTCTGTCTTTTTACCCTTCTTCTTCACATACTCAATACTGAAAAGAGAACCAGTAAGATTCAAAGGATTTTTATATTTAAAACTCACGTTGGGGATATCAGGACACTGATGGGTACCGGAGCAAGTCGTATCAGATGTGTCGTGAGCTCGGTCTTGAATACACAGTTAATAACGGGATCTTCCTCCGAGAGTACATTGGTATTCAATGCCTATCGTTTGATCAGACGACGCAGCTGATCCGTAAGTTTACTCTTACAATCCAGTCATCCCTGAGATTTGACATGCCGATACTCTTGATCGTGACCAACGGAATTTTGCGCTCGAGAGTGTTTGCACGCATACCGTCTTTTGTGGTAGTGGCGAGAATATAAACTGCTTCCGAAGTCTGTTGAATAATCAGCATCCTGGATTTGTGCGAGGAAAATATTATATACCAAGATAAGAAACCGAGGACTGAGTTTACTACTGTGAGCATACTTGGAAACCAACACTTGAATTTTTCCACTATATGTAACGTGCTCGCCAGTGACTCCGCAGGTAGATACAAGTTCTGTCCCCAGGACATTCTTTGCATTGGCACCAAGGTAATCTCCATGGAAGCGCCTGTAACTGAGCAAACTAAATCGACGACGCTCTTTTCTTCCTGCCAACACTTGATGTCCATGATTCCGTATCTCTGCATATACGATTCCTTCTTTGTTGCTCTTCCAAAAACGTTGAATTCTACGAGCACACTCATGCTTGTAACGCATATAGTTACGCCAAGCACGCTGAATGCGAGCTGCCATATTGTGCCAATAGCGATCTCGCATGGTCTCCAGAGCAAATAGCTTGCAATCAAAAGTCAGGAAGGGAAGAAAAAGATTGCGTAAAACTGGCACCGTTTCCGGATTCTTGATAAAAGCTTGGGTAACACCCATCTGCCACTGCTCCTTGGCGATGCCAACATCCTTCAGGATCTGTTCGCAGCCAGATTTTGAATCTCCCGACCAGATATATTCGCCAGCATACGAAGTCCTGGGCGACAACAAATAGAATCGTTCGACCACCTTCTCAAAGGTGTTTCGATATGCAAAGCCTGCTCTGCGAACACGAATGTTTTCTTGAAGGCCGAGATACTTTATCTGGTGGAGAACGGCCTTGGTATCATATTCCGTTGCACTGCGATTTTGGTTAGGTTTGATAGTTCGAATATAAGAAGGTCGTGCTTTCATGAGATTGTCCACGAGTGCTCCAGCGGATTGCTAATGTCATGCAAAGTCAACTATCCGGGCCATGGATCAGACAGCCCATCCTACCTTTATTCTATCTCCTGCAGTAGGAGGGCGCTTCTTGCTGTTCGGATCTGGGCGGTCTGGGAAGAGTGTTTGTAAGAAACTACTGCCACTACTACCAATCAGGTCCAGAAGATCCTTAATGAGCGAATCTTTATTTTTGTCGGTCATGCCAGTCACGTTATACATCACGTCTCCTGCGTAATGGCGAACCAGAAATTGAGCACCCCGCGCCTCAAAATGGGGATTATTCGCCAACATAGCTGTGCGCTGGGTGAAGCTGTTGTCAGCCGCAGCCGGGTCAGCATGGGCGGTGGCACAAGCATCATTAAGGGCCGCGAAAATTCCAGGTGGGCGGCGCTCTTCGATGAGTTCGCAAACGATTTTGTTATTGAAGAACTTGATGGGTGTCCATTTTATCTGTTCACGAACGTATTCTTCCTGTTCTGTCTTAAGTGTAAGTTCAATGAAGATTTGCTGTAATTTTTCGTTAACATAGTTGATGCACAATTGTTCAAAAGAATTATCCTTTGAACGAGGTCAAATAAGTCACCGCGAAAACACAATCGTCGCTTACTTCAAATATTTCGAAGCCAAAAATATCCAGAATCCCGATGATATGGGCAACAACCCCTCTCGTCTTCATTGAAACATTGATTCTTGAAACGATCCATTCGAAGAGATTATTATAAATAGCCTTTGCTAAAGCGCCTCGTCCAGCAGACGCCTGGGATGGATTCAGGGGAACATCATATATGGAACCCCGACGACCACCTCTCGTCGTTTCCATAACCCTTTGTGTGAGGGCTTTCTGCACCAAAGTACCATCCACCTCCATCAAATATGCCACGAAATCTGTGACCCCAGTGTCTACAATCCTTGAATTACCGTCGTCCATCTCCTCAAATTGCACATTTCCAAGCCACAAAACGATAGCAAGCATCTTGAAGATTTCATTTTGTTCATCCGCACTCAGACCTATGACGCTCATGGCTTTCTATGATTGTTTCGATCAACTACGTGGACGAAGTGACTGAAAGCCAGGACTCACAATCGTCTGTGCATAATCCTTCACATCATCGATATCCTGTACTTCCAAACAGTTACTCATGCTAGTGTAGGCGTATGTCTCGGGACCTTGTAGACCAAATGCATCTGCAAATACACTCAGCATTTGAGAATTGGAGCTTGTGCTCGAGCTTACCCCTTTGTTCATCCGAAGCACCCTTAGTGAATTGGTAGAAGATGTGGAAGTTGCGCTCATTCTCCACTTGTCCAACTACGCGGCCCTTTTCTAGTAAATAATTTGTGATCTGAGCTCCTACAGGCTCTCCTTGGGTGTTGAACATGATTTCCAAATATTTCCCCTATTTCCAAATTCAATTCATATGCCAAGGACACTGGCCTTACTTACATGTCGACTAGAATTGTTATTACGAAGAGTCTTCGCACATCCGAAACTTTCGAGGAGTGGATTCGTTGCTAGCACCATGTCTTTGATCTCCTGGATACTACTATCTTGACCTCCAGATACAGCGGCTATGTACTGCATGATCCGCTTGGCAGCTTCAGTTTTTCCCGCACCAGATTCGCCAGATATGATGACACATTGATTCTCGTGGTATGCATTCATGTTGTAGTAAGCGCTCTCCGCGATACTGAAGACATGTGGTGGCACCTCCAGCCTGTTCTTCCCTCGAAACCGCTGGAGAATTTCGTCGGTGTAGATTCCAAGGTCTATTTGGGTCTCCCCTGGTCAATCATACTCATGAGCAGAACCGAGCTGTATGCGTACCACGGAACGGATTGACGGAAATCAAGACCGCCCCAATGTACGTGTAAATCTCACCACTCTTCCACCGTTTTTCCAAGTTTTCGTTTATGCTTTCATTGCTGATTGTTGTTAATAGTGTCATATCCGACACACCGACCTGCTTCTTCTTGAAGCCCTCTTTCCAGTCGGCCTACATGCGCAGATGGATAATTCCAATACTTAATTTCAGATAGTGACGGACCTTTGCCACTTTGGCCTTCCCCCCGGACTGCTGCACAGGTGTTACCTTCTTTCCTGCCTTCCTAGAAATAGCCTACATAGATATAACGGTTAGATGAGTGACCCTGCGCACGCTGCCGAGTTTACCATTGTCTAGATATCGCAATTCCCCTAGTTATCAGCTTTCCAGTAAAGTAGTGACCGTGAAACAAAATGGAGGACCTAGATATGTATTGAATATGACGATATGATAGGATATTTGTCAGGATCAAGTATGTCGGCTTTTCCCGTAGTTCATTACAGGGGATTGCAATACTACAATACTACAAGAATACTTACAAGGCCATTTCCTCTTTTTCAGATATATTCAAATTGATTGCTTATTTTCCATTACTACCTTCAGTGTTTCCGCAGCAAGCATCAGAATTGACGGTTCTTTTGTCAACCCTTCACCTCTGACTAGCTGCTCGAGTCCTCTCACTAACCCAATCGACTCTGCATCTTTCTTAAGAGCTTTTTGTAGCTCGCGGTCATTTGTGTTCGTAAGTAAATTCTTCACACATACGAGAGCACGATGGACGAGACCCGGATGTTTGTATGTGGTTCTGTCGTCGCTGACTTCGTCTGGAAATGCAGCGGTGGAAGGGTCAATAAATTGTGACAACAATGGCAACACTCTTTTACGCTCCAGCTGTAGTTGTGACAAAGTCAGGCAGGTATGAGGTGAGCAAGTCAGAGCAGCGAGGGCACCGGATGCCGCCAACACAGTTGGCAGGTCATCGACATCGGCCAGCGCAATCAGGATTTGGAGCTTGGGTGTAGCACTTAAGGCCTTGGGTGTACCACCGTAACGCTCAAAGACATCGTCTGAGCCAGCAACCAAATTGCAGATCAACTCCACTGCAGATCGCCGCACCAAAACATGATCTTCGAGCATGAGGAGTTCGACTCTGCTTAGAAGACCCTCAGCCCGAGCAATGTGTTCAGCAACCTGAGGCTGATATGAGGAGAGATTAGTCAAGGCCATAATAGCCTCAAACCTCTGCAGGAGTGTTGATGAGGGATGTTGCAGGAGAACTGATAAGGGCCGGATGGCGTTGGAAACAACACCAAGATCAGGCCCAAAGACGTGCAAAGGAGATGATGTGATACTGAGTTTGGCCAAAGCCTGAATAGTTTCTAGGTATTTCGCGTCAAGTGTCTGATTCTGTGATGTCAATGACTCAAGAGCGTGTTTAATGAGAATGGATAGCGTTTTTGCCCCACCACTTTGTAGAACTTTCCCCCTGTTCTCTCTGTCATCTATGATATTTAACAGAGTCTTCCCCAGCAAGAGTCTGATAGCCACAGTATCACTGATTGCCAATGCAGACCCAATCACATCCAGAGCACCAGCATCAACTAGTCGGTGAACTCGTGCCCTGACATTCTCATTCGACTCCAAAATCGAAGGTCGTCGTTGTCCGACTCCGATATTTTTCTTCCCAGCTTGTGCCATCTTCTTCAGCTTTTCTAACTGTACCTGATCCTCCGAAAGGCGCGGTTGGTAAGCACAAATATTTGAAATCACGACAAGGATACCATATGTCATAGCTGAATCCACAGCTATATTCTGCGAAGTGCTTGATGATTTTTTGCGCGGGATAAGTGAGAAAAAATGCTGGAGAAATGTAGAATCCGATGATAGTATCTCCTTGATCTCTGGTTTGGTACTAAGGTAGGCAAGTGCTTCAACAGCGTCCGAGAGTGGCTCGCGATTGTCCGCACTAACAATGAGGCCTTTCATCATATTTGCTAGATAAGCTTCTTGGTCATTATCGTCCGTATTCCCGGGGACCGAAGCCTCCGATGCATCGGCTGCGACGCCCCTAGAGTATTTAACCAAAGCAACAGCTGCTGCTGCTCGTAGAGGGAGACTTGAAGATTTTTGGCATTTAGCTTTTAACCAACTGATGGGTTGAGTTTGGATGATCTCTCTACAGCGTTTGTGGCCAGAAGCTTGCCCGAGTAAGTGTGCTACATTCTCTTCGAACTGTGGGGAATGAACAAAGTCTACTCCCTCCATAATGTTTTCGATAACCCCTTCTTCACATATAATGGCCGCTGCAGCAGGCCAGTCGACCTGAAACAAAGCATAAAGGGTGCAGATTCCCGTCCGCAATGAAGCGTCATTCGTCTCCGTCAAAGCATCAACTATTTGAGGACCAAAGAGATTGGCCAATGTCTCGGACCCTTTGTCATCCGCTAATGTGTCATGAGCTTTCTGGCGAAGGGCAGAAAGCAGAACATAGGCCTTAGACCTGATGGTCGAGTTGCTGGAAAGGGTAAATGCTTGAATGAAACTAGAAATATCTGTTTGGGTGAACGAGTCGAGATCAGCTGTCTGGGATTTCTTGATGAGTTCGTCAAGAGTTTTTTCATCGAGCTGATGTGACTGTTGAAAAGTCATACTTCAATGCGAATGTCGTAGTCTTAGGAACTAACCATGACGATCCGAAGCCTGCTACACGCGACGGCGATCACTTCGCCAAATTTATCATCACACTTTTTTGTGTCCGTCATGCCACCAGAAGCTAAACAACACAAGGATGTCCCCACATACCAACCTGATCTTCGAGATGCAGTTATCCAATCTGGTGACTATGTGCTCGTCCAACTTTCAAGTGGTGGCATTAGCAGTGTGAAGGTTGATTCCAATACGTGCGGCCCTTCGTCATTTCCCTCTTTTCTGTGGCTTATGTGAGCCCAGAACCGCTACCATCAAGAAATTTGGCACATTTTATGCGAATGACCTGATTGGGCAAAAATATGGCAATGCCTATGAGATTCAGGGGAAAAATCTGAAGGCTCTGCCGCCTCAGACTTTGCAGGAAGTAGGTAGGAACCTTTTTGATGCCCTTCGGACTAACCTTGACTTTTCTCTTCACAGAAGATACAGAGGCCACCAATGAGTACATAAATGACGGGGAGCTTGTACAATCCCTCACGATAACTGATATTCAGGCACTCAAAGAAGCTGGTGCTCATGCCACTGTAGGTTACAGAACGAAAATGCAGCTGATCTCATGATAACGCTCAATTTAGGATATCATCAGAAAGCAGATTGAACAACATTCCAGTTATTCACTAAAAACAGAGTACAGCAAAGAAAAGTATAAGAAACGCAAAGCGGTGAAGTATGTAAACTGTTTTACTACCTCTTCTACCCGCTCTTCTGATGCTTAGTCAGATATTTGAGAACGTTCACCACTATTCCTCCGATACTCAGCAATGTTTGTGATTACTGGTTCGCAAAGGACCAGGAACGCATACGCGATATCCGTATTGACACCCTGTCGCAACTTCTAAGCTTAGCTAACGTTCGGCCTGGAGGACGGTATATAGTGGTTGATGATGCATCAGGAATCGTAGTGTCTGCTTTGCTGGAAAGAATGGGAGGTACGTAAACAACGCGTGCCATTGATTTCTTGTTTCGCACCTCAGTCAGGCGAAGGGCGGATAATCACAATTCACGATTCGGAGTCCCCGCCCCCCTATCCTGTAATGACCAACATGAACTTCTCTCGAGAAATTACGAGCATCCTTTCATCCCTTAATTGGGCCACTGCGGACGAAGAATATACACCTATTCTTCCCCCAAGTGAATTTGAAACCTCTAATATGAAATCTGAACGCCAGAAGTCCCGACTAAACAAACGAAAAGCTGTGAACGACCATTTATTTTCAACAAGAAGAGAGTTGTTTGACGGTGAATTTGACGGGTGACTATGCTTTCCATCAGACGAACCTCCTTACTTATCACATACTAGACTGATACTTGCCACCCAATATGACCCACTCTCTATCATCGAAAAGTACACACAATATCTAGGAGGCTCAGCCAACCTGGTGGTGTACAGCCCACATTCACAAATTTTGGCCGATTTGCAAACGAAGTTACGCGATTATCCCGAATGGTTGTCACCAAGTCTTATCGAGTCCTGGCTCCGCCGATATCAGGTTCTGCCGGGTCGGACACATCCCCTCATGAATATGTCTGGTTCTGGTGGATATCTGCTACACTCCATTAGAGTGTACGTCTCGTCTCTTCCGCTACTCTCGTTTACTAGATTTGTTGACATGTCTCAGATATGATGACCCAGATGCCTCTTACACCCAACTCTATAGGCATCGCGTAAAGAAATCCAAAACCAACACAGAAGATTCTATTGCACCTTTAATCGAGGAATTATCAGCCCCAGCACTCAATTTAGATGACAAGAGCTAGGAATAGGTGACAAGGAATGTTTTGTATTCATGAAATCCGATCCGTGGATAGACATTATAAACTGTGCGAGTACATATATATTTTGCAATGTCATATAGCAGATAGTGCAGGGTACTGGTTGTCTAAATAATAACTAAGATGTGAAATCGGATTCCGGGAAGAGCGCCATGAAAATCTAGAAGAAATTATTTCTATGCACTTGCAAAATCAGGGAAGCGGACCCACCTCATCAACAACAGAATATACTATATGCTGGTTGAGTCGCCGATTCTGTAATACTGCAAATATTCTGCGAGCTCCTCTTCGTGCATTTGTTCTTCCAATCATATTTGCTGCAAGATCTATGATACGAGTAGCATTAGAAACCTGGCCTTTCGACTGCAGTTACAAGAAGAAACCGACCCGGTACCAGAGAAGAGAGCTTGCGATTTGCTTCATCCCGCGTCCGCAGTCTTTCCTCTGTCGTCCGAGGTGATTGATTACTTCTGAGTTTGCCCTCGGGCCAAAGATTCTCCTTGAGGAGATTCAGGTAAGTAATGACCTTCGACTCCTCCCAGAAGCCTTTCACAGTATCTCGGATTTTCCTTAACAGCCATACGTCACCAGAACCCCTTTTGTGGATCGTGATTTGCCACACACCTCTCGATGGTTCCACCCAAAACCTGTTGAAGAATGATTAGCGTGGCTTGTCTCCTTAGCCAATTGTTCTTATTCAATTCGAACACAGCCAGGATTAAATCACAGATTGGTGCAGTAAACGCAATTGTCTCTTCTTCGAGTAATTTCAGGTCCTTCGCGATTTTCAATAATGTCGCTTCTGGGGCATTTTTCCCGGACGCATTTAAAGCTTGTGCAACAAAGTCTTCATCATGGCTTCCAGAGCCTCTTATGCCTGTGAACTCAGCTGCTTGCCGTGTGAGGCGCTGGATCGTGACGTCCAGCATCGATGGGCCGAAAAACATGTCGTCAATACTCTCAGTTACATGGCGGTAGACGTTCTTAACTAGATTTGTACCAGAAAGCGGTTTTGGTAGAGGATCTAGATTACCAGCAATGAAAGGAGAATCGCGCGAGAGAAAGGTCCGAAGTTCGTTGCTTTCGCAAATGATTGGGATAGCGATGACACCCTGGAAAAATCATGAGCCATGTGTAGCTGTACATGTTTATACTAACTTGGAGGTATTTCTCCAGCGCGACCTTTCTCATATCAACAAAACTTCCGGAAAGTGCTGTTACAAGCGTCTTCCCAGGGAAATCTAAATTCTTCACCATCACATATTTCTCCCTCAATCGATTATGCATCCTGAAGAATTCGTTGTATCTCCTAGCAACCACCCAACCCGATACGAAATTGCCATCAGGAGCCAGCTGCTGAACTTCAACAAGGTACCTCACAACAGATTTCCCATTCTCCTCGCTGACAGTCGAGTTGATGATTGACACCTTCGTCCGGTCAGAGACAAGTCGATTCGCATTTTCTTGTTGTTCGTATTGCAAATTTCGGAAACGCAGCTCTCTGAGTTCCCGATTCACTGCCGATTTGGACTTATCGAGAAGCTTAAGCTCTTGAGTTTCTCCCGTTAATTCGGCCTTACGAATCAGGTTATCCAACATCGTTTCCTGTGTTTCTAAGTGCGTGATTTTGTTGTTCAATCGAGCGATATCAAAAGAGAGTTGAAGGTCCCCAGGGCTTGCTGGCAGATGCAGGAGACTCTCTTCTGTAACCGAACTCTCCAAACCTCCTTCATCCCCCGCATCTAGGTCTTCAAATTCTACATCATCAGAAGCAGCCCTGCGCTTGTTCTTATCGTGGGTTTCGAATTTGGAGGATCTTTCAGTACCCAGGGACATGAGAAGTGAGGGCCTGGACTCCTCGTTTTCCAACGCCATGATATCCGTCAAGGCAGCCTGGATTGCTGCTATACGCCTCTCTTCTGCACGTTGTAACTCATCCTCTGGATCATTGAACAATGGTGCCCGCGAAGATTCTGCTCCTGTTTCAGACGACATGAGCGCACCAATGGTGTTAGTGGGTGGACGGCGACCTGAACTTGAGCTAGCTGTTTGCTGTGCAAAGGCGGAGCTCGGAATGTCATGAAACGGTGGATGGGACTGTGATATTGGCAAAGGAACCGAATGGGAAGATGAGCGACTGGCATCCTTGGATTCAAGGGTCGAAAAGTCGGTATCACCCAGAACATGAAACCAAAGATCCGAGCGTTCAAAATCTTCGAAATCCTGTTCCATATCCTTTTCAATTTGACGCTGGGCGAGGAGGACGCTACGACGAACACGACGCTGAGCGACTCGAGAAGGGTCAGCCTGGTTCCTTACAAATTCTCGAATAGTATCAATATGTTTTTTAGATATCGTTGAGAGAGTTGGCGCTATGACGGAGCCAAAAAAATAGAGATCATGTAGCATGAAGACATCCTCCTTTAGAGTTGGTGAAATGAATAAATCTTGGAGATCATCGTCGGAGCCGGATGAGTCTGAATCTATGATCTCCAGTGGGTTCTTGAAGCTCTCCACTGTCAGCCAGAACTGAACAGGCAGAGAGCGATGTCGACGGTCCATAAACTCCATGAAGTAAGACAAGGAGCTAGGATTCCTGAGTACATCGCGCAAGGAAACCCTGTGTTTGCTTGAAGCATCTTGTAATAGGAGTTGTTTTGACCCATCTCCGCCGCCAAGCGAGACGATACGTTCCTCAACCTTGCGTTTTGCGGTATAAAGTCTGTCCAGGAAAGCAACGACATCCTCTGTCTTCTCACCGTTTATCCAGTCGTCCTTTTCGTGGTTTGCTGTGAGGCGACATTGTCATATGTTTCTACATGACACACAGAGGCCATACCGAGTAGCATACGAGTTCGTCTGATCTCTCCCATAATGTCATTCTTCAGTCTCCTGGCATCCAGAAGAGAAGAGTAACGGTTTATGCTACGTAAGAAAGACTCAAATTTGTGAATATCTGTTCGAATGGTAATATTTTCTGATGTTGGAGGTGCTTCGTGTTGGATATGAGGGTCAGCAGTGGATCTTGGAAATTGCGCCTCTATGATAGTTCGTACTTTGGTGATCAACTTCCTAAAAGTCAGGCGTGAGATTCAAACTCAGACGAAGTGAAATGGACTCACTGCTGATGAATCGCAGCACCAGCCTATGAATTCAGTAGAACTGAGTGCCAAATAAACAAGAGAAGTTGCTCGGGATACATACAACTTGGTCAATCATTTGATTCCAGAAATCCGGATCAGTAATCATATCCAGAAGTGGGTAGAGCACAGTGCATGCGGCGATCTCTCTGACGGTGATCCTCAAGACAATGCTCTTTGCATCTGTGTCAGGAAGAAGAAAAGGAAGCACACGATCCATGAGTCGTCGAAGGTGCATTTCTTCGTTCTGTTTCGTAAACGTTGTAGAGAGGTTATCAATTGCAGGATGAAGCTTAGAGACGCCCTTTCCTGCGTATCTGCTAGCGAGCAAGATGTCAAGTTCTTCTGACTGAGTAAGTTTGCGCTCTAGTCCGGTACCACGCAAGGCTATTTCTGATTGTCTAAATTGGTCAATATGGGACGTGACTTTGGGGAGAATGCGTCGAACAACGAATGCGGCAAAGTCAATGCTGGACGCCCGGTGCAGAAATTGAGCCAGTGATGCATGGAGGAGCGATGATACTGCAGTCGGGAAGGATGGGGAAGACGATATATCGCTGTACCAGGACCAAACAAAGTCTCTGACAACCCTATTCAACAAGTCGTTTAATGCCACCGATATACTTGGTGACTGGGGGTATAAAGGAGGAAGAAATTGAGTCGTGTTCTGAGACCACTGCGACCTCGTGAGCACTGCTTGCCATGCCGCAGGAGTTGAGAAAGCGAACGGCCGTGCAGCCCGATAAACATGTTCTGCTCTGTGCTGTGTCTTGGAGTCAAGATAATGGTTAAGAATGATTATAAAGCCAAGAAATCCCAGAGCAAAGACCAAAAAGATGAGGGGTGAAAGCAGAAGGAGAGCGAGCGGCGACGCGACGAGGCGTGAGACCACGGGGAGGGTGACTGCAAGAAGACCGACCAGAACGACCCCGCGCGTACCGAGGTAATTAGTCATTGCAGATGGCGAGGCTCAGCAGTTAACAGCTACGCCAATGTACGACCAGAAATCTCACGGGTCACTACGAACTGATGGGATCACCTTTCCATTATTTTTTTACTTGAGCAGTCATAGTCATATCATTTGGGATGTGTCACTTGAAATTTGAACCCTCGTTATCTTACGGGCAGGAATTTTCGGACTGCCAGCGCATACTGAGTAAATTATTATTTAAGAACGGTGTCACATTTGTCACACTGGTTAAATTCCCATACAGCACAGAAGTACAGATCCCATCACTGTGATCCGATCCACTGCTGCATGGGTAAGTATGAATACATAAGGGGTTTTCGAAAGGGAGGCGACTATTGATCCGCTGACGCAACCTTCCTGGGAATCTCAAAGAGATAGTTTGATGTTGTGTTGCAGTACAGGAATAAGAAACGAATAAGCTAGAAACGAATAAGCTAAAATCCCAAAATACCGATCACGTGAATTGGCCTTTCTACATCCTTCCTACATGACCCAACCACCTGGCAAACCACCTGGCACCCTCTCCACGACAGAAAGCTTCGTCTGTGGTGCAGCTGCAGCCTGTACAGCTGTTTGTGCTCCATTCAATAATGTATACTAACACCCACAAACCTAATTGGGTCTCTAGGTCACTGTTTCCAATCCAGCGGAGGTTGCCAAGACACGACTACAGCTACAAGGTGAGCTTACGAAGGATTGTGGCAAGAAGGTATACAAGCACACAGCCGACGTGTTGGTTAAGACCTGGAAGAACGAGGGTATTCGAGGCATTCAACGGGGTCTAGCGCCTGCTGTGAGTAATGCTTTCGAGCTGCCTATCAATCTGTAATTTTTATGTTCCATGCAGTATGCCTATCAAGTATGCTTTACTAGCGTTCTTGGTCCTCTTCTTATCTGACGTTTGGCAAAGGTTCTTTTAAATGGATCCCGGCTAGGTAAAAGAAGTCAAAGACTTCTTGCTCGTTTTCTGATGTAATTTTAGGCTTCTACGAACCGCTCCGTACAAGTTTCAATCGCCAGCTTGGATGGAACACTCAAGAACAGTTTCTCTCGACGTCGGTGCTGGCAGGCGCCATGAGCGGTGCCATCGGAGGTAGGCCCATGTTTTTCCACTGTTGAGATGTCATCAATATTGGCGTAGCTTCGTTGGGAAACCCTCTATTCTTGATTAAGGCTCGGATGCAGGTCAGAAATGGGAAAAAAATTAGACTCGATTGATGCTTATATCGGATAGGCATATTCATCGACACTCTCCGTTGGCGCACAACATCATTACAAAAGTTCTGTGGATGCGCTCTCAACCATATTCCGAGCGGAAGGACCTCGTGGTCTTGTCCGTGGCATTGATGCGGCAATTTTACGGACATCAATGGGTTCTTCAGTCCAGTTACCCAGTTACAACTTAGCCAAAAGTCTCATAGTCAACCACGGAATTCTTCCTGCTGACAGTATATGGACTTTCTTTCTAAGCAGCTCAGTGTCTGGTGCATGTGTGGTACATTCCTATGTTATTTATCTAATGACAGCTTCATATAACTGGTATTTGCTAGCTGATGGCCATGCAACCTACAGATACCACTTTGACGCGGATGTATAATCAGCCGACGGTGATCAGTCCCGACGGAAAGTTGAGAGGAACCTTGTATAAAAATCCTATTGACTGCCTTTGGAAGACTGCCAAAATAGAAGGCATTCGAGGACTCTACAAAGGTAGGTATTTTCCCATAGATTATCCAGAGCTGACTACATCCTGTTTTATAGGTTCAACTGCTCATTTTATGCGTATAGCTCCTCATACGTGGGTTAAGCAACCATAGTCCTCATTCACGTAACTAACAGTTTTTAAGAATCATTACACTTACTGCGAATGACCTAATTGTTAACGCGTACAAGAAAGTGCGCGACAGCCATTCAGGGCACTAGCTAATTTATATCCTAAGTCGTCAAACCAACCTGAAATATAACACTATGGATCACAAACTGTGAATGACACAATATTACAATACTGCTCGTGTCTTGTCGGTGCAGTGTGTATCTCTAGTAGGAAATGTATTGTTTAACCACAGATATATATATAGTACGAAGGGTCCAAAATCTGTAACAGGCAGACACGAGGCTCAGCGCCCAGGCTTGCAAATCGAGAGCGACAACGTCTATGATATCCTCTTCAATTGCAGATGTGGGGGTATTTGCGATTGGTAGGATTCCGGGGAATCCAACCATACTTCAAACCGGCCTGGTACGACCATTCATCAGCGTTCTCGGTTTTCCAAGTCCACATAATCCACCCCTGGCCTTTCTCATAAGAAATTATTTGCGCTTCCCAGAATTTGCGAAGGAATGTCTTATATTGGGAAGTGAAGCGGGCACCGCTGCCACTCTTGCCAGCGCACGATCCTTTGAATGAAGATCCTTCTTTACTTCCATCAAACCGAGCTCCAACACCACGTCCATTGAGATACCTCGCACAGTCAGTTTTGGCGAGAGACCATTCTCCTACAACAGTCCACAACGGCGCACTTGCGAGGCCATCAGCGCGATTACATGCCTCTTGGATATGTTGATTTTCAGACCAACCATTTTCCTAGGAAAGTAAGTAGATCATTTGGATGAAACCTCTGCAGTCGAAGCAACCCACGTCATCTGAGAAAACTTGGTAAATGTGGGTATCTATGATAACACCTGAGTATCCGTCGGATGGTTGCATGAAACCGTTCCAATAACTGATAGGCTGGAATGCATCATGGATCATGACAATGATGTTATCTGAACTTTGTCTAGCACAAACACGTGAGACCGAAAAAAGCGAGCTTTGCAGATCCACAAAACACACCGAATGTCCCAATAGCTTGATTGCCAGTAGTTCTTCACAACCGCTAACATATTTCCACCAACAAACCCGGCAGGCCTGAAAGCGCCCGTCAAATCAGCGTGCGTGGCTTAAACAAGAACCCATTCTTACTCGTTGAGTGGGGCAATGACGGAAACCACACCAGTCCTATCCTGGACTTGGGAGGCGACTCTTTTGATTATAGCTTCCATGCGATCGATATTATCCTGTTTGTTTTGCCAAGTCCTATATGGAATGAGCTGCCAAAGAATAATGAATTTTGAACATGAAAACACCTACGGGGCAGGCAGCCTCTGCCCAGAGTTGTCGAAGCTAGTACAATTATCGGTTTGAGTACATACTACAAATGATCATAATGGATGGTTGACCGACCCGTTCTGGCTGCCAGGGGCACCTTCACATCGAACAGATGGTCAAAAGTTGATTCTGAACCGAGATAGCGACTCACCGTGTAAGTCAACAATGACTTTTAGGTTATACTTGGCAGCCCACTCAAACGTCTTCTCCATATACGGTAGTTGACCACTGTGATAGGGTTCGCCGTGACTGGTTTCAAATGCCCAATACCCAATCGGCAATCGGACGTGGTTCAAACTTCTCAGATGTGGGTCAACGCTCGGATTTCCGAAAGCTTCACACTTACCCGGCAGCAGCAATTTGTTCAAAGTCATTCTCAGTAATCCAAGTATCCCAGTGGTCTTTCAGAACACTTTGGGCCGTTGAGTTGTCAACGTATTGGCCGAATGTCCATTCATCAACGACACGGTCATCACCCGTGTTGTCAAAGAGAGAGGGAGTGATCCACGGCTGGTAGGTATGGATGAATACTATGGGATGGTTTTGGAAAAGGGCAAACACTCACTTCGAGGACGAGCCAGCCTCCAAGGTTGACACCTCGCACCTTCTGCTGACCGTACGGGAATCCCCAACCCAGAACGGAACTAGCAGCGGAGAGGCTGACCATGACACTCAAAAGAGTGCGCAACCCAGTAGAACGGATCATTTACTTCAAAGGAATGCGAGGGATGTTTGGAATGAAGAATCAAAAAGGAGGGAGGTTGTTGGGGAGTTTGGAAAACTATCTTGTCAGCCGAAGCACCCTTAAATGGAATTGTGGCACTAGTGTTTGATGCGGACTATACAGCAATTTGGCGTTGGGCCGGATACCTGCCAGAGGGGACCCTTGCCAAGGGTTGGTCAAGAAGAATGAACTTGGAGCGATTTCGGCGAGGCATATTTCCATTCTAGGCCCTTCCATCAGATGCTCCACACCCCGCCGAGAGCTCGCCGAGCTTTCCCCTCATTCAAGAAGCAGTTGGATTATAACTGGATCCGGAGTACGGACCCGGATGACAGGCTTTCAGCCTAGAATTCAGCAGTCTTAAATAGTCTTAAATCCCTAGAGTACTCCCAGGCAACGGAGCCAAGTTTACATCGTACCAGAACCAGTATGCTTTAAACCCTGCCCCATAGAATGGAATACATGTTGACACCACATGATTTCTATGAGGATGTCAAGGATTTGGGGTGACGTACTGGGTTATTTTATAAGGTCAATATTGTGTAGTATTGAAATGCTGACCCTAGTCCGCTTGCTACAATACATAAGTCATGGCCATGATCACATGATGTGTCACATATCATGTCACATAGTAAGTGTTATAGCATAGTGTCCTTGTGGTGAACACATGTAGTTTAGGATAGGATAACTTAAAGGTTAGCATAAACCATGATGTATTTGTATAAATAGTGGATGAATACAGCAAGGACTTTTTGTCAAGTTCCTCTTTTTTTCTTTTTTTTTATATCAACAATCTATTACATAGAGCACAGTGGCAGACAGTGGCAGCTACAACTACTTACATAGAGAAGAGAGAGAAGAAAAAGAAAAAGAGGAATAAAAGAAAAAGAAAAAAAGAAGAAAAACATGTACTACAGTATACTAGTAATAATAGAAAGACTATCA
>Ga0157366_1000291_pt1 | contig 24191 bp, 36 predicted proteins | sample AttbisABBM1_FD_113149 | JGI IMG/M metagenome (GOLD analysis project Ga0157366, IMG submission 113149) | Fungus gardens microbial communities from leaf cutter ant in Botucatu, State of São Paulo, Brazil - Atta bisphaerica ABBM1 | ecosystem: Host-associated > Fungi > Mycelium > Unclassified ...
ATCTGCCCGATTTGGAAGTGTAGTGTGCTTAGCTAGAAAGTTTGTTTCATCATGTGTGGCATCTGCGTTAGTTTATGTCGCTCGCAAGATCTAGCTGGCGGGAACTCCAAATTGTCGGCGCTGCAGACGCTTCACTTCAATAACATGACCCGTGGCACGTCTGATCTTCTGAAGTTTCTGCTGTGGGTGCTAATCGGAAGGACGGAATAGGCCCTGACACACATGGTGCCTTTCGTATCACTGCCCCGTGGTCAGGCCCTGAACAGCATCAGTTAGTCTTGGATTGTTTCGCCTCTGAGCTCCAATTGCGTGGAAATACAGCCGTTTCTCAACCCCATTTTGTCGACGGAACTGTGTTATGTTGGAACGGAGAGGTGAGCCGCTGGCGCTCTTTCTTTATAAAGGATTTCTATGTCTAATTTTCAGCTAGGTTTTTAATGGACTCAGGGTTCGTATTATGCTAATGATTCCATAACTCACGATTAAAACCCAGCAGGTGTCCGAATACGAGAATGATGGAATGAAATTACTTCAGGAGTTATGCAAGGTTGAATCTGACGAACAAGTCATGACGGTTCTAGGGAGCCTTGAAGGACCGTGCGTAGTGCTCACAAATTCGACAAGTTAACGCTTTTTACTTACACGATGAGTTGCAGGTATGCCTTTGTATTTTATCATGTAGGGCTGTCGAGTTAGGATGGGATCGTGCATCTGATTACCTGCTCAAGGCAGGTTCTCAATCACTTTATTTCGGCCGCGATCCGCTTGGTCGAAGATCTCTTCTAGTGCACTGGCCGACGCTCCGCAGACCTTATTTTGTCCTCTCCTCGGTATCTGATGGGGCGGACAGCCAAGTGTTCTCCTTTGAAGAACTTGAAACAGGATTCCTGTTTCGACTCTTGCTGTCGAATATGAGATCAGACACGGTCAGTAGGTTTCTGATCGACTGCTCGTGCTGATAGAACCACAGCTCGCACTCGGATTTGAGGACCGCCTTGTCAGAATGCCGAGAGCACCGACGCGACATTGTGGTATGCCATATGTAAATCTCGTCTGCATCACTTATTGGAAAACATGGCTCAAGCAAGGTCTCAAGGTTGCACCTGCTCGGGTTAACCGGGCGCTTCCAGAAGGTGATGCACTGGAAATAATGCTTCATAATATGGTCTCCGACGACCTGCAAGTTTCCGTGGACCGGCTTATATCTGAGCTAGATAAAAGCGTTCGCCTTCAGGTCCAGTCAATCCCTCAGCGGAAGTATGTATCGCCGATACCTAATCTTCTGCATCGTCTTATTATGACAAAAGCCCTGGAAAAGCAAAAGTGGCAATTTTATTTAGCGGTGGTATCGACTCAACTGCGCTATGCTATTTCGCTGATAGGTGTTCTGAGTTCTCATTTATTTTTTCGTTCCGACAGATATCTGATTGGTAGAGCAGGCATATCCCAAAGGACGAGCCCATAGATCTACTCAATGTCGCTTTTGAAAATCCTCGCAAAATTAGGGTACAACTACAAGGCAATCCTGGCGCGCTGTCTAAACGCGAACGCAGAAAGGTTGAACAGAACGGCTGTGTGCCGCAGTATGATACCTCCTACCTAGTTCCTGATCGTGTCGGTGGGCTGGAAGAGTTAGAGGAACTCCAGAAGGTCTGCCCTGGGAGAATTTGGAATTTTGTGAGCTATAAGGTTTCACCAATACAAGTGAGCAAGCAACTGAATAGCTGGTGGGATAGGTCGAGATCAATGTACCGTATGAGGTGAAGGTTGTGTAGCTCTACAGACTCTGCCTGGATTGACTCGCATGAACCAGGAAACCCAGAAAGCCAAATCCATCGTCGAATCCATTATGTTCCCGAGTCGGACAGCCATGGACTTCGTGAGTGATATGATTTCTCTTCAAAATCAGTAATTCAATTTTCAGAGTTTGGCCTTGGCGCTGTGGTTCGCATCGAGAGGTGTCGGCACTGTCAAGGAGGCAGAGGTAATGCCTTATACGAGTACAGCTCACGTGCTATTGAGTGGACTGGGTTCTGATGAACTACTTGGCGGATATGGCAGACATAGATCTGCCTTCGATTCAGGAGGTTGGCCTGCAGTAATTGAGGAGGTATGTTGCGTGGATCTTGACCCGTACTTCGTTGGATGATCCCCCCAGTTACAGCTTGAGATTGATCGTATACCATCAAGAAACCTCGGAAGGGATGACCGTATTGTATCTTCGCATGGTAAGGAGACACGGCATCCTTTTCTCTCTCTCGATGTTGTATCATTCCTGGCGGAGCTTCCCATACACCACAAGATGGAGCCACGGCTGAAGGTTGGCTTGGGGGACAAAATGCTGTTGAGATTGGCTATGAGAAAAATTGGCCTTGAGCTGGCGAGCACTCGGAGGAAGCGGGCGATGCAATTTGGCAGTCATTCCGCAAGAATGGAGGGAGAGCGTCGAGGGGACGGCCACTAATCGATTAAACTGCCTACCCTTATGTAATGATACTAGTATTATGCTGCCCGAAAGATGTGTGGTTCATGTGTGGTTCTATGTTGGTTTTGTTTGGTCGGACTTTGTTTTAGCACAGTTTTCCCTGAATCTGGCCATGGCACTCGCAGCCAATGCTGGTAGATTTATAGGTGTGGTTTTCTCTCTTTTATTTTGGGCTTGGATTTAAAAAGTGTATAGTGCCTCTCGGCATTGCTGCTTTTTTGCAAGCAAGTATCTATGATGTTCCGGGCGGTTACCGTGCAGTTATGTTTGATAGGTTTTCTGGTGTGAAAGACAGGGTAGAACTCTTAGGGGTCAGTGTTCGTGAATTACGTTCTAACAAGAAATGCTAGGCTTCAGGTGAAGGAACTCACCTCCTTGTTCCTTGGCTACAACGTGCTATCCTCTACGATTGTCGTATTAAACCTCGAGTGAGTGACAAACCCCGCTGAAATTTTTGCCTTGCTCAAGCATGTTTTAGAATATCTCCACTACTACTGGTTCTAAGGACCTGCAGATGATTTCCATTACACTACGTGTGCTATCCAGACCCGACGTTGAACATCTTCCCAAAATTTATCAGAGTCTCGGCATGGATTATGATGAGAGGGTGCTTCCATCTATTGGAAATGAGGTGTTGAAGAGCATAGTTGCCCAATTTGATGCAGCAGAACTTATTACACAACGCGAAGTGGTAGGTTTCTATATAATATCTTATTTCCCTGTTTGATGGCCAAACAGGTTTCTTCTCGCATTCGTGCTGATCTCCTACAACGTGCTAACGAGTTTAATATTAAACTGGAGGATGTTTCAATCACACATCTCACCTTCGGCAAAGTACTTATTCTAGTTCTTCCCCCTCCCAAAGCTGAATATTTGCCTTGAGGAATTTACTCAAGCTGTTGAAGCCAAGCAGATCGCGCAACAAGGTGATTATAATCACCCTCCAGCTAGAATGAATCCCGACTAATTACTGTAGATGCCGAGCGTGCTAAATTCATCGTTGAGAAGGTAAGACCCCGAGATTGAAGCCAGGGTCCTGACTCAGTGATGTTGAATAGGCTGAGCAAGAAAGGCAAGCGGCTGTCATTCGTGCCGAGGGAGAAGCCGAGGCTGCGGCTACGATCTCACGTGCACTTGAAAAGGCGGGAGATGCTTTTGTTGCTCTCAGGAAAATTGAGGCCAGCAAGGCAATCGTACAGTCACTATCAGGCAATCCGAATGTGACGTATATTCCTAGCAGCAATGGGAACGTGTTACTGAATGTACCTACAAACAAATAGAGTATCAGGCAATGTTGTAGCACTTTTATCATTACTTTTGGTGTGTGAAAAATCAAGATATTATGTGATCATATGTTTCTCACGGTAGTTAGGCCGTGCTTTGCTCTTGACTGTCATCGTCTGTCTCTCGGTATCTTCTCTTTTTTTTTTTTCCTCTCTCCTCTCGTCTAATTCCTCTCGTCTGACGGACTTCTCTATCCTATACTGTCTGCTGTTTACCTGTCTTTCGTGCGTAACCTTCTCTATTCTGACCACATCCTTTAATACTGTCTCAGGTCTCATTTTTTCATCTTTTAAATCATGAATCCAATGGGTATGGGAGGAGGATCTGCGGAGGCTCCGGTACGTTGCATAAGTTCTACACTTTACCTTTCAATGGCCGATCTCGGTTTATTACACGTCATCTCATTGATCTTCTGATTCTTAGCGACGGGCTCATCTCTATGTTGGAAATTTGAGTCCACGTGTCACGGAGTATATGCTGACAGAAATTTTTGCTGTTGCTGGTCCCGTCCAACATGTCAAAATCATCCCTGACCGTAATTACCAGCATGGCGGTCTCAACTACGGTTTCGTGGAATATATGGACATGCGCTCTGCCGAGACCGCCTTGCAGACTCTCAACGGCCGCAAAATTTTCGACACCGAAATCCGAGTTAATTGGGCTTACCAAGGCCAACAAAATAAGGAGGACACATCTGGCCACTACCATGTCTTCGTCGGTGATCTCAGCCCTGAGGTCAATGATGAGGTGCTTGCCAAGGCATTCAGTGCCTTCGGAACTCTGTCTGATGCTAGAGTCATGTGGGACATGAATTCTGGCAAATCTCGTGGTTATGGTTTCCTTGCCTTCCGCGATAAGACCGACGCGGAGCAGGCCATAGCGACCATGAACGGTGAATGGCTCGGATCTCGTGCCATTCGTGTCAACTGGGCCAACCAAAAAACGCAGGGAGGTGGCACAGCCATACCATCCCCTCGTCCTGCTGCCAATACCGGTGGAGCACCGGCTCCCATTAACTTCCAGGGCGGTCCGCTTTCTTATGAATCCGTTGTCCAGCAAACTCCTGCTTACAACACCACGGTCTATGTTGGCAACCTTGTTCCCTATTGCACCCAGGCAGACTTGATTCCGTTATTCCAGTCCATTGGATACCTTTCGGAAATTCGTATGCAGGCAGATCGTGGTTTTGCATTCGTCAAACTAGACACTCATGAACATGCCGCAATGGCTATCGTTCAGCTGCAAGGACAAATGGTTCATGGAAGGCCCATCAAATGTAGTTGGGGCAAGGACCGTGCTGACGGCACTGCCACAGCGCAACCAGCTGCAATGAGCCCTAGTACCACCCCATCTCCTTATGGCAACATGGTAGGTAGTAATTCCCTTGACAATCATGCTTACTCACTTTAATCTTGCCATCAGCCTATGTATGGAATGCCACAGCCCAATACCTACGGCCAATACGGATTTGGGGCCTATCCAGGATTCCCGGGCCAAGCTGCAGGACAGCCAGGCGCACCTGGCTCTACCTCGCCTGGCATGCCACAGCCTGCAGCTGGCGGGGCGGCTTTGGGGTTGACTGGTGCTCCTCAACAAGGTGTTCCTGATCCCAATACACCTGCCGGTCAAGCTGGCCAGGCTCAGTGGAACAGTGCTGATCCCAACTCCTACTACAATTTCTGGGGTGGTGCGTAGAACTGCCGCGGAAATATCTTCAAAACTGATCTAGCCCGCAGGCTATTACGGTCAACAACCAGCAAGTCAGCAGAGTGCTACTGATACTCCAATGCCTGGTCAAGTGTGAATATCGTTTGGCTGAATTTCTACTTTCCGTATCCTCCCGTCATTCCTTAATTATGTCTGGCTTGTTTGTGCTGCGCGGTGATATGTGATTGACCTTTACCTCTGTTATAGTTCTTCAACATAAACAAGCAATTGTGTTTTGTAGGAGTTTGCATCGCTTTCCCCTCAAATTCTCAAATATCCCTGCCCGGCTATTCTCTTCTCTATGTATTTCGTCAGATGTTACCCTTGAATACACCTGATTAGTAGTTGTTATGCGCTCGAAAGCTATATTTCTTGATTAAACGGTTTATAAGATAAGCGATATTAGTGGGTATACAAGTGATTGCGATATGATCCCGGAAACTAGATAATCAAGCATCTACAATTAGCCATTCGGAGTCAGATTCATCATCTTCAACGTTGGAGACGGTGTCCCGTCCAGAGTTCCCGTCTCCTGATGGTTGAACTTGAGCTCCCCTTTTCCCGAACTCGAGGAAGATGTGTCAGAGCCATTTGTGTCATTCTTGGAATTGGCCTGATGACGAGACCGCATATCCTCATAGAATGCATTTGCTTCATTCATCTTGTTGGCTTCCACTTGCTTTGCATCTAGCCACCGTTGAAGAAGCTTAGCATTGTCTTTCTGGAGGTTTTGATTGCGTTCTTCGATTTGCCCAAGCTCGAGCTGAAGGGTACTGATTTCATCGTGCAGAATCTGTGGTCCCGTAAGCGAACGAGTCAAGGACTCGAAATGTTGGGAGTACGAACCTGAACAGTTCTGTCTTTCTCTTGCATCACTTCTGCGTGTTGATTGACTTTTCGTCTTAGTGCTGCGAGTTCATCCTTGGCTTTTCGGAGACTCTCATTGTCTATTCGCGTGAGTTCCTCTTTCTCCCGTAGCGTCTCGTTCATGGCAAGTAAGCGTTGGGCATTCTGGCCCTGTGTTTTGTATACAGTTGCAAGCTCATCGCGTAAAGAGGATATCTGCGATTCTAGGGAAGCAAGATATGCTGCACGGACAGGGTTCCTTATTACTGTGTGAATGGCTAAGCCGGGATCGATGAGACAGGCAACATACTCTTCTGAAACTGCAGTGGACATTGCAGAGTTATTGGGACTAGACTTGACTGAGTTTACTGCTCTAAGTAGAGTTGCATTGCGTTCCTTGAGGAGTTTGGTCTGTTGGGCAAGACGACGATCTAAAGATATGGTAAGCTCGGGCGATTTCGAGAAGCGATATGCAAACACTGTTCAATGACAGAGGAGAAGGAGGATTCCTGGGCATCGCGATTTATGAGGCGTAGACGGAGGAGTTCTTGCCATGAAGGTTCAGCCATCGTGATGCCAGAGTTTGATCGACCACAAGCGAGACTGCTTTGGGCGGAGTTTGAACTTCCCAACCCGTCCTCCTATCCCCTCCCTTCGTCATTTATTGCTACCATGGGTCGTGTACTTCTCAAGGTGTGCCATATCATTTTCCAGCATCTGCAGCTTGGCTTACTCGTATCAGGTCATTATTCTGGGTGACAGCGGGTCGGTAGTTCAACGTTATATCTACCTCAATCTCACGTTAGCTTGTCTTAGCGTTGGAAAGACGTCCCTTATGAACCAATATGTGAACAAGCGCTTCAGCAATCAGTACAAAGCTACTATTGGGGCTGACTTGTATGATTCACCTTTTTGATGTCGAAATTGGCTAACCCACCCATATAGCCTTACGAAGGAGGTCATCGTTGACGATAGACTAGTCACCATGCAGGTGCGCTCGTCTATGTGTGAATGTCAACTCTTATTAGAGCTGGTCTATCATTAGCTCTGGGACACTGCTGGTCAGGAGCGGTTCCAATCTCTCGGTGTTGCGTTTTACCGTGGCGCAGACTGCTGCGTCCTTGTATATGATGTTAACAGCGCCAAGTCCTTTGAGACCCTCGACAGTTGGCGGGACGAATTCCTTATCCAGGCAAGTCCTCATGATCCGGAGAATTTTCCTTTTGTGGTGTTGGGGAATAAGATAGACGTTGAGGAAGGCAAGCGCCAGGTTCGTATTGTTGCCTCGTGTCTTGGAGTTTGTTTTTTCAACTGGCCATGTAGGTGACCCAGAAGCGTGCAATGACCTGGTGCCAGTCGAAAGGCAACATTCCCTATTTCGAAACATCTGCCAAGGAGGCTATTAATGTGGAGCAAGCATTCCAGACCGTGGCAAAGAATGCCTTGCAACAAGAAGCGGAAGAGCAATTGTGAGTAGCACTCAAATCCTGGCTGGCGACAACGCTGACACGCTGCCCAGATATGTCGATTATCCTGACCCAATTCAGCTGGATTCAGAGAGTTCGCAAAGTTATGGGTGCAGCTGCTAAACATTCATGCTCAGACTATTCTGGACTTAGTATATTGCTAGCCCTTCACGATCTAATTTGACCTTCACAATCCGTTTGATATCAAACGGATTTCATTGATGCCATGCCTTGACTCGTTTTTTTACACGTTATCATGTATATACGATTATTGTCCATAATACATACCCGTTCTTTCTTTCTTTCTTTGTCTGCTATCAGAAAGCGGATACATTGATGAAATTCCCACAGCATCTAGCAGGCGCGTTATCGCACGAGCCGAATGGAAGCCTACGACATTCAATCTTCTGGGCACTTGATTAATTCTATTCCTTGTCTTGTATTACATACCTACTACTCCTTCGCTTGTCATTCATGGGCCGAGTGTGTTTGAAGGTGAATCCAGGTTCTCAATCACTAATGTCGAGGCTAACAGACTTCCAGACCATTATCCTCGGTGACAGTGGGTCAGTCCTTCACAGCGAATGCTACGGTTGACACAAAGTCATATTTGAATTCTCCAGCGTCGGAAAGACATCTCTTATGAATCAGTACGTCAACAGAAGGTTCAACAACCAGTACAAAGCTACTATCGGCGCAGACTTGTGAGTCAGCCCTGATTTCAGTGACTGCAAGCAGAAGTTTGAACTTCTACAGTCTCACAAAGGAAGTCGTGGTGGAAGATAAAGTTGCAACCATGCAAGTACGCTCTTCGGACTCTCCATCATGTCCCAGAGTGTTGATCCATTTGCCTAGCTATGGGACACAGCGGGTCAAGAGCGTTTCCAGTCTCTCGGGGTTGCGTTCTACCGCGGTGCCGACTGTTGTGTCTTGGCCTACGACGTCAATAATGCAAAGTCATTCGATGCACTAGACAGCTGGAGAGACGAATTTCTCATTCAGGCCGGCCCACACGATCCAGACAACTTCCCATTCATCCTACTGGGGAATAAGATTGATGTGGAAGAAGGAAGGAGGCAGGTTCGTCCCTTGATTTGTCTCCCTCCTATCAACTATTTCATTTTCCTATCTTCCAGGTATCCCAGAAACGTGCCATGGCATGGTGTCAGTCCAAAGGGAATATACCCTACTTTGAAACCTCTGCGAAGGATGCCATCAATGTCGAGCAAGCTTTTATCACTGTTGTCAAGAATGCTCTGGAACGGGATGCCGAACTCCCGTAAGTTTTCTGTCCCTTATATGCTTTTGCTTGGACTTTGATGGCCCTCGTATTGCTGTATTCAGAATGGAAGAGTTCCACGATAGTATACCACTTCGACCCGACACGCCACAGGCTAGAGGGCCATGTACTTGCTGACTTCACAATTTGAGCATCATGTATACACTTTCTCCGTCATGATGGTACCTAGCCAGTATAATCGTTTTGTTGCGTCCTTCTGATTGCACCATAAATATTCATTGCCGATGCAGCCAGTGTTGTGAGAAAGCTCGTGAGAAGCTATGGCCTTGATTAATGCGGCTCCATCAATGCCATCACACCCATACCATACGACGATCATCGTTCTTAGTGTTCTCACTGTCCTTGACCCTGATTTCTCATGGGGTCCAGCAAGAAATCTAAAAAACGCAAGCGCTCTCCCCCTGTGGAAGAGGAGACATTCGCAGTCGGTAACTCACGAGTCTCAATGATGCAAGTGGCAGAATTGCTCATGTAACCACGCAGAACTCATTCTCAAAGCTCGCGTTGTGGAAGATGCACTTAATAAGGCCCAAGATGAGCATTGGGTGGGTTTTGCCTTTTTGCTATGCCTCAATGCCGACCTGTGGTATGATCCTAGGAATACTACGTGAAGGTAAGAAACCTGGTTATTCGTCTGAAGTTGATGGCTGATTCAATCAGTGGGCTGGTTATGACAGTGATGCAAATACGTGAGTCCTCCATTTGCTCTTATATTTTGTTTGTCCCAACTGGACATCATAGGTGGGAGCCCGCGAAAAATTTTTCTCAATGTGAACGTCTTGTGGCGAGTTTCTGGGAAGATGTTGGCTGGGACAGTGTTGATTATCCAGAGGGAACTGAAGTAATACCCAGCGACACTTGGATCAGTGAGCTTACGCGTCAGTAGCCATCGCGCGTCCTGACCTCCTGCAAGATATGGAGAAGAAACTTTTCTGGCAGAATCTGACTCCCAAAGAGAGGCAAGCATTCCAAAGCAGGGAAGCAAAGCAACGTACCCAAGTGAGTCAATTTCCGAAAATGTTCAAAATGGTTCCAACGATGGTCACAGACATTACAACGCAAAGCTGTTGAAACCGCTTATGTTGTAGATATGGAGTCTTCACCGGAGCCTGGAAAACTTTCCAGGCCCAAAAAGAAGATCAAGGTGCCACATGCTTTCTGTTCTCCCTACATCACTGATACTGACATTCCACTACAGAGACCTCGTATCGATGAGGAAGAATCCGACGACAGCGATGTGCCGTTCATCAAACAGGATGATTTGAAGTTAAAGAAGTTTTGTGTGAAACGAAATGAAAGGTCGAATGACAATGAGGTAATTGACTTGTTATCTCCTTTTCGATGATGTGGCTCATCGCTACTAAATCAGCCCACCAAACGGAAAGCGAAGGGTCGCAAACTTAACACGCCTGTTGAACCAGAACTCATGTATCCTCAGTCACCAGTTGAACGGTCTGGTGCAGATAAAGTATGCCCTATAATTCCTTATCATTAAGGAGGATACTACGGTTTCTCACAGGGCAAGCTGAAACTAGCTGAAGAAACTCGTTCCGAGTCACCCTCGTCTCTGTTCTCAGCTGGCTCTACTGACTCGGTTGACTCGTCCGACGAGGTTGTGACCCTACCCACTCAATCTAGGTCTCTACCTGAAAATCGCCCGGTAACCGAACGCAAACTCTTGATGGGCTTCACGTCAGTTATCAACAAAAGCGAGAGTTCCAAATTCAGTCCCGCAGCTCCACCTGAAGCTCCGCCTACTAGACACCTGTCCTTACCCTCCGTCCCTACCCTCGTGACTGGCATCTCCACGAAACAGAGGATCGCAGCAAGAGCGTCGATTTTGTATAATCCCAAGGACATGAAGGCGATGACCATGGCACCGCCGAGAACCAAAACAAGCCAAGCATCGTCGTCCAGTCTTTCTAATTACAAATTTAAGGGTTCAGGATTGACTGTGGTTGTCCCTGATGAGTCAACAGTTGGATTGTCCAACACAAGGTTACCAAAGCTTACTTTGAACGCTCTTAATGCCCAAGAACAGTCTCCTGTAATTAGGACATCCCAACCTGATTCCCTTGTCAGAGTGGAGTTGCCCTCTAACATTTCCTCCGCCTCACCCAAAGTACCTCAGTAGGTCTGCATGTCCTCGTCACCTAATCATATCCTTATGTATTCTTCCAGGTATCCCAATACTCACGAAGCTGATGGATTCTTAGCATCATTAGCACCGTCACTGCCTGGGTATGGGTTATGTTCATGTTTGACCTGGGATTGGTCTTCTGACGTTTGCTAGGTTTACTGGCCCACTCAAGTTGGTTTATGCTTGCCTCAACCCTAATTATTGCTTTTTTGACATCTATTTTAGGCCGCCGCCACCAGGCTTCATCCCTTTTCACAAAGCTTCTAATCTACCAAAGTATGCATGAAACGAATTGTTAGATATTTTCGTTTGCTGACGTGCGGATAGGATCCAAAAGAGGTGGAAATGGGAAGGCCAGCTATTTATCATCAAAGAAGATGATCAAGAAGAATTAGTTGGTTCAGTAGTTTGTACGAATGTCACGACTCCGAAAACTGGGGGCATGCGCATACCTCTGACATTTGATGCCATGAGTCGATTGAACCTCATTTCATTCCATGAATCATCAGATGTTTTGATCTTCTTAGAGGCTTGTAAAACCTCGGATCAGTTTGCTACATTGGCAGGCCGGGACACTGAATCGCAACTCCAGGTCAAGACCATCGCAAGCTACATGAGCAAGTACGAGCAGGTATGTTCCGAAACTCTTTTCTCAAGCTTGAGCTTGAGTGCTGAGGCCTCAGTAGGTAGCTCTTGTGCCAGTCTGGTACGAGAACAATGTCGTCGGCCACCTCTTGATTTTTCCCCTTGCCCTCAAGGTCCTGATTCGCCAGCTTGAGGTCCCCAGTGAAACTATTGCCCAAGCTGCAGAAAGTCTGATTGTCTCCCTTCATGGATGGATTATGAATCCGATGATGCAGCCACAGGAGTCGCGGCTCCCACTCAGTGACATAATACCTGCCAAAACGAGCCTCCCTCCAATTTTCGCGAAAGCACGTACTCAAGCTGGGCCGTCAGGTTCAATGATCGACCATAACTCGTTATTGCGCGCAAATATCCACTTCGCTATTCGAGTGCTTACTTTCCCACCGGATCTCTTTGACTGGCTCACATCCAGTCTTCGATTATATGCGGTCTACCATGAATATGAGAGAGGAGATAACAAGTCGGAACCGATTGAACTCAGGATGCTGAAGACGATCCTGGGGAGCTGTCATGCTCGAGAGTGGAAACATCAGGGTCCCAGCATCAGGAGAGAGTACAGACTGCGAGTCGTATTCATCCATGTGGGATCTCTCCATAATTTTTATAGATCTCCTTTGACACAAAAGAGGAATTCTTTGGACATCCGATTTTATTCATATGGGACAGACGGAAATGTTCCGAGGGGCATGTGGGGGTTCCGAGAAATATATCCAGTTGGTAAGCACACTCTGGCGATCGAAGTGTACTTACTCATCTGTCACCATAGGGGGTGTCGTCACCCTATATCCCAGTGCATTCATGGAAGACTATATTGGAGCTATACGATTGGTACAGAAGATACATGAACACCCTCTTTGGATGGCCTTTATTTCTCCAGCTTGCCTCGGATATCTTGTTAATATCGCACGTTCTGAAAGTCAGGATCCATTAGTGACATGCGAACAACAAGGGTGTGTCGAAGTCTTCCCCATCTCTACATGAAACCTTAACTTTATGCGCAGCCGAAGATATGTCTATCACAACCTCCTGCAATTGATAGCAGACGGTGAAATAGCATTGACTTCTATCCCTTGTTACTTGACGTCCAATGAGAGGGCGAAGACATGGGCTCGAAATCATTGCCGTATACTCGACCCGTTGAGTGCCCTTTCCATCGGCAATACTGCTTTCAATTCGGTATGCGCCAATGCCTCCCGGAGCGATTGGGTCGAGATGGTGCAAAAGAGTGTCGATGACGACATCGTGACTATCCAACGGCACCCTGCGGTCCTGTACGAATACCGGAGATTTATTGTTGTGAAGGGCGCGAAGGATCCTGCTGTGACACCTATTTCAGTTTGTGATCCTCTTGACGCCTGCAAGTGCTTATGGTGAAAACATTTTTTCAGGTTGAAGCTACGACCCCTTGCCAGTTTGATTTCCAGGACGATTATTTCAAAAGCTAGACTAAATCATAAAGTCCTTAATTTCGACATTCTTTGATGCCCTCCAACTTGCCGTGTTGTACACCTGATAGTGAACGAGCGCCCTTGAGTTTTACCTCATTTGCATCGGCACATTTTCCCCCCTTAACTCGTCGCCATGCATCGGAGGTCTGCAGTTTCGCTTGTCATCTCCCGATGTAAAAATACAAGCCCTGAAGTTAAATATCCTGTCATTTGCGCCAACGTGTTCAAAGGTTCATGGATTGAGTTTGCAAGATTGGATGGCATGTTACAGGCCCCAGAAGGAATGTTTGACAATAAATGGCAGGACAACTGGCATGACACTGGTAGAGTTTCAGTATGTAGGATCAATCTATTGATGAAGAATAGAGGTATAGGCAACCTGGATTTGTTGTTGATTTCTGATCATGACTTATTCTGAATCACTTGCTTACTGGGACATGGAGGTACTGAAGTGGATAGATGTACAATGTGCTTGATCCTTCTATGAGTGATCGTGGGTCCAGGATACAAGCTCTCATGTCACCCTTCTTCGCATTGAAAACAATCACTCCGTTGGTGCACACGATGCTTAAGTATTTCTCGGAATTGGCGCAAAGTCTACAGCACAATGATCTTACTGTCATTTTATGCACGGTAAATGCCGAGACAATGGCGATATGCTTAGAAGAAACAATGCTTAGAAGAAACACTCTCAAAGTACTTCAAGATGTTCTCTGAATTCGTTTCATTCCTCTCTTCTGAGACGTTCAAATTCCTTCCTTTTAAATAGTTCCTTGTCGTGTGGGGAAGTTTCCTCTGGAGAACTTGGTCATATATGATTGGAGAGAACAGCTAGAATTCTTGGTGCGGAGAGGCTCATGTTCAATCGTATGTGGCGCAATGATTCCGTTGCGACAGAGAAGATTTTCGAGTAGAGAGTGACGTATCTATGGTCATCATCACTTCAAGGAGACTTGAGATGCTGGAAACCCACGGTCGTCTCGTATCTAGTTATACAGACAAAACTGCAACAGGGGAAGGGAGAAGGACCAGCAATTCGTAGATTTTTTGGTGCCGGACAAGAGTAAATGACATTTGCATTTTCAGAACGACAGTTTCAAGTGAGAAACCTCAATCATCGAAACCTTGGGACACTTTTCACTACATGAATTGCATAAAACCTTGGTTTCATTCACCTAATGCATTATCCATCTTCGCAACGAATATATTACAACAGACCCGCAGATGCTAGCCCTTCCGCTACGAGTTCATCCCTTTCTTTCCGCGCAGCGCTCTGGACCTATTATAATTAGTAAGAATGAGAGAACAAGATACTGTACGGACTGCTTGGACTAGAGCCGTTTTCGAAGTCTCCTGCAACTCGCCACCTAAGATCAGCTCATCAAGGATCTGTATAGCGATATATCAAGATATGCTTCTTCAGCTCAGAATGAAACCCACATAATAGGCCAATTCAAAGTTAAATATCCTGTGTCATTTTTGTAGGCGATGTTTTCGGTTATCAGCACTGGATGTGCTCACAGATCCAATTCGCAAACCTAGCATGCATCAAGAACTCTGAGTTAGGGCCGTGCATGAAATACGTACATTTTCAAACAATTTGTCTAAGGCTTCTACATAACGGTGCAAGATTTCAAGTGTCGCCAGTTCATTGTCCGTCGCGTCTATTTCCGCGATAAAGAATAACGATGCATAACGCCTGTAAATAACCTAGAAACGCTGTCAGGATCGAAGCCAGCTCCATCTCACGGGATCACGAATCACCTTTTTTCCTATACCCGTCGATTAGTGTGAGCAGTACTTTCAATTTAGGAGCTGCATCAGCCACCTTTATATTCCAGGACATTGCACATCTTGGGTTTACGGTTCAACACGAGTTGGGTAACATCGCGGACAGTGGTGATTTTTGTCTTGCTAGGTAGCGTTGTATACCATTTGGCCAGTCGAACTTTTCCTAGCATGCATTAGTCAGGACCGTAGCAGGAGCCACTCGTACTTGCCTTGCCGTGAAACTAGGAGGATATAGTTGATCATAACCAAAAGTATGCAGAGATGGTCGAATCGCTGGGCCAAAAAAGTTGGATGTTAGAACACAGCGAACACAGCGATGGATGGTAAGATACCGAAAACAACGACTACGAGTTTAATGAGTCGACGCATCTCATGCACATGAGTCGCACAACATCAACCGTTTTGGCAAAACATCAACCAATCATCTGTGATGGCGACCGTCCCTGTTTCTGACAAATTTATTGGTCTTCATCTCGGAACAATAACCTTGAGGAACCTACTCATTGCTGGAGGGATTATATGATCATTGATAGAACTACCGAGGAAAAGACAGTGGTAAATGTAATTACGAAATACGGGTGAGCCTGGAGAGAAACGATAGATTAAGTGGAACGATGATCCAGCAGCTGAGGTTGAGATTGGAAAGAAATGTCCGACAATGTCAACAACCCCTCTTCCTTCACAAACGTCCTCGCGTAAGGCATCCACTTCCCCATTATCTCCGCGAAATTCACTTCCATCGTCTGAATCCTCCCAGAAAACGGTGAATATGCACCAGGATCCGAACCTTTCTTATACGCAGTCGTACGTTTCTTCTTTGCCTCGTCCAACAACCTCTTCAGCCACGGTTCTGTCTTGGCATTCGACACCCAAGTCGCCGTCAGAATCATCTCAAAATGTCTCTCAAGTTCTCCATATGTATACGCCACGTACCATAACCAACTCCTCGACAATCTCTCCTTTTTCAACATGAGATTATATACGAGATATTCACGCCATGATGTCATTTCGTCTTCCGGCATATCAAGGGATTCCAATTCTGGATCGAGAGGCTCGAGCCATGATGGGAGTCGGCATGATGCCCATAGGGGTGCGTAGTATGCTTTTTCCCACTGAGTGAGAACGACAGATTTGACTGTCATTCCATCTGCTTCGAATGTGACGAAGAATAAAGGCATGATCATGTGTCTGTGTGCTAGGCGGAAGAGACTTTCTGAGAGGATGGTCTCTAGAATGAGTCTGCGTTCTGCAAATTTATCTCGTTCCTTTTGACCTTTGAACGACTCTTTGTTCCATCCGGTAATGTGAGGCGGTAGGAAGTTTCCTCCAGAGAATTCGGACATGTGTTCTTGGAGAAGTGTGTTAAGGTTCTTTACACGAAGAATGTCATGGGGTGAGAGTTCATATGTGTCGTACTCCTTGAAGCGTTTACGGAATGCTGTGATATCGGGTTCTCCGTTGCGCTTGAATAGACCTGCATAGAGGATAGAATACGCTTTGTACAAGTGGCTGTGATTCGTGGGCGATATGTGAGAAGTGGCGGGGGGAAGTTTTACAGAGGAGGAGGAGGATACGATGGAAGAAGTGGAAGAACCGGCCTGTGGCTGTTGCATATCCGCCGGGGGACGCATATGAATTGGTACAGAGATAATATCAGCAATTTTCTCCAACACAGCTTTCTTCTGGTCATCACTGAGGACAGGCCAGAGTTGGTCAAGTGATCGACCACCATTCTCGATCTGGGCCGCATATTTATTGTGTAATACGCAAGACCATGAAAGGAATGAACATACGTCTTCGATAATGACAGCGGTGTAACTTTTAGAGTCCACGTCCAAAGAAGTGCCATAGATCCTGGGAGCAGCCCAATCAAGAACATTACGCACGGCGCTTGTCTTGCTCAACTGCAGGAAACAAATCAGCATCAAAGCGAAAATTGATACCCACCGAGCCATTGGCATACCAACATCTCGCGAGCTTTGGCGCCCTTTGGGAATATGATCACCATTACGGACTGGGGTACCTTGCCTGGATAAAATCCTTTGACCTCGAGAGAGAATCTCAACCACTGATCTAATGTCAGTCTTCGTTCTCGCTGTGCCAAGAATCGGGACAGGATGTTACCCACCGGGATCGCATCACGGTAGATTCGCTGGACAAACTTGGGAACAAGGAGAGCATCACCTCTCCCGCTCTGTATTCTAGGTGTCAGGGACAACTGTACGGTGCGCAGGATGACATTTGAAATGTGTCCATAGTCCAAGTCAGAGGGGTCAAAGACGAGGCCAACGGAAGTCATCCAACGAGATCAAGGACTGAGGTGTGACTGGAGGAGGATTTTGAAGTACATATCTGGAATTGATCTTGATCGCAGGCGTTGTGATACATAGGTACGGAAATAGCTATACTATACTAACTCTCCCTGCTGCCCACATCTCTATTCACAGCTTGGGCGGCGTTCTAGGATAAGCTACCTTCAGGGCGGCCGCTTCGTCGACGAACCAGTAGAGCTGTCCCGGGTAAAGGGGTTTTACCCGAGATGCTGGCAATCCAAGTTCAGGTTGATCCAGAGCGACCTGCAAAATATCCTGCTTTCCTTCTCCGGTAGCAACAAATGCGACGCGCGCAGCGTGGTTGATGACGGGATACGTGAGCGTGATACGTTTCAGCGGTGGTTTGGGAGAGTCTTCAATCCATGCAACCCAACGGTCGGCTTCTTGCAGCAATTCATGATTAGGGAAAAGAGACCCAGTATGACCATCGGGTCCTATTCCAAGCAGGATGAGATCAAAGACAGGGAAGCGCGCCGAATCTTTTTGGGCAAATTCTCTGATAAGTTGTTTTTCGTAGTCATCAGAGAGCTCGTCGAGATCATCGAGGAACTCAGGATTGATGGTACGAATTTGATCATGAGGGATGGGAACTTTAGAAAAGAGGACGTCATCACAAGACTTGTGGTTGGAGTCTGAGTCGTCAAGAGGGACCACGCGCTCGTCAACATAGAAGACATGCCTGGAGACGAGGTAAGCGCTACAGGCTGCAGCCAATGTAGACAGAACTGACCATTTGTCCCATTTCACCCCTTGATGATTGATGAGTCCACTGAGCGTCTTTGGGAGTGATCCACCCGAAAGAGCAATAGTGAACCTCCCCTTTTTGTCAAGTGCCTCTTTCTGTGCCTTGACGACAAATGCAGCCACGCCGTCGACTAGATCAGACGAGTTCTCAAAAACATTGAGAAGAGGCGGATTTGGAGGATGGTGGACAGTCATGTTGAGAGAGGGGTAGAGAGGAGCGTGAGACAGACAGAGATAAGATTACCACGCCATCTAATTTAGGAGCATCTATAATCTACTTGCTTAACTTTCTTCCCTTGTCTTTCTCATTGCCGCCGCCTGTCCATACGCGGATTTCATGTCTGATCGCATCGATGCACGCGCGGGGAAATCGATTGCTGTTATACCTCACAGCATGCTAGCTTGGGTTTGGTCAATCTGACAAGTGCCAACACTTGTTGTAGACGTACAGAAAGCGGTGTTATCCCTTCCGGCAAAGACCCATCGATCGATGACGCTCATACTGTTGAGTTCACTGAAACTTTGTGATGAAGAGGTAGGTGCAACTCCAGGAGCCAATGGCGCGGGCATGATAACCTGTCCTTGGCCATAAAGTCCATGCGGTAAGCCTCTCCAGCTGTTCAGGCGCGATTGAGATGAGGCAACAGATAATGGTCGGTGATGGTGTGGCTGAGATTGGTCATCTGGGCGGGGACCGGGTAGGGATTTAGACTGCCTGACGAAGGAGGAGTAGGCGATGGGGGGTGGACGAAGAAGAGATTCAGCCTCAGGAACAGTATTTGCACATTCTCCAACATAACTGCCCAGGAGAGAAGCTTTGCTTCCTCTTGTAGACAGGAGTTGGCTGGAGGTAGCCTCGTACCGCGCAAGCTGTTGCTGACGGTAGTGTGCAAGAGGCTGGACAGGAGGGAGAGGACGGGCACGTCTTCGCGCGGAACATGAGCTGACCGCACGGGTGAGGACGACGAGGCAGACGAGGCCTACAATGACGGCACAGACGATGACGACGAGCGTCTGGCGAAGCATGAGGTGCAGAATAAAATGGCGACTTTAGCATTATGTAATATTTGTTTTTGACCTTTCGGCAACTGCCCACATAATATGTGGCGCCGACCTCGGAAAATTGTGCGCCTCATTGAAGCAAATATGGAGTTCGCTTTAACCGTGGTCCTCGCCGATTCTGTCTTTGTATACAGTAGAAGACAATCGAGAGGTGTCGGGATTAAGGAGAAATGCTCCACGAACTAATGTACTGATTCAGGCGGTATCAGGATGCCCGTCGTGTCACCATAAAAGTTGTAGAATCCCTTTAAGCTCTTCTCTTTTATCCACAACTAACACTAAAAATCATTATGGTGTTGGCAATCGTGCGTCATCCATCACTCGTGCGAAGTACCTGTCAGGCGTCGTTAGTGGATCATTCTTTATTAAGATTGTTCTTGATTGATCCCATCATTTCCATCCACTATGTTGTTGCAATGGAATCAGCAGCTGATTCGCTCCCCTACACTGATTGTGCTGCATTGTTTCTTGAGCTCTCATGCCGGAAGTCACGTCGATCCTAGGATCCCTACCCAGCTTATATTATCCGATCTCACAAACGCTTATGTCCGCTAACCGAAGCGCATTGGATTTGAATGACGCATCTGACCGAACCATAGGATAAATCCCACGATCAACACGTTTTTCTTTATGCCTTTGTTCCAAGAAAAATTTAGGGTTCCGGTGGATCTTGTGGGCACGAAGCTGCCGAATGAGCGCCAGTACCACCGATATTTCAGTTCATCCTTTTTCAGATCTTGCAGTGCTATTGCAACGCAAGGACCACGATTAAATAATCTGAGAATTGCTCAGGTATTGTTGAAGGTTAGCACCGAAGCATTCCGTTGTTGAGGGCTGTCAAGAAATAACAATTTATCGACGGCGGGTTGGAGACAAAGGAACTGAAAATCATATTATATCAAACGAAGAGAAGTGTGGTTGAATAAAGCAAGGAATATAAAAAAATCAGTTGTTTCCTTACGACAATGAGGCAAAATATCTGGAAACTCAAGTATGCACTAATATAAATCCACATGATGCTGATTAGTAAGGTGGTTAAGCATGAGCGGCTTTGACGAGTGCGAAGAAGGCCTGTCAATGAAAAGACCATCAAAGAGGAGATCAGTGATTGAAGAAAAAATATACATCTAGTAATCCCTCCTCCTGAAGGGGTTCAATGAGTACAGTAGACCCAACTCGACGGTCGAAACTTGATTGATCATTCTGAGGTTCGTTAGCATGCAAAATCAGCTCGAGGCAACGATCAAGCTCTTCGAGATCCAATGATGGCTCTGGATCTAACAACAGGGGATCGGAGTCACTTCTATTAACAAACGGGAGACCCAAAAGACGAGGCTAGACCACGCATCAGCAAGCTCGCCAGGTGTGTGATCAAGATAATCACCGAAAGCTCGAGTGAGGAGAGTAGGTCTCTTTCATGTTCTTCAGCCGGGAAATAACGCGAACATGTTTCTGCGTGAGCGAGGGACGGGTAGGGAGTCGAGGGTTCGTTGCTCTTCATGTACAGTTTATTGCTCTCCAGACCCGCTTCCTTTTTGACTGTGAGTCTGTGCATAAGCAGGGCATGTGGCCAACCCACCAAGCTGGCATCGTCGGAAAACATGTACGGTGGATCTTTAGCAACATTGTTTGTGGGACAATGTTGGGTGGTGTGGACCCCATTAGTGAAGTTCCTATCAGGGTCAATTGACCCAAGTCGGAGATGGTAGAAGTCATTGGATGTCGTCTTTGATGCGGTGCACATTGCGAGAATGGGCGGTCGTAGTGACTGGAAGATGCTGCCAGGTCATTTTATAAGGAGATGCCTAAATATTTTTCCGAGCTGAGAAAACCAGGTTCAGTCACTGCTGAATCCCAACCATGTCGATAATCTTCCATTTTGTGACGGCCTAGTTTGTCAGGGTCTCTAAATCATCACTGCGGCTGAGATTTGGCAGGCGAGTATCGAGAGATCACGCTCACCATATTTGCGAAGCAGTGAGAAAATCCTAGATTGGTGGGCGTCAATTGAATGTTGAAACCTGAGCTTTTGTCTCACGATCGGGCATTAGAAGAGGCGATCGGAGATGCGGATCAGCTCCTGATGAACTGAGGATAAATTTTTGGCTAAGTGCTTCGAATGTGAACCCAAACGATGAGCGAAATTTCAATTGGAGTCTTATATTAGTAGCCTCTCCATAAGGATAAAGATTTTGAGTCCCCCTACAGCAGTCTATGGCGTGTTGATATGCAATTCGGTATGAATAGCCTACTTATACTCCCATGTGACACGCAACGACGCGCTCCTTTGAGCTTCCTTGATGTGAATCAGATCTCTGCCAACAGGGATAAGATAACTTACCTTCATGTCTGGCAATATTAGCCCACTGATGTGAAGCATATGCTCAAGACGAGGATTCGGTGAGGGAGTCATGGCTTGATCATTGAAGTAGGGCGTGAAGTTGGCACCAAATGAAACTTAAAATGGCCCCTGTACTACAGAATATCATTTGTACCGTCAATGACAAACGAAGACCTCTTCAACGAGTGCTCACCAGCAAACTGCGCTCATATCTGCATGCACGATAAATATTCTCAACACGATCCCATTTCAGTGTTGATGTTTAGTACCTGTATAGCCCGTATCATGCTCTATGATAGAACATTGCGTCTATTGTCTTCAAGCGCGACAAAATTCAACCAGTTGCAAAGGGGAACACGAGATGGAGATTTCCGAGTCAGATTGAGACTAGAGTATTGAAATCAAACTCACCTCAACAGTGGTGCCTACAATAGGATACGACAGTATTAGAGCATTTAAGAGATCTTCAAGGGATATAATAGATCTTCTGTGAATGAATGACATATGCCTTAATGAACTCCTTGCTGGAGTTTTCAGCGGCTTCCCTTAGATGACGGATGCTTTGATTTCGCCATCTTTCACTTCACATAATTGAAGGTTCGAAATTACAGGTCCTGATTGTTCTCTCTCCAGAACCTCCCTGGCTACCCACAGAGAGTAATTGTTAGCGTGGAATCTGTTGGCAGAGTGGCAAAAATGTCGTTGACGCTCATGATAGTCCCTTTCAAAGATAGCGGTTGAATAAGTTCTGCTCGTTTTCCCCAAGGTGGTCGTTGAGTTATTGTTTTTGGTGCCTTGGGTCCCCTTGGTTGATGCCGAAGTTTTCAGCCTGGAGCAAGAAAGATAGGCTCTTGGTAGGGTGTTACTTACAAATACATGCACAAAACAGTCAATAGTCCCCAGCTAAGGGACCATGGGTATCAAATTTGTGAGTCTGAACAATACAATGTTAAAAGAGTGTGGACAACTTGGGGCTTATCTAACTAGGCATCACTTCAGCTTTCCTACTCATAACAAGCATATCTAAGTTCTCTCTATTAATAATGACTAGGACTATCTCATGTGTGTATGTGTCTGTCTACACTAATACTATTTAGGTAGTCATTTGAATATATGTTAGCGCTAACACATGTCATGGTAGAAGTAGACAAGGGACATCAGCTGAATGATTGACTAGCAGTAATAGCAGTGTGCAGTGTGGGCTGTTGTTGATTGTTTGTTTCACTGAAATTTAACAAAGTCCAATTCGAATCTATTTTACCTATACTTCCCACAAATCTATATCTGTATATACTCATGCACAGATCAAGTTCCATATTTCATTGTTTAGTGACTGATTACCTAGACTCTAGGTTATCATATTATCTGGAGATGATAATCATCTCTATAGTATTTTCTTAGTTATCTCTTGCTCTACTATTGTTAGAAGAAATTAAGTGCATAGCAGTATAGCACAGTGTGAACAACTGATGACTATTTACCAATAGTAAAACTTGTTTGTAGAAAGCTTGGGGGTGAGTAATATAAGACAAGTAAGAAACTGGTTAATAATAGTATATCTACTAAGGTTTATATATTTACAGGATATGTATATTATTCAAAATAATACTAATTAAAGAGCAATATGCATGTAAACAACATATAGGCTATACTAATATAGTGATACTTTTTTTAATTTTCTTTGGACTTAAGTAATAGAGTATGATGTAATATTACATATTATAGTTACACATGTTACAGTCATAATTACATGATTATATGACACAAAGAAGATTGTAAAAGATTTTGAAGTAAATAATATTATATAACATAGCTATGGCATATTGGCCCTATAGAAAGTATATGGACTTTAGAATAGGTTAGTTGTAATATGTATATAGACTATTGTTATGGTATACTTGGACACTAACATTTTTCTTTTTCTTTTATCTATTTTTCTTGATTTTATATTTCTTTTCTTTTGACTTTTTCTTTTTCTTTTCTTTGACAATGAAGAGGCATGTGACTGCAGTCACATTACATGTCACATTATGTGAGGTCATAGGCCTAGACTTTGGGAGAAGGGACTAGAAAGATGATGTCAGGACATATGTATATAATATAGTATTTTTATGGAAGACATGAGGGTGAGGCATGGTGGAAGTATGGACAATGCATAGACTTTAGGACAAGGTTAAGAGGAGTTAGCACAGACTAGTAATTTATATAAATAGGATAGCAATTCAGCAGAGACTCCTTATCAAGTTCTCTTGTAATCTCCACAATGATATTCACTTTTGAGATTTATTACTTGTGTTTCTATTGGTCTTTGTGACTAGTGGTTGCCACAACAACTATGGTCTGTAGTATATAAGTTGAACTAATTTGTAACAGAAACTCTATTGAGTTCTCTTATATTACTCAATATAAGAGTTTATATAAGAAGATCTGCTATCTTGCCAAAATTTGAGTCCAAAGTATCTGCTAAACCTCATAGCTAACTTTGTAAATCTCTTGTTTCTTAAGTCTTTTACTGATATCCTACTGTAATATTATAGACCTTTGTTTGCTTTCTTCTAACTATTGATATACTTTTCTTAGCCATTAATCAATAAGCCTA
>Ga0157366_1000292_pt1 | contig 24125 bp, 19 predicted proteins | sample AttbisABBM1_FD_113149 | JGI IMG/M metagenome (GOLD analysis project Ga0157366, IMG submission 113149) | Fungus gardens microbial communities from leaf cutter ant in Botucatu, State of São Paulo, Brazil - Atta bisphaerica ABBM1 | ecosystem: Host-associated > Fungi > Mycelium > Unclassified ...
CACAGACCATGGGCTATAGTATATAAGGTAGACTACTTTGTCTTAGGAACTCTATCGAGTTCTCTTGTGTTTCTCTAATACAAGAGTTGTTCTTATTTCCAACCCTAAGGAATAAGTTCATAATAATTTGAGCCAAGCTTAAGGTCATAATATTTGGTAAAACATTAGCAGGCTCATCTTGTAAAAGAAGAGTAAAGAAGTGATCAGTCCATGAAGAATGATCAATGGTTTAACTGTTAAAAGAAACAATACATGTGTGGTTAGTCCATGAGAAACAAGACAAGTTGACATCAAGACAATGATATAAAGAAAATATAAACAATACCAGTACCAATACAGAAAAACAACAGACAGGCCAGAGTGTCTAAGAACATAGTCCCTAACCTAGGATGGCTCAATAGGAACAGAACAGAATTTAAGGACTAGTGGAGAGGAATGAGATTATTCCTCAAAAGTAACAGAGTAATAGAAACTAATAATAGGATTATAGCAATCCTTGCCTACCCTAGGGAGGTGTAGTAAGTATTTATACCCAGAAGAAGCTTGATGAGCTGGATGAAAAAACAGAAACCCAGAATTGGAATAACTTTGTACAAGAGATAAAGAAGATATTTAGTAACAAGACCAAGGCTGCAGATACAGAATGGAAGATCAAGATCTTTAAGCAAGGAAGAAAAAATACAGCAGACTTCATGATAGAGTTTGAAGCTCTAGCAATAAAAGCAGACATAGACAAATTACATGTAATCTTCTTATTGAAGAAGAATGTATGACAAGACATAATCAAGACAATACTAGGGTATCCACCAATCGCTATACCAGAGACACTCAAGAAGTGAAAGGTGGTTATAACATTAGTAGGGCAAGACTACAAGTCTATGAAAGGATGATACAACTATAAAACTAAAATGGAAATAACATATAAAAGATGAGAATTACCATAGAGACTGGGAAATCAAATAAGAACTTCAAAGATGGAAAGCTAAAATATTTCAATTATGAAATATACAGATATATAACAAGAGATTGCAAAAAGCCAAAGAAGGAGAAAGACACTTGAAAATACTATGAGTGTGGAAGAACAGGGCACATTGCCAAGGATTGTAGAACAAAGTAGAAGATGAAAAAGCAAAGTGTTCAAGAAGATAAGAATACAGACATAGAAGAAGAAGACAAGCAGAAAGGTTTTGGAGAAAATCCTGAGTAAGCACGATACAAGGGATCAGTGTAACTAAAACTCATAATCAATATTTATTCCACATCAACAGAACAGCAAAGAGAGAGAGTTAAACATGCAAGCAAATATCAAAACAAAAATGGCAAGAAATTACAGATAGAAGTACTGGTAGACTCTGGATGCACTCATACAAGAATTGATGAGCAACTAATCAAGGACAAGAAAATACAAACAAGACCAATAAGCTTCTCATTTGGAATGTACAATGCAGATAAGACCAAGAATGGAAACATAACAAGAGTGGCACTACTGGAAGTCAAAATCAATAGACATAAAAAACACATTGAGGTGGCATTAATAGACTTAAACAGGACAGACATATTCTTGGGACATAACTTGTTGGTTAAACACAACCCAGAAGTAAACTGGAAAGAAGGCAAAATATAATTTACAAGATGCTCAGGATCATGCCACATGAAACATCAGGATATTGAGTTCAAAACTAAGAGAATTCAGACAATGGAAACAAATGACAAGAACTAACAGAAAATAGGGAAAGAACCAGATCCAACAAACCCAGAAGATCTCCCAGACTATATTCAACCCTTTACTCATTTGTTCAACAAAAATAAATTTGAGAAATTACTGGAACAATAAGAATAAGACCATAAAATCAATTTAACAGAAGAGGCACCAAAGGAACTTAATACAAAGGCTTATGCAATGACAATAAAAAAAGAAGAAGCCTTAAATCAATGTTTAAACAAACAACTGAAGGCTGGACTAATAGTAGAATCAAAGTCAAGATACACTGCACTATGCTTTTACATTCCAAAGAAGGATAGATCATTAAGATTGGTACAAGATTACAGGAAATTGAACCAGGTTACAATCAAAGACAAAATACCATTACCTTTGATTAGAGAAGTTATTGATAAGTTGAAAGAGGCTAAATACTTTAACAAGTTGAATCTCATTTGGGGATATAACAATGTACAGATCAAGAAAGGAGATAAATAGAAGGCAGCTTTCTTAACAAATAAGAGCCTATTCAAACCTTAAGTCATGTATTTTGGATTGTACAATTCACCAGGAACTTTTTAAAGGATAATGAACAGCATCTTTCAAGAATTATTACATGAAGGAGTGCTAGCCAACTACATGGATGACTTTGTAAGTCTAGCAAAGACAATGAAGGAACTAGAAGAATGAATAATTCAATTTTTGAAGATAGCAGAAAAACACAATCTGTGTTTTAAATGGTCAAAATGTGATTTTAACATAGAAGAAATTCCAATCCTTGGAGTAGTTGTTGGACAAGAACAAGTTCAAATGGAGAATGAGAAAGTCAAAGCTGTAAAAGAATGGAAAACACTGACCAAAATCAAAGAAGTTAAAAGTTTTTTAGAATGTGCAAACTTTTATCAACAGTTTATCAAGAACTTCAGTCATACAGCAAAACCTCTTAATGAACTTAAAGGAAAAAAGAAATGGAATTGAACAGAGGAATATCAAGAAGCATTTAAAGAACTAAAAGGCAAGATCACAAGTCAGCCAATACTCTCTCTTCCAAAAAGAAATAGTAAATTCAGAGTAGAAACAGATGCTTCAGGACATGCAATAGGGGAAGTCTTATTCCAAGAACAAGAAGGGAGATGGAAACCTATAGCATTCTTATCCAGAACAATGCAACTAGCGGAAAGGAATTATGAGATTTACAACAAAGAATTATTGGCAATAGTGGAAGCTTTAACAAAATGGAGACAATATCTGTTGAATACCACAGAAAAATTCAAAGTCTGGATAGATCATGAAAATCTTAAATATTTCAGAGAACATCACAAATTGAATAGATAACAAGCAAGATGATACTTGAAATTACAAAACTATGATTTCACATTATGCCATATTCCAGGAAAAACAAATATGAAGGCAGACATCCTATCAAGAAAGAATCAGGTGGACACCAAGGATGACAAAAAAGATGTTAAATGTTTAAAGAAGAACTTTGGACAAGATGGCAAATGACAGCAGATATTAAAATGATATGAAAGAAACAAGTGGTAAAAGAAACTGCTTTATTAGAAGAGATACAACAGAATGGAACTAGAGAACACAAAGTGGTGAAAGAGCTAGATAAACAAGATGGACAAACTTGGGAAAATAATAACATAGTCTATGTTAATGGAAGAATTTATATTCTTAACAACAACAAGATTTGAGAACAAATTCTATAGGAAAATCATGATCCTATGGATATTGGACATCTAGGACAATAAAGGATGATTAAGTTGATTAAAAAAAATTATTAGTAGCCAGGAATAAAGAAAGATGTCAAGAAATACATTCAAGAATGTACAAAGTGCTAATAGAACAAAGTACAATACCAGAAGAAGGCTAGAGAGCTTCATTCATTGGAAATACCAGAAGGACCATGGCAGGAAATTAACATCAATATTATTGGACCATTACCACAATCAAAAGGAAAAAATGCTATTATAGTTATCATAGATCAATTCACAAAAATGATATGACTCAAAGTAACAATAATAATAGTATCATCACAGAAAATTGCAAAGATTTATCGAAATGAGATCTGGAAGTTACATAGAATACTAAAAAAGGTTTTGAGCAATAAAGGACCACAATTTGCTTCATAATTTATAGAAGAATTGTCAAAAGCTTTAGAGACAAAAAGAATACTATTTACAGCATATTATCCTCAAACTGATGGACAAATGGAAAGGATGAACCAGAAAATAGAAACATTTCTATAACATTATGTCAATTACCAGCAAGATAATTAGATAGAATAGCTAGTAGTGGCAAAGTTCCAATACAATAACAAGAAACATACTACAACAGAAAGGACATCCTTTAAACTCAATTTTGGAAGACATCCATGGAAAATAAACCTGATGGTGCAAACAGAATTTCCAAAATTAGAAGAGTTCCTTACTAGACTACAACAAAGTTGGGAGAAGGCCATAAAGTCAATGGAAATAGTAAAAGAAGCTATAAAAAGACAATTTGACAAGAAAAGATGAAATCCACAAGAATCAAAAGCAGGGAACAATATGTGATTAAAAGCTAAAAATATCTATTTGAATTGACCCTCAAAGAAGTTAGACTAGAAAAGATACAAACCTTTTAGAATTTCAAAGGACATTGGTCAAGAAGTGTTTTATCTGGAACTTCCAGAAGGATAGATAATTTACAATGTATTTAATGAAGACCTGCTGACAAGATGTAGTGAACCCCATTTTCTAGAACAACACATGGAACTGGCACTACCACCAGATATTATTAATAAAGAAAAGGAACACAAAGTAGAAGAAATCAGGAAGCATAGAAGACAAGGACATGAACTCAATTTTTAGTGTATTAGAAGAGTTATGGAGATGAACATGACCAGTGGGTTGCAGAAACAGGGTTGTCTCATGCAAAAGAGGCAATTAAAGATTATTGGGCAAGAGTTTTAAGTCAAAACCTATAAAAGAGAGGGGTAAAAACCTAAATCAACAATTTCAAAGCACTACAACTTCAAAATATTTCAAATGGCTCAACAATTTATCACTGCTCCTACCTCCCCTAACTCATATATTACCTACATCCTCAATAATATGAACCTGATCAAGACTATCAATGATGAGAAAAAGAACTGGACAAAGAAATACCATAAAATAATATGAGGAATTAAGAGAATGGTCAATATGCAAATACAGTTGCAGAATATTATGAAGCTAGCAGAAGAAGCCAATATTCAAATTGCAGAAATTGAATCAACAATTCTATAAGCTAGTAATAACTATTAAACACAAATAGCTAGAGATATATTCAGTATTGTAGAAGACTTATGGAATATTGTTCAAAGCAATATGGAGAATCAAGTGCATCATATTTGAAAACTGCTAGCAGATGAATTAGATGAGTGCAAAGGAAAAGGAAATGATTACACAGAAGAACATATTAAGGAGATACAAGATACTTACAAGCAGGAAGACATAATCATGAAGGAACAAGATACTAAAGGGAAGCAGTGAATACAAGACAAAAAAGTCCTTTTATACAGGCCCTATAAAGTTAATTTACCCAAACCCAAAACTCCTGAACTGACATTCATTCAAAATAAAATCACAAACATCAAAAAATATATAAAGTTCATGCAAGCACTCATACAGACCACTCTATTCTATCCACCACTCTATTACAAATCTTTATGGCCACAAGGAGAACAAGACAAACAGTATTGGAAAGAAATCGCTGTTATGTTCCTTAAGAAAAAACATAATGCAGATACAACAAGGAAAGGTTTTCCTATCAAAATGTATATGAAAGGATCACCTCATGAACTCTACTTTATCACATTAACATTACAGAGACAAATCATCATAGAACCTATGAAAAATTAGTCACAACATATGTGGTTGGAGATTTAGCATTGCTAGATTGATTCATGTGGACATGAATGCTAAAAAGAAGGTATTGTTATAATCACCTCCTTATGTCTTCAGTATGATTTCATTGTGTCTTGTAGAGTCTAGAGTATAATACAATGATCAGCTGTGCTAAAGGTTGTATTAGTTAGCACCTCATATAGTAGGTATTGTTTCCTCATTGATGCCTCCTGTTATCCTCATATATTGTATCATGGTAGATATATGGTTTTCTCATGGTTTATAGGTATATATAGTGCTATATATTTTCTTTACTCTCTTATCATCCTTGACTGGAAGTAACACTGCTCTTTAGTTAAGAAAAATAGCCAGACCTTAAGCTTAAGAGATAGTATATGTACTAGCTAGGCAGTGGAAGTCTAGTTGTTTATCTTGCATTAAATCCCATTAGTGCTTGGTAGATATAAAACCTTGTGTAAATATATTAAATAGTTTTTTCAAGTAGTAGCCTTATGTTATAGTATCTCTTTGTGACCTATCCATACAAAGAAATAATAAGTGTCCTTCAGATCTTATCTAGAGTAAAATGTCTTTCTTAAGACAAAAATGTTTATAATTTTCTTAGGGAAGTAGTAAGTCATTTAGGTAGTTAGTAGACAGTATGAGGCAAAACTTGAAGAGAGCCCACTAATACTTATAGAAATTGAGTCAAGTTTTGAATACAAATTAGAGAGGAAGAAAGACTAGCACTAACTCTACCTTATCTCTCTACATCACTACCACCATCATCATCCATCAAGTTCCTATCTTTTTACACCAATATAAGTCAACATAACTCAATCTATCATGAGCAAATAATCCAGTAACAACAAAAGTAGCTTATAGCAATATGAGCATAACTCTAAGCATTGCCAGAAACAGGAAGAGTAGCAGCAGTAAAGGCTCCTAAACTCAATACCGGGTTAAATATAGATGTGAAAAAGCTACTAACATTCAATAAAGAAAGTAGAACAAGAAAGTAAAACAATAGAGAAGTTTGTACAAGAGTTTAGAAGGGTAGCAAAAGAAAGTGAATATAATGGGAAACTGTTGATGGAAGAGTTCAAGAGAGAAATAAATAGAATGATAAAAAGAAAGTTGATGGAAGTAGAACATTTTTCTAGAAGTATTGAATAGTAGTATAAGTGGGTGATAAATTTAGATGAGCATTGGAGAAAGAGCAGGAGAGAAAAGAAAAAGTTGAGGGGTAGAAGGAAAATAAGAACTTAGAGATAGAGAAAAAATACTGAAGAAGCAAATAGACAATAGTTACTACAGCTCCAAGATAAGAGACTTAATAGCAGGTGCCAGCAAAGCCTACTCTAATAGAAGAAGTGAAAAGAATAAACATAGTTATAGTATATTTGCAACAGTGGACAGTGTTTATATCTAGGCAAAACTCATATGTCATGGATATAGATTGAGAAAGAAATTGTTATAGTTGTAAAGAGTTTGGTCATATTACAAAGAATTGCAGAAATTATAAAATAGTGAGACAAGAGAAAAGATTGGAATATAGAAACAATGAGAATGAGGAAGAAAATCTAATAGTTCTTAATTATGTTTTAGTTATAATATGTTTGTAGTGTAATAGATAATAAATCCTGCTATGACCTAGATAATAAAGACATATTAAGAAAAGTTGCAATAAAGATTAGGCCAAAAAGAATTGATACTTAGAAAGAAGTAATAGTAGAAGTGTTTTTGAATAGTAAGGTAACAGAGTTAGTCATAAGTTCAGAGTTTTCCAGAAAGCAGAGATTCAAGCTGAAAAATAGAAAGACTAATATATATGAGGAATGTAGATGGAATATTTAATAAGAAGAGACTAATAAAGTAGAGGTAAACATTTATTATCAAGAGCATAAAAAAACAGAGATTAATATGATTAAAAATCAGAAGTGGAGTGTAATTTTAGAAATGTTATGGCTTGCTCACCACAATTCTGAAATTGATTAGAGAACAGGAGAAGTAAAAATGATAAAATATCCAGAAAAGTGTAGAAAGCAGTGGAGACTAAAGTAGGAAAATCCAAGATAGTAGAAACAGAAAAAAGAGAAGAAAAAGGAAGAAGCAAAGAAGTGAGAAGAAAGAGAACAGAAAAGGAGAAAAAAGAAAAAAACTAAAGAAGGAGAGAATGATAAAAGTAAAAAAAGTGGTAAAAGAATAGAAGATTTGGAATGAAGAGAAAAAAAGCAGCAAAGTCTGAAGAAGAAGTCAAGAAATTGGTTCCTCAAAGGTTCTACAAATAGATTCATGTCTTTGGAAAGAAAACAAGTGAAAGGATGCTGATAAAAAAGTTATGGAACCACATAATAAAGATGAAAGAAGGATTTGTGCCAAGAAAGGAAAAGGTGTATCTATTGTCAAGAGAAAAGAAGGAAGAGATATGCAAGTTTATTGAAGAACAATTGAGAAAAGAGTATATTAGACCCTTAAAGTTGTCTCAAACAGTACCTGTATTTTTTATAGGAAAGAAGAACAGTAAGAAGAAAATGGTTCAGGACTAAAGATATTTAAATAAGTAGACTATTAAAAATAACTATCTCTTACCATTAATTTCAGATATCATAGAAAACATAGGTACTAAAAAGGTATTTATAAAGTTGGATTTATGATAGAGTTACAATAATATACAAATAAAGGAAGATGATGAGCAGAAGACAGTGTTTACAACTCTGAAATGGTTGTTTGAACCTACAGTTATGTTTTTTAGACTAACTAATTCTCCAGCAATATTTCAAATAATGGTAAACAAAAATTTATGGGACTTGATCAACACTAGGAAAGTAGCAAGCTTCATTGACAATATAATTGTGGGAATAGAGAAAGAAGAGGGACATAATGAAGTAGTAGATAAGATGGCAAAAAGGTTGGAAAAAAATAACTTGTATATAAAACTAGAGAAATACAAGTGGAAGATTAGAAAAATAGGGTTTTTGAGAGTAGTAATAGAACTGGAGGGAATTAAGATGGAAGAAGAGAAGATGAAAGAAGTATTAGACTAGCCAACTCTGAAAAGAGTTAAAGATGTATAGAATTTTTTGGAACTAGCCAATTATTATTGGTAGTTTATCAAGGATTTTATAGTAATAGCCAGATTATTATACAACCCGGTCAAGAAGGATCAGAAGTAGAACTGGACAAAGAAGCAAGAAAGAAAGTTTAGAGAGTTAAAGAAAAGATTCACAAAAGAACCAATATTAGTAGCACCAGACTTAGACAAAAAATAAGAATAAAAGTCAATAAATCTGATTATGGGACAGAAGGAGTATTATCTATGAAGTGTGAAGATAAACAATGGAAACTAGTAGCTTATCTCTCAAAATCTCTCAATGAGACAAAGAGAAATTATAAGAGAATCTCACTTATTAAGCTAGGTAAGTGTCCTAAAAGCTAGGCTGATATTCAGGTAAGAGTAGATCTACTCATACAAGCTTCTATATATACTATAAAAGGTAGTCTGTCACATAGTATAGTACTTACAATACAGACTATTAAATATGATTATCTAATAAGGTCCAAGCATGATAATTGATGAAAAAGGAAGGGATAAATAGGTATACAGCAATAGATCAAGAGATGTAGATAAGATCACCACTGATAGTATTACCTAAGCATTACCTTAGAATAAACTCTTGAGAGTTCCCTTTAAAATAACTACAAAATTTATAATAAGGAGATGTTAATGATTGGAAAACTGGAGATATTTGTTAAAGAGTACAAAGTTCAAGTTTGAGATCTGAACAGACCATAAGAACTTAGATTATTTGAAATATATACTAGGAACAAAAATGGAAAAATCAGATAGACTTAGTAAGAGACTAGGCTAGAAGATAGGAGTAGAAAAAGACAATGAAAATTGGACATTAATTTAAAAAAACAATGAATTCATAGCTTAGTAGAAGTAGTAATAGAAGAACCTGAAGTAGATATTAGAAAAAATAAAAATAACTAAAGGAAAAGAAGTAGTAGTTAGAGTAGCAAAAGAAATGAAGAAAGCTGAGATATTGAGTGACAAGTAGAGGAAGATTTAGTATTAAAGAAGAGAAAAGTATATATACTGAAGAATGAAAAGTTAAGAGTGGAGATAATCTAGTTACACTATGATGTACCAGCAGCAGAACATAGAAAAAGGTGAAAGATGATGGAATTGGTAACAAAAAATTACTAGTAGCCAGAAGTAATAAAAGATATAGATGAATATGATATGTGTCAGACAATAAATAATTATACAGAGATACCAGTAGGAAAGTTAATGGTGAATAAGATACTGGAGAAGCTGTTAGCTGTTGTTATACTGGAAAATGCTTTTTCACAAAAGAACATACTCTTATAGTATTTTTAAGTATTTGAGATCTCTTTAAAAATATTAGCAAGAAGACTTTATACTTTTAGATGATGCTTCTGGCTCTCTCAAGGAAATACTTACTGTCAGGCACAGTTTATACCAGAAGGTGAAAGTCTGCAGAGTTTGGCAAGGAAATATATAAAGTATGGAAACTCTGTATAATGAGCTCAGTGGTGTAGACTTAATAGAACAACCTTGGCTTCAACTTATATGCTATACCATCTGTCTGCTGCATGGTTGTAACTTCAGATGAGTAGATAAAGTCTGAGATAGAAATGAGTACTGATTTGGTGTGTTACTTTTGAATACTAGAAATTGAGTTCAATAAGAGTTATCTTCATCAATTATCAAACTAGCAAATTACAGTGTAACTACTAGTCTTATATACAAGTCAGAAATATAGTATTACAAAATGAATTACTCACTTATTTGTAATATCTGAACCTTGGGTACACTTTCAGAGGTTTAGGAGTAATTTAGAAGTTCAATAATAATGACAATAATAATTAAGATCAATACAGATGATAAAGAATAAAGATTGATGAAAATTGATATTATTAAGTCTAAGGTCTAATCCTCAAACACAGAGGTATATATACAAAAGAGTAATGGTCTGTATACAAGCTATTTCCATCACATGATCAAAACTCATACCTGATGGGAGCTGTCATCTGTCATAGCAGTTGTCAAGCTAATTTTAAAAGGTAACTAATTATGTCACTACATTGATATGCTTGTATCTCTATCAATAATTATTGCTATGAGATATACCATATATCATTGGAAATAGTTTGATGAGCACTTTCCAATGCAAGTTTGATTATGTGAATCTGTCTAGTCATTCATGAGATATTAGCAAACAAAGATTTTTCAGTTACTGATAACCTGATATCTCAGTTGTTTGTTGTCACTTTTGTACATTCCACATATGTGCAGATAACCTTCATTTGGTGCTTTCCAGTGCAACTTGGTTTGTGAAAAAATCAGTCCACTTGTTGTGGAGATACAAGCTGAATGAAGTTTGTAACATATAGGAAATGCTCAGAGTTTCAGTATATCACCCTAAGTAGAAGTTTCAGTAGTGAGACACTAACAGAAGTCAGATAGGAGTATTCCCATCATAGAAGACTGGATATCCAGATTGTTGCATTACTGCTGTAGGGACATGTGGCAAGAAGAGTAGCCATTATGGAAGATAAGCTTATTTTATAGATATTGTAATAACAGCATCACTGCAGGGACATATCTTCAGAATGGGTAGACTTGACATATGACACTGACTAGAGAAATGGTATAGTAGCCAATTAAACAAACCAGACTTCCAACTTGAAGCCTACAAAAACAGACTTAGCAGAGTATTGTAAAATACCTAGCTATCTGCTGCTCCAGCTTGTATATGTACAAAGACCACATAGTGATAATAAAAACATATCATAATACTATTCTCTAAAAAACTATAGAAAAAGTGATATTACCTACTTGCTAAAGGAATAGGAATACTAGAACTATACTAAAAAGTAATGTTATTTACTCAAGAAAGACTAGCTATAAGAAATAACACTCAAAAGCACAATCAACATAGTTACAAATATTTGAACAGTAGTAGACAGTATAATAAGGCAGAAATACAACTGATTGAAAGCCAGAAGAGTTAGGAATGCACTCTCAAGTAGAAGCAACTGGTAAAAATGCAGGAAAAGAAATATTAGGCTGATTTTGAGTTGTAAATAGAAAGAGGACCATGTGCTCTCAAAACCTCAAAGAGCTTCCTTATAGTTTTGGTCTTCATTTTCCAGTTTCATTCTTTGTATTTTTAGAATAATATATAACCCATGAGTGGAGGAGAGTAAGAAAGAGGACCCTTATCTAAATATCCCCACTCAAAAGCAGTTTAATCTCCATTTTATCAAGTAAGCATTGTTAGTATCTACTATTACTTTTAGATAAGTTTTGGAGAGTTCTAGCAGTCTGGAAAAGACTAGCAAGGTAAGTATCAGTTGAAATCTTCAGTTGTAAAATTCAACTTGAGAGATGTCTTCAGGGTGCATCACTTGGGATGAATAGTATTGTTGGAGACTTTTAAGGAGCTTTGCAATCTATTCACTAGATTTTCCAAAGGAACTTGTTACATAGTATAAAATTCACTATCTAGAAGTGTGTTAACAAAGAAAAGTGTTCATAAGCAGATGCTACTTTAACCTTATCCTTTCATATTTGTCAGACACAGTTTACACTGGGGTGGAAGTCTGCAGAATAGACTCAGAGGTGAGTGGACTTGTGGAACAACCTTGGCTTCAGCTTATATGCTACACCATCTGTCTGCTGCATAGTCACAACTTCAGATAATAGAAAGAAGTCCAAGGTGAGAGTGAGTGCTAATTGGTGTATCACCATTGAACACTGGAGATTGAGTTCAATAAGAGTTATCTTTGTCAATTATCAGACTAGCAAATTACAGTGTAACTACTAGTCTTATATACAAATGGATAGTATAAGAGATGCTTGGGGTTTCAGTGATAAAACTTCTATTACCACAAGCAGAGGTTTCAGTGTTGAGACACTGACAGGGGTAACTCCATTATGGAAGACTAAGTCAAATAGGAGTATCTCTGCCATGGAAGACGGAATACCTAGAGGGTTGCAGTACCGCCATAAGACATGTTGCAAGAAATGTGGGCTTGTATAATTTGATAATATCACCACAGTGATATAATTTCCAGACAGATGGGCTTGCATATAACAATATTCACAAGAGCTCTTTAGAGGAGTTTATGTGTTCTAATATTTTTTATATTATTTTTTCTATCTTTTTTTTTATTAATTTCTAATGCTAATATTGTTCTCTTTGAATTTTTTTAGTGTGCAGTTAAGGACTAGTGTTGCATAGTTCTTGTTGTATCTTAGCATAATCTCTTTTCTGCTTGACTTCTAATACTATAGACATATTTGATAGTCAACTTCATCACTAAGTTGCCATTAATAGCTGGGAAAGATGCAATCTTAGTAGTCTACAATGGATTGTCTAAAATAGCATATTTTGTGGCAACAACAAAAGAAACATTGGTAAAAGGTTTAGTGAGGTTGTTCAGAAACAATGTGTGGAAGTTGCATAGGTTGCTAAAAAGTATGATTTTAGATAGAAAACTACAGTTTTCAGCAAAGCTGACAAAAGAGTTGAATAAAATATTGGGTATTGAGATAAAGTTGCCAATATTATTCTATCTACAGACAGGTGGTCAAACTGAACAAATGAATCAAAAACTGGAACAATACTTATATTTCTTTGTAGATTATAAGCAAAATAATTAGCCAGAGTAGTTAGCAACAGCTGAATTTACAGTAAACAACAAGATATATTCAGCAACCAAGATGTCTCTATTTATGGCAAATTACAGAAGAGAGATGGGAGTAGATATAAGAAAAAAGAGAAAAGTAGAAAAAACAACAGATTTTGCAAAAAGAATGAAGAAAGTATAGGAGAAAGCTGGAGCAGTGTTAAGAAAAGCATAAAAGGAAATAAAGTAATAAGCAGATAAAAAAAGAAATAAAGTTGAAGAATAAAAGAAAAGTAACAAAGTAATACTGAATACAAAAGACTTAATATTCAAGAAAAGACTAGCAAGGAAATTAGTGAATTGATATATCAGTCCATATATCATTGATGAGGTAATCTCTACCAATGTAACCAAATTACAATTGCCAACTTCAATAAGGATTCATTTAGTAGTGAATGTCAATTGAGTAATGAGATATAAAGAGCAAGTGGAGAGATAAAAGATAAAAGAAGTAAAACTAATAAAGATAAATAGAGTCAAAGAATGAGAAGTGAAAAAAAAATAAAAACAAAAGAAAAACAAGAGGAGTAGTGAAGTATCTAATATGATGAAAGAAGTTTTATAGCAGAAAATAATACTTGGAAGAAGAAAAAAGATTTAGAGAATATAAGGAAAGTAGTAGTAGAGTTCAAGAAGAGAATAAGTGCAGAAGTAAGACAACAAGAGAAGTTGGATAGGACAAAGAAAAAATACTTTAGGAAGAGAGAGTTACTAGAAAAATATATGGCAAAGATATCATACAAGTAGAATGATAGAAATTTTGAAAAAGTTGGAAAGAAACTGGCAAAAATAGAAGTCAGTTTCTCTAAAGAAGAAACCTTAAAGAGAGAATAATGTCAAAGTTGAAGACAATAGACTATTTTTATTTTTATTTCTCTTCTTATTTTCATTTTATTTTCAATTTTATTTTCTTATTTTTGACTTAAGATTGGAGATTAACATAATGTTACATACAATGTGAGATTGTCATATATCTGTTATATGTCACAATCACAATCACATGATCATATATCATACAAAAGAAAGTTCTGGAATAATAATGTCATATAATATATTTATTATATATTGACCTTATAAATTATATATAGCCTATAAAGTAGGTTAGATACATACCTTCTTTCTCTTATACCACTATCTTGCATGGTAGCGCCCAACAGAGATATTAGGAATATAAATTTTCTTTCTTTAACATTTACAATCTCTTCAGTTCAAATAGCTCATTTACCTCCCAATGTGGCAGTGGATATTGATAAACACAGTATCAACAATTATGACAATATTAGGGAAAGGAATACTTCTTCTAGCAATGTCTCTTCTAGAAGTGCCTCTGTATCTTTAAGCACTTTCTCAATCCTATATCATGAAAGAATGGTTATAAACAATGAACTTTCTAACCAAGAACATGTGGAGCCCATCAACAACTTCTAATTGTCATATAGTGGTGACAGCCAAGAATACAATCAAGACAGTATGGCAACTGTCCTCTTTCCCCTAAAAGGGCCCCAACATGTCTCAAATAAGGTGCCTGCCCTAAACACTTGCAATGTTCCACATATTGATGATAATGACATCATCAACATCTAATTACAGTATGATCCAGACCAGCCTACAGAACCAGACCTTTGAGATGGCAACTTCAGGCATATCTTCCTCTATAGTTTATTAGAACATCTAATCTTTGATGCCAGGTATATCAAAATGTTCTTTATTCACATTGCTAAATATATCAAGAATAAGAAAATTGACTCTTTCAAAGCAAATGAGGTCAAAGATTTACAAAGAATTGGCGAGGCAGCCTGGAAATTTGTTTCAGCCCTCTATAATACAGAATGGGACTCACTTATTACTAATTTTCACAACAACTTGTTTAGGCAAAAAGTCACATATCATTATATGCCCAAAATAAACAATATTAAAACTAGTAAATCAAAAAGTAAAGAAATTAACAAACTGGCTAGTGTCAAAAGACTACCTCCTCCTATCTCTACTAAAACTCCCAAGGAGGTCAACAAGATCTCCAAATTTGTCAAAGCAAAAGCACCAACTCACACTACTGATAAGTGAGGCATGTTATATGCACAGATCTCTAAAGACAGAAACAATACTGAAAGTGTCTTAAAAATCAAGAAAGCCTTTCCCACTCTCAAGGCTAACAACATCAATAACATCCAGCAAATGATCAAAGATGATAGCAAGCCTAAACTTTGCATTAATACAACAACCAAAGGTCCATCTAGAAAGCAGATCATCATTCCTATGAACAATAAGAATAAAAACAACTTCATGAGAGAGAAAGTAGTGCTCAGAGCACTTAAAAATATCAAAATGGATATCATGGTTGACTTCATTCAATTAGACTGTAACAGTATAGTCATTATGACCAACAAAGTCGCATCAAGCTTGGAATTACAAATGATTGAAAATTATGTCAAAAATGCCAATCATATCAGTACTGATGGGGTCAAAGTCCCAAGGCTCCCCCAATCTAAGTCCTATCTCAAGATTATAGGCATCTCTTTCCTTCAGGAGAACATGAATATTCCTATCAACTCAAGCATTGTGGAAGACATCATTAAGAAGAACTACATCTTCAACAACATTATATTAGCCTTTAAACCTTGTATCATCAAGGTTTCACCCAAGTCAGACATGACAATCATATAAATCAAGATCTGGGACGTCCAAAGTGGTAGCAAGATGAAGAGACTCATCAACAGATGCTTCAATGTAGGAAGCTTTATCACCACTATTAGAGATACTAATATGAATCTTGGCATTCTCTAATACAAGAATTGTTGGAGGTAAGGCCATGCCAGCTTATCATACAGAATCCAGGGTGCCAAGTGTGTCAAGTGCAATAGCCTACACAAATCTGAGTATCACTGTCAATTTGCATAGTGCTGCAAGGCAAATAAGAAGACTAATCCCCTGAGGTTGGAGACCAAGAAGAGCAAGCCATGCTCTTATTCCTTCAAATGTTCAAATTGTCAAGATGAACATCAAGCGGACTCAAACATATGTTCTTTCTAGAAATACCACTTCAACTGGGACTGGCATAACAAGAAACAGTAGGAACTTCACAATAGCAGAAGCAACTTGATTCACTCAGCCATGAGCAGTAACAAAGTATGATTTTTAAAAAAATCAAAATTTACTCACAGAACATTTGCAAGAACAATTTTCTCATTAATACTATTCTTGAAACACATTTTGATTTCAATATCATTTTTATTCAGGAGCTATTATGGTCAGTTATTCAATCAATTCTGAGCTCTACCAACTGTGAAGGAGATATACTAATAGGAGTGCCCAATCATCTGAGTTGGACAGTCTTTTCTAAATGTTTATCACAGGCCAATAACTTTTCTCAAGTTGTTACCTACATCAATATTTGCCTTTCTTCTTTGCGATTTTCCCTTCAAAACAATATACTTAACCACAAAGATATTTCATGCATTTCCTTTCTCAATCACAGTTTATCTTACTTTCTCATTAATATATACTCAGATTTATCTCAGTTAGCTTTAAAGTATCTTGAGGATACTGAAGTCAATATTGATAATATTCTCATTATAACAAAAGATTTTAATATTTGAGATAGTTTTTAGGACCCAAGTTTTCCACATTATTCTTCTCATAGGGATACTCTTTTTGAACTTGCTGACTCTTTTAGTGTAGAATTGTCCAGACCTATTGAACCTTTTCCCACCAGGTACTCTAATAACACTTAGGACTTAGACTCAGTCCTTGATCTCATCTTTCTGTGTCCAAATTCAAGAGAAATTGACAATCATCATATTCACCCCAAATAAAGACTTACCTCTGACCATGCTTCTATCACTGTTAATATTTCAATCCTTGAAGAACAAGTTCAAGAAAAGAAATAATCTCTACCCAAGAATAGTGAGGAAAATCACTTCATTAACAAACTTATTAGTTACATGAAGAGTATCAATACTGAATCAATACCAAATGTTAAAGCTCTTGATGCCATTGTTCAGTTATTTGCAAGCAATATTGACAAAACATGGCTCAAACACTCCAAAGTCATTAATATCACAAAGCGCTCCATAACATGGTGGAACGATGGATGTTGTAGAGACTTGAATGCTTATAGACAATCTGGATAAGTAGAAGACTGGAAGAATTTCCAAAGAACAGTCAAGAAAACCAAGCATATCTTCTTTGACAAAATTGAAGAAACCACAAATACAGACCTTGGGAGCTCATGAATTGGGTAAAAAGGAGGAATCTTCCAGCTATTGAAGCCATTTAATTTAATGGCAAGCCTTGTATTGAATTGGACAACCTATGGAAAGCCCTCCATCAATCTTTCAACTCTGCTCAAAATCATCAAGTTGATATCAGTTTATTGGATGAAATTCCAGACAAAATAACTACAATGTAGGCTCCCTTTTCAAGAAAGAAACTCCATAGTACTATTAAAAATTACAACAACTCCTTGGCTCCTAGACCAAACAAATTATTCTGGAGGTATCTCAAAGCTATCGCCAAAAATGAGAAATGTGTTAACAAGCTTATCAATATTGCTAATACATGTATTAATCTAGGTTATTGGCTGAACCATTTCAAAACATCATTTATGGTTATTATTCTCAAGCCAAACAAATATTCCTATGATTTGCTGAAGTCATTTTAACCTATTGTGCTACTCAACACTATTGTCAAAGTTAGGAATAATAGACTTAGTTTTATTCCTTTTTCTTTTTCTTTTTCTTTATTTCTGGACATAGGTAAAAGAAGAGGACATGTGATGTCACATATCAGTCACAGCCACAATAATCCCATGCTCACATAACACAGAGAAAGGCATAGAAGATTCTGGAACAAGATGAAGTCATATAATATGGCAATAGCATGTTAACCTTATAGATAAAGCATGGTCTTTAGGGTAGGTTAGAATTAGCTTAGCATGGACCATTGCCAAAAGGTATATAAGGTAGACTAGATTATAGTAAGAACTCTATTGAGTTCTCTTGCATTACTCAATACAAGAGTAGTCTTTTGTCCTAACCCTTGGATCTAAGTCATAACAACTATAGGCAAGTTATTTGAGAAAATGATTGGGGAAAGGCTACAGTTCTTGTCGATATCCAACAATTTTGTTCACCTATATCAATTAGATGGACTTAAACATAGATCTACTGCTGATGCATGTGTTGCTCTCACTCATCTCATTAGAGTAGGATGGGTCAAAAACCTTACTACAAGTACACTAGTATTCAATATTTTGCACAGTTTTTTCCCTCACTTGATCATCAGATTCTCCCTCTCATCTTAGCCAAGACTGGGTTTGATTGCAAAGTTTCAACCTTTTTCAGAAACTACCTCATCAGAAGAAAAACTAAATATCTGTGAAACAACTTTTCTTCTCCCTTTTGTAATATAAATGTTGGAGTCGGCCAAGGGTCAGCCCTCTCTCCAATTCTTTCAGCCCTCTATCTTCCTTCTCTTTTTTATCCTTTGGAAAAGCAGTTAAAAAATCTAAAAATTCCTATTTTTATTCTTTCTTTTGTTGATGACAGTCTTTTCATCTCTCAACACAAATCTATTTCTATTTCGAATGTGAACCTCTTTTATAGCTATAATGTTATTTCTTCTCTTCTTATAAGATTTGGACTTGTTGTGGAATATGGAAAAACTGAAATATTTTATTTTCCAGATCACATGGCATTTTCAATCCTCTCCCTTTGTGTCAAGATCAAAGATTGTGAACTTAGTTTTTCTTTATTTTCTTTTCTCATTTTATTTTCCTTGATTTATTTTTCATTTTTTCTATTTTTAGAACTCTGGGGTTAGGGGTAAAAGTGATCGGTCACACTGTCACATCAGTCACATCTGATGGTGTGGTCACAACATTAGTCATGAGACTTAAAAGAAGGAAGTAGAAGGTTCTGGAATAAGATAATGTCATACAACATGAACAACACATGTTGACCTCATGCTTTACACATGGTCATTTAGAGTAGGGTGCACAGTAGCTAGCACGGACCATCTGTAGAAGTATATAAGGTAGACTATTTTGTAAAGAGCTCTCTATTGAGTTCTCTTGTGTTTTACTCTAATACAAGAGTTTTGTTCTTTTATCCAACTCTAAGGATTTAAGTTCATAACACTTTGGATCTTACTCCTCTTGGGGGCAAAGTTCTTCTTCCTAAATCTATGTGGCAGTATTTAGGTTTTCATTTTGATCAAAAACTTTTATTTCACCCTCATATCAACTTCTACTTGAACAAAGCTATCTGTTGTAGCAACCACTCATCGGAACAGCACTTGTAGTTTGCTTACTTCAGCAAAGCTCTCAACTGGCTATCTAGTAGTGGGAATTACAAGAGAACTCGACAAGGAGCCCTCACTGCACTGCTACCCTATTTATATAAGTTACAAGTTGTTATGATTCAAAGCTCAAAGTGTTAAGCAATGAAACAACTCTTGTATTGAGTAACACAAGAGAACTCGATAGAGTTTCTAGTATAAAGTATTCTACCTTATATACTACTACTCATGGTCCATGCTCACTGCTGTGCACCCTACCCTAAATAACTATGTGTATAACATGAGGTCAACATGTGTTGTCTATGTTGTATGACATCACTTTATCCCAGAATCTTCTACTCCATTCTCCCAAGTCTCGTGATCAGTCTTGTGACTACGCCATCAACTTGTGACTGATGTGACAGTGTGACTGACAAACCCTAACATGAGCTGTTCTAAAAATAGAAAAAATAAAATAAAAATAAAAATAAAAATAAAATAAAGTGAAAAGAGAAAATAAAAATGAAATCCACTGTCGGTGATCTTGACACAAGTGGTCTGTGCTACAACAATGTGTCTACCTCATATCTACTCTGCAGTGACTGTGCAAGACTGTGCATCCTGCCCTAACATCCATGTGTCCTACATATGATAGCAATATGGTGTACATATTCCCTGATGTCATCATCTAGGCTCTTCTAGCCTTGTAGACTCTTCTAGACTGCTCTAGGCCTATGACATCATTTCACATGACTTCCAGGTCACATGCCCTTTTCCCGTTGTAGACTAATAATAATACTTCTGTCCTATTTCTGTCCTAACCCTAACCCTACCTGAAGTCTGTTCATACTCTCGTCTTATAACACTATCTCCACTGTCAAATGCATAAAAATGCTAGGCAATTCATTAAGAGGTCTCTCTCCTATTCAAAAGATATGCTTATATATCTGCTGTGCACTTCCTATAGTGTTATATGGATTTCAATTGTGGTATTACAACAAGGCCCCTCTTGATTATTCTCTTTGTGTCCTTAGAAAGATGTAACAAAGAGCAGCTCTTTGGATATCTGGTGCTTTTCAAACATCTCCTACTGCATGTGTTGAAACCATCTCAGATTTAATGCCTATCTATCTATAACTCATGAAACTTTATGAAAGATTTCACTTGAGAAGCTTCTCGCTTTTCTCCAACTACCTTTTCAAGCTGATTATCAATATGGAGAAATCAAGTGATCATCAATGCATTTCTCTTAACAATCTGACAGCCAAACAAAAGTCCCAGTTATACAGTTCATTAATGTTAGACATGGTTTGCACTTGAAGATGAAAGTCCATGGAGTTGGCTCAGATATGCACAGAGTGTAGAAACTCCTGCAATGAGCTTGGTGATGCAGACTTGTCAGAAACCTTGGCCTCAACTTATGTGTTGTGCCTCTTACAAGCCACATGGTCGCAATTTCAGAGAATGGTCTTGTAAGGAGTTGTAAGAAGAGGGGTAAAGCACATTGCCATTAACACTGGAGATTTAGTGTCAACTTTTAGTTGATTATCAGGCTAGCTATTACAAAGGGGTCACCAGCCTTAAATACATAAAATAACAAAAGGAGTAAACTAAAACAGATCTCTGAGCAAGTGTTTCATTAGTAAAACACTATATAGGAGTTCAGATTTGGAGAGGGAAAACTCCATGTAAAGTCCGAGTAAATTTGCGGAGTTTGAAAGAGATAATTAAGCAATGGATACAGATGAATATAACTGCAGATTTTGACTCAAATAAAGCAAAATAACCATGAACTTTTGGGTGGAATTAAGTCTATTATAAAGTACCAAACTACCAACGGAGTTTTGGACACAAATAAGACCAAATAACCATGGGGATTTGATGTTATATTGAAGTTAAACATGTCTCAGACATGTTTCGGAGTTTGGGATATGACAATTAATTGATATAGACAAAAGATGTAATGAATTTCTTCCTGCTTTTTCTCTCTTTAACAACAAATTTTCTCTAGGTAATAGACTCATAAATTCCTTTTCAGATTGGTTTTCTTTCTACAACTGGACTCATAATATTAAGAGTTATATGCAAAATCTTGACACCATTACCATTGAAGCCTTCAATGACCTTTATTCCTCTATTATTATAGCAAATATCAGCATTTGAAATAATGTGGCTATCTCAATTTCACATATTCATTCACATAATAGCCCAGTAATCAAGACTATCTATCAGGCAATAAATATCACATCCACAGAAGCTAAACTCTTTGTTATCAGATGTGGTATAAATCAAGCTGTTGGTATCCCCAACATCAATTGAATAATAGTCATCACTGATTCCCTACACATGGCCAAAAAAATTTTTGATTCATTGTTGCATCCTTATCAAATCCAATCCACCTCTATTTCTTGTGAACTTAGAGACTTCTTCAATAAAGACAACAACAATTGCATTAATTTTTAGAATTGTCCTAGCAAACTAAATTAGACATTACATTCCTTGGTAGACAAAGACACAAGAAAATTTGATATCTCTCCAATTTATTCCTGCAAGTCATCATAAAACTTTTGTAGAAGATGTAATTGTAATCTCATTTCAGCACAATGGAGAATATCTTTTCAGGCATCAGATCAGAAAGGAAAAAACTTCCTTGAATTATGTAATGACAATCTAAATCCTCTTGAACCATCTACCATCAAAGATAGTCCATGACTATAATACTTTGGCCATTCAAATATCCTTTGTGCTAGAGCTACTAGGGCAATCACTAATCATACTTCCACTGGGAAATATCATCTAAGATTCTTCCCAAAGGAAGACTTTACTTGTCTATGTAGTCTCTATCCCATCAAATCAAGGAGGCACATTTTACATGAATGTAAGAGGTTTAACAACTATTGGAATCCAAGAAGGGACTTTATAGGTCATTTTTGTCTTTTTCTCATATATAACACCAATGCTTTTTCTTTTGAGATGGGTATTAGCTAATCTAATTGCTTTTTGCTAGTTTCATTTCCTTTTTCTTATCTCCTCTTTTCTTTCCTTCTCTTCTCTTTTTTCTTCCTTTTTCTTGTATATTGTTCATGCTTCTATGTATGTAGTTATAAAGTAACTACTATGATCTGTCTACATGCTCCATGTAATAAATTGTTGAATTAAAAAAAAAAAGTAGGTTAGATAAGGTTTTGTACAAACCAACTAACTAGTGTATATACTTAACTTTTAATCCTCAATTGTAATACAAAGTAAAATTAAGAACAGCCAGAGCTTGGGAGCCTAGAAAGTTTCTTCTAGTTATCTTATCTATATCAATAGTTTAAAAAATGCTAAAGTATTCAGCATATTTTTAACAGTAAAAATAGCCCTAGAATAAGTGATGAGAGCAAGAATTGATTTAATATAGATCTTTTAGAAGAGGTAGTCAGCAGAACTAATAAGCTGAGAAAGGGTAACAACAAAGTTGGCTATTATTATAACAAATATAATCTATATGAATTAAAGAGCAAATACAATCAGTGTTATGGGATACTTGAACACTAACAATTTTATTTTTCTGATTTTATATTGATTTTATTTTCTCATTTCTTTTATTTTTCTTTTGGACAATGAAGAGGCATATGATACCACAGTTACATGACAGGTTATATGATATGATGCCATAGGCCTAGAACATGGCAGAAGGATCTGGAAGATGACATCAGGGCACATGTATACAACATGGTGGCCTTAAGTAGGGAACAAGGCAAACATGAGGTTGTAGCATGGACAATAGAGCAGGCTTAATTATTGGTAGCACAGACCAAGCATGTTTTGTATATAAGGAACTTTAATTTAGCAGAGACTCCTTGTTGAGTTCTCTTGTACTTTTCCCCACTTGATTGCTTAACTGAGAGCTTTACTGCTTGTGTTATCATTGAACCTTGTGTCTAGTGGTTGCTATAACAATCAGCTAAAGTACAAATGTTTAATCTAACTAGTGATGAGCTATTAGCACATATAAAGTGCAAGGTAATTTTATAGATATGGAGCAATTCAGAATCAGCTCAATCTATAACTGTTATAATTGAGATATCACAACTCAAAGATCTTAAAGTAGATCAATGAATAAAATCTTATATTAGGGTTAATACAAGAGAACTCAATAGAGAACTCTGTACAGGATTGTCTACCTTATATACCTAAAACTAATAGTTTGTACTCTACTATATTAGCCTACCCTAAATAACTATACATTTGTCTTAAAGTCAATATATATTAAATATGTTGTATAACATTATCTTTTCAGAACCTTCTTGTTGTAGCAACTACTCGTCACTCAAGGACAAATGATCTCACAACGAGCAAAGCTCTCCAATGGACTATCAAGTAAAGAGTGAGAGAATTACAAGAGAACTTGACAAGGAGCTCTCGCTGCATTGCTCCTCTATTTATATAAATTACATGTGGTCCGTGCTACAACAATATCTATCCGGCCCTTAAGTCCATGCCACTACCTCATGTCCATTACTCATCCACCATGCTTCTACCTTAAGGCCACCATGCTTCCTACA
>Ga0157366_1000296_pt1 | contig 24012 bp, 23 predicted proteins | sample AttbisABBM1_FD_113149 | JGI IMG/M metagenome (GOLD analysis project Ga0157366, IMG submission 113149) | Fungus gardens microbial communities from leaf cutter ant in Botucatu, State of São Paulo, Brazil - Atta bisphaerica ABBM1 | ecosystem: Host-associated > Fungi > Mycelium > Unclassified ...
ACCATGTGTTAACCTCATATCTTCCATAAGAATACCATACTGTATATATATGTTCTAATATCATCTTTATAGTCCCTTCTCCCAAAGTCTAGGCCTATGACCTCATATCATGTGACATGTTATGTGACTGCAGTCACATGCCTCTTTATTATCAAAATAGAATTAAAAAAAAGAATAAAATATTAAATCAAGAAAAATAGATAAAAGAAAGAAAAAATATTAGTGTCCAAGTACATTATAACAGTGATGTGGCCAGGAGTGTTACTAGAGACAGTACCAGTTGCTTAGCTGTGCATCTCTATTAGACTAGATACTTTGTAAAGTAGAGTTTACTGAGTTCTTTAGAAACCTTATAAGACTGTCAATACTCTGAGACCATAATACATGGCATAATCCTTAGATATAGCTATTCATATAACTTCCATGTGGGGACCACATGCCTTGAAAAGAAAATACTATCAGGAGTATAGTATGAAGTATATATATAGTACTAGCTAGATATTAAAGCTAAGCTTGACATTACACGCTTTTAGCATAACTAGTTCAATAGCTGGTTTGTTCCTAACATAACATATAGTGAACATGCTATTATAATATTATTCTTCTAGAATCTTTTATATCCTTCTATACATCATATGATTATATAATATAATATTATAACTTTAGCTCTAAGTCTAAAATAAGAAAATAAATAAAAATAAAAATAAAAATGAGAAAATAAAATAAAATAAACCAAGTTTATCATCTTCAACTCTGACAAAGTCCTCTTATATTTTCTTATTATTTTCTTACTAACTTCTCATTTTTTTTCTCAAAAAGTCTATTTCTATTTCTCATAGTTATTAGATATATAGTCTTGTATCTTTATACTTTACTAATTAATTATTCTCTTTTATAGAATCTTGATAAGCAGCTTAATAAAGCTACTAGTACTTATTATATATATTTTCAAATTTTTCATATTAAATACTAAACTATTTCTACAAATATTATGTATCTAAGTATCATATGTAAATAATAAGAACAAAATAAGAAAAGAGTAATATCTATAGAGTAAAGTATGTCATATGCCAAGTCCACTCATCTGGAAAACATATCTCCATGGTATATTTCTTGCCAACAATTAAAGCCCACCTTTCTCACAACATATCTCATAGTGGTGATACAATCATCCAGGTATTCCATCTTTTATAACAAAGATATTTCTATTGACTCAGTCTTCTATGGTGGAGTCACCTCTATCAATATCTTAATACTGAAACCTCCACTCAAGATAATAGGGGCTATACCACTGAAACCCCAAGTATCTTCTATAGTAGGAACTCATATATAAGACTAGTAGTTACACTATAATTTGCTAGTCTGATAATCGATGAAGATAAACTTTTATTGAACTCAATCCCCAGTGTTCAATAGTGATACACCAAATCAGTACTCACTCCCATCTCAGACTTCTTCTTATCATCTGAAGTTGCAACTACATGACAGATAGGCAGCACAGCATATAAGCTGAAGCCAAGGTCATTCCACAAGTCTGCACATCTCTGAGTCCACCTTGCAGACTTTCACTCCCAGTGTAAACTACACTTGACAAAAGTGTCAGAATTGTGAACAATAAACTTATTTTATTCATTTTCTTTCTCTTTTATTTTTCTTTTCTGTTTATATTATTATTATTATTTTTGGACTTAGGCAAATAGTATAAGGTAATATTATGTGTTACAGTCATTCAAGTCACAAGTCATGACAGAAGTGTGACATGTGTTATAGTCACATATCACACAATCATGTAACACAAGAGAAGAATATAGAAGGTTCTGAAACAAATGATGTTATACAGCATAGCAACAGCATGTTAGCCTTATAGAGTATACATAGACTTTAGGATAGGTTAGTTATAGTGTGCACACAGACCATAGTCTGTAGTATATAAGGTAGATTAGTTTGTATCTGGAACTCTATCAAGTTTTCCCATGTTAGTCAAGAGTTGTTTTTTGTTCTATCACTTGAACTTAAGTCATAACATAAAGTACATAATAAAACAATAAGAAAAATATCAGACAATAAGTAATTGTACATAAAAATAATATGAGTTGTGGTTCAAAGATATACTGTCAAGTTGTATTTTTGAAATGTCACTTAACTGTGTAGACTACTTTCAAATTTCACTTTTTCAATTTGAAATATATTTTTTAAAAAATTGGGATTGCACATTTTTCTGTTGCAACAGATAGATGTCTCTTAAATGCCTTTTAACTCCCATGGTCCCCTCCCCGCTGCGTGGAAAATGCACAGGCACATGAATTAGACACGATTCAGCAGTCCCACAGGCCTCTACTGATGATATATCATAAGCATTGATCATTGTATCACCTATTGCCCGTACAGATCACTTAGGCTCATACTATGTCCTTTATCAAAAAAATTGTGATCTTGGCTGAAGGATAGAACTTGTACATTGTATACTATATACTATCAGGTACAGATTTGTGCATCAAGACTGACCAATATTCCATATTGAGGTTTTCAAAAATGAGGCAGTGTAACCTGGTTTATGACATGTCAAGTTAAATAAACACCGCCACGACAGCGGGGGATTTTAATAGTGACAGTGTCCGCATTGTCACCTTGCTCCAGGGCACCTCAATGGGTTGGCAAAGAAGATTTGCCTTGTAGAGCACAAGGCAGTAAATAAATGGCACGTATGGGAGGCCGTTGTTTCCTGACGAGTCATTTGCTGCGCAATCCTCACTGATAGAAGTAGCAGTACAGGGCAGGTAACAACACCGGTGGAGAATTCAGTAACGGTCTGCTCTCGGCAACCGAAAACAATACGAAAAAATAAAGTCTATTGTAATGTCGCCAGGAAACCAAATTGCTTTTGAAGTTTCATTACAAGCGCATCAAAAGTACACGCCACTTCCTGGGCGCCGTGCAATTAATTTGTCCGTAGAGTCTAGCTAGTATAAGTAAGAGTCCAATCAATGCTAGCCTGTTGCCACACTCTTCCGCAGACCTCTGCACTCTTGTTCACTATTCTGTTGTGCCAAATCTCCCAGCCCTCATTGATCACCGGTATTAATTCAACCCGTGTTCGACTCCATAAGTACCGCGATGACCCACTTGTCCTTACCTGCTTTTCACACATCGCATGTGAAAGAGGCAGATAGAAAACCGAAAGGAGAGCGGAAAACATATGGAAACATGATTATTGGGCAGGAGATTGCGACGCAGACTACTCCTGAGTCCACTGCAGTACCCGGAGCAGGCCACAACAAACTGCGCAAGCGCAGACCATTCTCCATTTCTGTACCCTCTTCTAAGAAGAGGTCTAACTCAGCTTCATCCACTCCTTCTGTGAGATCGATATCAGTCACAATGCCACTATCCATTTCCTCCTCTGAGGAATCCACGTCCGAAGCCAAGTCTACGTTACTTGCAGCACCTGCCCAAGGACACACAGGGTCCAAACGCTTACGAACAATATCGCTACTTTCGTTGCGGTCCATATCCATGGGCCATAACCGAATGGCATCAACCTTTTCCAAGCAGTCAACCAAGGACGGCGACAGATCGTCCTCTGTATCTGTATCCAGTGCGTCAACTTCGCCATCGGTGTCACCGGTGAAAAAGATGACGACCAAAATGAAGAAATCGATTCATCGTATCGGAAGCCATTTTCACGTGACTCACAAACCAAGTTCGTCCTCGACAAGCAGTCTTGACTATCACTGCCATCCATCTCAAGTTTCTATCTCTACTACATCCTTTCCCACTACTTCTTCAAGCTTTACTGAGGTTTCAGTGAACGCGAATACCAAGGCTGAAGGGCAAGGCGAACAAGAGCGGATACCCGAGTCCATACTAAAATCACCACGAATAGAAGAACTGACACCGGGTGATTCCGACGAGCTGCTTCCTGAATCCTTATCCTTAGTCGCATCTACTGTCCTTGATCCTGCTGCCGAGATGCCTGTTACATCCCAGGATTTTGCTTTCCCTATGTCTGTTGTCGCAAATGCCGAGATAGGAGATGCACAGCCTGAGGAGATAGGATTGCCCTTCGAGCATGCACTGAGCGCCTCTGTTTATGTGGAGCAAGAAGTGTCAGACCCATTCTCCATAGACGAAGAGAGCGATGCAATTGGGGGCAAAAGGGAGTCTTCTGTCGCCCCTTCCATCGCTTTTTCTGATGCATCGGCTGCTCAGAAAATTACACCTGATGTGTTAGCGACAAATGTTTCTGTTGTTAATGTAGCTGCTACCTCTCTCCCTGCGATTTCTGAGCTACTTGGCTCGTCGCCCCCCAACGTGGATAAGGATGTTCCGCCATCGCCTCACGAGGAACCTGCTCAGCAGATTGGGGAAGGGAAAGAGGAAGTCCCCGACTTCTTCCTACCCGGTCTCATCACTCCTACCATGTTGTTGCCTATCCCAAATGTGCGCAGTTCCTTTTTTTCATCGAACCTACTTTTATGGTGGTTATCGAAATCTTTTTTAACGTATAACATGTACGATAGACGGACCCGTTGACCACATTGCTCACGAAATATATTTATCCTTCCGAAAAGAGACCAGTGCGAGATATGACTGGAGAGTGGCAGAGGACTGACATTCATACGCTAGTCGTAAGTTATCCGAGTTTCTGGTGCATGGATCACTTGCGGGAAAGAGATTGATAAGCTATGGTAGATGACGAATAGTTGGAGGACGTTGGGCAGAATGGCGAAGGACAGAATCGTTACTTCAGATCCTAGTGATGTCGAGAGCATACTGGGAGTGCGTGGTATCAGTTTGCGCCGTAGTTTGGCATTGAATACCTAACAATAGCTCTGGTATCTCCGCCTTGCGAGTCTCGCTCGCCTTAGACTCTCCAATCAAACAGCCGCAGAATGCACAAATCTTTTTGCGGTACTCAATGCTATTGAACCAATGGAGCATAGGATTTACGTCTTTGAAAGAATCCTACCATTTGAGTTAGAAGTCATGTACGCCCGGGTCAAGTATTGGTCAAACGATTATATGGGGTACCTCGATGCTCTCAGTACATTACTGAAGAAGTGTAAACGAAAGGCGAGAGAGGCCTCTACCATCGCAAAGGTCGAGAGCGAAGTTCAAGAGATCAAAGATATGTGGAAGGAGAGAGGTGCAAGGATTAGTTTAATCCTGGCTTCACAATTAGTTGAGATGAAGGTTCGTCATCTATCATCCATTACGACGTGTATTTCAGCTCTCTGAAAAACTATTTTTCAGGATTTCGTAGCAGCGACTAAACTACTCGAGCCACTTTGTACTCAATCATCAACAGAAGGCCAGAGTATGTCAAATCCCCATCTTCGTTCTGCCATTGCAAGAATACACATCCAGAGCGGAAATCTCCAACTTGCAGCATATCATTTTGGAATAGTTGCTCAAGACCCTGATGCAGATGAACCTCTTAAAAGGTTGAACGATGCCATTCTGAGCGCTGCGAGAGGCGAATGGGAAAGAAGTGTGCAAACCCTGAAAATTCTGATCGAAGAGGATGCGGATCACTTTGTCGTGAGTTATTGACTGTAGACAAAAGCGTTTTGATTGGTTACTGAAGGTTATACCGTTATAGGCTGTGAATAATTTAAGTGTTGCATTATTGAACCAGGGAAAACTCAAGGAGGTTCGTTAAGTCATGCGTGATGTTCAGCAATTCGGCTCAATATCCCCACAGGCGATCGACGTCCTCGAGCGGGCCCTAGAATCATCACCCTCCACAGTGGTTGTAGCAGAGCCGTTCCTGTTTAATCTTTGTAAGTACCTGCACCACTAGGTCTTGGTTTACCAACTTACACGACATAGCAACTCTGTATGAACTTCGCTCAGCTACTGGCCTGGAAAAAAAGAAAGACCTCCTCATCGAAGTCGCCAAGTGGAGTGGAGATGGTTTGAGGGTGAACTGCCTCAAAATGCCCTCAACCTGAGGTTGAAAGCCATGAGTCTATGGAAACTTCATTTTTGCCCTGTTATCTTCTGGCAAGATACACATCAATGATCGTACTCATGCCATGCACAAAATATCTCGAAGACCAATATATGTACAGAAGATTGAGAGTTCAATTCATAGTCACATCTTCATCTTTATCCGGAGTAAATCTATCATCACCCGCCCTGTCCTCAACCTTTGCTAGCATATCTACTTCTTCTTCCTCTTCACCACCTTCTCCGCTCATCTCGGCGAGGGCTTTTTGTTTGAATGCTTCGAGCAATCTATAAGCCTCCTTGTCTGAGTGCTCAAGCATCTTAGATCGGCTCGGTTTGAATTTGTCTGGGTCAACACTACATTGGTACCCGCCGCTCAATCCATCAAGCGCCCATATGTGACTGTACTTCAGAATACCCCCTTCTTCTAAAGGTGTCTGCACTGCGCGATTCATCTCAGCAACAAGGAGTGGATGCATGAGGAGACCAGGATAATATCGCCCGGAAAGTAACGAGAGAGAGATAACAGCTTCATAACCAGGAGTGAGTATTGGTCTGAAGCGATAGCCCAATGGAGGCTCTGGTGGCAGATAATTAGAGAATGGAGTAGTGGTAGCGATTGTCTTTTCGGATTCAAGTGATGACATAGAAGCTGCGGTAACAGGCTTGGACTGAAATGACGATGTCGGTGTTGATACTGAGGTTAGTTGTGTAGCGGATGACGATGATGCCCGAGCCGGAAGAGGTTTAATTGAACGAGACGCTTGGGTGATTGACTTTGCATGTGTCTTGTGTTGCTTGACATTGATATCATCATTTTCATCCCAGTCTTCATCAACTAGTTCAAATAAGGAGCCACTCGCTCGACATTCCTTCTTTTTGTTACCCTCGCTCATAAACTCTACCACAAACAACGCTCCGATACGCATGAAAACACCCCTGTATCCAGCTCCGATCTCCGAGATGTCGCGACCAGTGGATTTATAGTGCTCAATAGCCTGTTTGCCAGGGCCTGCAGGAGGTGAAATATCTTGTGAGCCATATGGTGCAAGGCACCGTCTAGGAACCTTAAGCCGTACGAAGTCGTCGACCCAGATCCTTTCAGGGCCCCACCACAATCCTTGAAAACGAATTTGTGTTCGAATGAGTTGCGTAGGTCCTGGGCTTTTGCCGAGCAGATTATTTGCAAGCCTATCTAGTGCTGGTTGAGACATGCCAGGCTGAGTGCCTGAAAGGTTGCGATAGAGATGTGGTGAATGGGAATTGTCGGAGGCAACTGTAGCATTCATGCGGCCGGCAGCGTTAATAGCAGCAGTCAGGGAATCATCGGGTTGATTCTGGGGTGTAGAAGGTGCAGTAGAAGGCGTAGGAACGCTATACGTGAACTCCCACTCATCCGTGACAGAAAAAAATTGTGAAACATTAGAAGCTATTTGCAAAGCCACGGCGTAAGGTCCAGCGGCACTTTCAAAACGAGACTGAGTGCTTGGGCATGGGTTGAAATTGGAGACTGAATCACGATCAAAATCGAGGTGCTTGGGATCAATTAATTGCATTGCCCCAATAAGTTCCTCCGAAGGGATATATGCTTGGTATGGTATAACTTCGCGATCGTGGACACGAATGGACTTGTTCACAGCAAAAAGTTCGACAGTGTAAATCGTTGACTGTTCTACTGTAAAAGGGGGACATTCAGCTTTATCGTACACAGTACCATGACCTTCTTCGTGAGAACCAGAACCTGTGAAAGAAGGCCCCGGTGTTGAGTTCGAAAGTTTCAAATCCACTAGCGAAACGTCTCGAGGAACAGGGATAGCTTTGAGCTTGCATTCTTGCACAAGACCGGGCCAGAATTCAATTTGAATATGGTCACCTAAAGGACTTGGGATCGGTGTTGACAGTTGACACCACACAATCTCGCCATCTCTATACCAACGCTTCAGTTTCATACTATTACGCGAAAAGACAGCTCGCAGATCAGAATTTCGTTCAGCTAAGGTGGGACTATCTTGAATATGCGGTGAAGGTTTCAATGCAGGCTGGAGAATCTTCTGAACCGAAGCATAAGGGCGGCCAACCTTCCTCTCCCGAAGTTTCTCTCGCCGAACCCGAGGTGTGGGGGAGGCAGAAGATGGTGTGCCTAGAATGTCGCCCATACTGGCTGTAATCCCCTTCTGCGGTTGTTTTGTGCAATACTTGCATTCGCAATTTGCGTAATTCATCGTAGCATCGCTGAAGAGCCAAATAGCGTGGGGTATGAATTCGTTGATAGAGCGAAACCGACCAGACCGGTAACCTAAGTAGGGAAGGTTATATGTCGACTGGGTGAACCACCTACTACCCACCATAGAGATACAGATCGTGCCGTGGATTTGCCGCAGGTCCTTTGTGATGATCATACATCTGATAACCCGCCGGCCAGCTTCGTACAACGTAATTACTGCCTGCAAGAGTGAAGAGAGTCAGGACGATTCTAGAGTAAGACGTCAAGCTTACAGTCTCCTTGCATTTCAAGCTTAGTTGCGACTGCTTTTCCTATGGCAGCTCGCCACTTCTTCACGTGCCCACTTGCTTCAACATCGAGTAGTTCCATAAAGTTTACCTGACCTTCATCGTCAACAATGGAGATTGTGTTAGTAGGCCATCTCGACTGATCTCCATCAGACCGAGGAAAGTCAATAAACACAGTAGAGGGTCCAAAGGTGACGCTGGGCTCAGTGGTCCGTCTGAACATGGCAGAGTTCATGACATATCGAATCGTGACACTGTGACTGGTTGCTTTTTGATCACTGACGATACCGTTCGACAGATTTCAATATTCTTGAGCAGCGTGAGTTTCTACTGCCGTGCATTATCTACGTTTTGCATCCATCTCACACATGCATTTCGTTAAACTACTCGGCTAGATAGACTAGACTTTGGCAGAATGTCGTCTTAAGGTCTTCTATACTATGGGCGGCGCTTTGATAAGAGTAGACATTCTTCTGTACCTCCAATACGCATCTTTTTCATCAATGTCTACGTTTAAAGTCATAACAAATAAGAGGATTATTTCAACAGTTGCATTTCTACTGGAAGTATCGCATTCCCTACCGTTGCGTCAGGTAGGATTTGGAAGGCAAGTTCCTCATCCATCACAAGAGGAGCTACCGAAGAATTTATTATACTTTGTTCGGTTCTCTGGTCTTATCCTCATAAGAAAGCTGATAAATTCAGTGATCCAAGAAGGAAATCTTAACACACCGTCAAGAACATGTTTGAGCGAATCAAGATCGCGGCACCCCAGATGTGCCAAACCCTTCTTCTGGTTGACAGTCACTTACGAAGTAGTACGTTCGGTGGAAAGGTAATCTGCGCCTTTTCATCTCGATCCTAACAACTAGACCCTGGATCCCCCACATCTGGTTCCGATATCATATTTCGGAAGGTTACATTCTGATTGTGGTGAGTACATGTCAGAAATGGTATGAAACATCGCCGAATAAGATATTGAGACAAATTGTTGTCTGATTGAACATTAGAGGTCGGCTTTATAGGTCAAGAGAGTCCATGACGAGTCCGTCAACTTCAGACTGTTGACCAGTGGTACTTGTCAACACGCTATCTACTTTTCATCATCACCGTTCCTGTGGCGACTCCCGGTAACACTGCCCTTGTGAAGAGCGCACAGAAAGTACTCCTTCTCCTCATACGCTGGTACTCATTCTACTATCATCGTGGACCGTGTAATTCTGCCTAAGGAGTCCTACACAATATTGGAGATAACACTTCCGGATAATGCCTCTTTCGAAACAAGACAAGACCTCATGGAAAGAAATGGGCATAATCCAAGCCAGCCAGCTTTCTCTTTACAATTTTTTGGAACTTTGATTCTACTCTGGTGGCTGGTTATCTCAGGCCAAGTACCGCTGATCGCTTGAGTTCCTGGGACCCGACGGGCAGTATGATTCCAGTGGAGATTACGACGGAAAGTAAATCCCAGGGGTAGCGTATGCACAGGGTATGTATGTCTGAATGGCTGGCAGCTACCAATAGTCACACAAACTTCCGATACCAACGTTACGTTGAACTAGTCAAGAATTCGTTAGCCCGGGCATGTAACAAATGCTGCGACGATCCTGCCGATTGTCCACTGGACAAAAATGAGCTTCGTTATCAATACTGATATGACTGGACGTCCTTCTGTCATTCCTGGAAGTGACTAAGCCCTTCTTAGTTTCTGCGACCATGGGTATTGTTAGGAGAGTCATGAAGATTGTCAGGACTTCCTTGAGGGTGAGTCCATAACTTGGGCTTTCTGGGACTAGGTATTCGTATTCCAGTTTTAAAATTCTCAGCAATGTGACACTACTTGGGTTCATAATCTGGTAACATGGATATTGTGCGGTACATGCAATATTCATACCACAAGCATTTCAGCGTATAGACGTGTTGAAAGAATGCAGATTCAGAATCGCTCGTTAAGAAGAATCTATCAATCCTTCAGAAGCCTGAGGGAATTCACATTCCCAGAATGCTGGGATACCTTAGAGAGGTATTGTAGTGCATCCTCGGAAACTCAAATGAGCACTTGATAAGGATACTCTAAGCATACTCCTTTCTGAGGCAACTTCCAGTAATAGTCGTTTTTCCTCTCCTATTGTCTCGGCTATGGGTTAGCAATCATCCGGCGAAGCAAATGTGTCTAAAATTCAAATAAGTGAAAAGAGAGCGCGCAAACAACAACACGACCGTCTAGGCAACGTTGATTATGATAGGCAAGGTCACAGATTCGAAGCTTGTGTACTCTGATATCCAGAAAGATGTTATGTGACTGAGCAGCCACAGTGGCTCCTAAAAACTGATGTACCGCTCCGATCACTTAAATATCCAACGAAATCGAGTTGCATTCTCTCTGCAATATGTCTGACTCAGGTAGATCCACCTATTGAATTGTTTCTGGCGGGAAATGGCCATATATCTCGTCTTCTGTAAACTCTGCAGGGAAGATTTAACGAGACTTATAGATACTGCAACATTTTCGTCTAGTGCCAAACAAGTATGACTACCTAAAGTTTGTATTCGTCCTTGTTCATCCCGTGCTTCATAATGGTCCTGATTGCGACAGGCTCTTAATGAAGTAGTTTTGGAGTCTCATATTAGTTGAACCGAAAGGTTATGCCCCAAAAAGAAAGCGACATAAGGCGATTCAAATCCATTGCGGAAAGATATGCCCACAGAGCCGGTTCAATAGATTTTCAATAGATTGTAGGTAAGTGTGTCTTTGTTGGGAGTGTTATCGGAAAGGAACGCTGTTTGTCTAAAAGGCGTCTGTCTACGATTCAGTGACTGCTCTTCTGCTTCTGCTTACCCGGTGCTGCCATCATGCCGCGAAGCGCGTATGTTTTCTCCGCGTGAATCGTGAATGACGTCAACCAAGTCGGGACGAAATCTAGGGTCAATTAACTCTGTTCACACCACCAAGTACTCCCTTTTGATACCTCAGGCTGCATACCCTCGACCATATTATAACACTCCGGTGACGCGAGCGCTACAGATCACGCGGGCCTGGCGATGGCTACCATCATATCCTCGAGTCCCAGGGAGGCGGAGAAGAAACGAGTAGAGAAATTCAACAAGACAGAGGGAACATTATACGTTTCCAAGCCTTATCGAACAAAGGACTCTCGAAAGCTGCGTGCTCTTATCACATTTACCCCGCGCAAGTCTGTTTTCGATATCAGCAACGAGGTATCTGGAGTCAACGAGTTTAGAGTGAGCGATCAAGTCCATTTGAATGCACCTTTTTTCAGCTATCGAAAGGGATTCTACACCCTTTTTTGGGTTTCAATATTCATCTGGACCATTCGAACATATATCGTTAGTATAGATGCCAAGGGAGTGCCTCTGAGTCTCGATTTTGCGACAATGTTCTCTCAGGATGCCGTAACCCTTGCAATTAGCGATTTTTTTCTCGTGCTGAGCACAGGAATTTGCGTCCCTTTCGCAAAAGCGCTCAGTAAGGGATGGATGAGTTACTACTGGTCTGGTCTGGTGTTACAACATGTCCTGCAGACAACGATTCTTTTCACAACTATTACTTGGACGTTCAATAGGTCCGTCACTCTTCTTCGATCATTATCGATTTTTCACCTCACACTAGGAAATGGCCTTGGGTTCAGTCAGGCTTCCTTACGTTGCACTCCCTGGTGAGCTGCCACAGTCATGACCACAATGTTGTTGACCAAGAATTCAAGGTGATGGTCATGAAAATGCACTCGTACTTGACCTTCAATGGTTACCTTCAATATGTCTCCCGGCAGTCTCAGCACCTTTTAACTGAACTCCAAAGGGCCACTCTAAAGTTCGGAGGGTGGGACCAAGCTATCAGAGAGGCCAAAGTTCCCATATCCAACGAGTCTTCTCTAGGCACAAGCATTGGACCCACTCGATCTGGGACGCCGGAAGTACCGAAGGGTTCGTCCTCGTCATACATCGATCCAGCATCTGCCAGCATCCTCAGGAAGCGTCTCGCTGCCATGGCCTTAGAGCAGGATGATCAACAATCGGTTGAGGTTGTTGAAAAGATAGCCACTCACGAAGCGACTTACTCCGCGAAAATTTCCTCCAGCATCACGGAAGTGAAGAAGAGTGTTCAAACCGCGCAGCATCCTTTAGTCTTCCACCCCGATCCTTCATTGTCTGCACTGGCCAAGGAGTACTCGGACTTGAAGACAGAATTGATCAGCTTGGGACCTGAGCAGGTCATCTGGCCCGACAATGTCACCTGGAAAAGTTTTGCTGTATATCAGCTTATCCCAACCCTGGTTTACGAATTGGAATATCCAAGAACAAAGCAGTGCGCTATCTTCCTTAGCATTGGATGTTACCTGATTGAGATACCAGAATAAGACCACTCTACATCTTTGAGAAAACGGTGCACAGAACTTGTTTACCGTCTGTTCTTCTTATCTCACTTCGTATACTTACAACAGGTGGCAACATTTGGCACTTTTGCTTTGTTGTACACGGTCACTGAAGCATTTATTTTACCGCTTACTCCAACTTCGGAACAGTCGTTTTTCAGATCATTGCTTGATCTAGCCCTTCCCTTCATGATAGCTTATATCCTCTTGTTCTATATCATTTTCGGTGCGTCCCCTCACTCGTCCTTAAGACACTAAACCTAATCATTCCATTTGAGAATGCATTTGCAATGGGTTTGCAGAACTCTCATAGTGAGCGCAAACTTCCTACATTCATCATCTCTAACGGTTTACGCAGTTTTGCTGATCGACAGTTCTATGAGGATTGGGTGCGTAGTGTTTGATCAGATCAAGTTCTTCGAGCTGACAATTCTATAGTGTGTCGAGATCCGGAACTTTGGGGGACAACGTGTCGGCTGATGCATATATAGGTGGAACTCAACATCTTGGGACGAATTTTCGAGGAAATGGAACAAGCCTGTTCACAGCTTCCTCCTGCGTCATGTATATGCACCTCTGATTTATAGCTGCGGGTTCTCGAAGACAATCGCCATGTTAATCACTTTCTTCTTGAGTGCGTCTGCTCACGAACTTGTCATGGTTGTCGTTACACAAAAGATCAGGTGAGTTGATTTAGTTTTCTCCTGGTATTTTCCAGTAATCCATTTTCATCTCGAGGCTATATCTCTTTATTATGCAGGTATGTATCCATATAACCGACACCTACCGAAGCACTCTTTGATGTAGTTAGCTCGCCCAAGTCTTCCTGATTTTACTTAGCCGTCATCCCATCATCAAACGCAACAAGTTGATGGGTAATGTTGTATTCTGGCTGGGTCTTTATGCTGGTTTTCCCCTTCTTTGCGTCGCTTACGTGGCGTACTAGTATCGTGAAACTTCATGACTTACTGGATGTAGCTCTACCTTACATAGCGCCAGTGGGTATTGAAATCATGGTTTTATTAATGTCCCCAGCTGGAGGTCGTCAGCTGTGGGTCCCAGTTGATGATTGGAGGAAGAGGTCTTCAGCGATACAAAGTCATCACACACACATATATGACATTCCTGCCCTACACTCCAGAAGATAACGCGTAGATGCATGAACTCACGAGGAAATCACTGGGTAGGTGGCGTGATAGTCGACAGTTTGGGGACTAACCCTGCATTCCACAACTTTTTCACTGCAACCGCAAGTGCAATCCATCTCCCTCTTTCGTTCTCATCTATCCCCACCTTCTCGGGCTTAGCCATAATCATAGGAGCTACCTCTGCAAGTGTATCATACTCTCCTGGGCTCAAATCCCCGGGTCTACTCATGATCTTGGGTCCATACAAGGGAGCAAGATGTGACGGTAGTTGGATGCTTGAAAACGATTCAGCAAGAGCTTTGCGATTTTCTGGGTCTGGATGTGACGCAACGAGCGTTATAAGATATAGTCGACATATTTGGAGTATAGGGTTACGGAAGGGGTGTCGTTCTAGTTGTTGCTGTGGGAGATTCTTGTACTGAAATTCAGGTGAAAGTCGGAGTTCTTTTGGAGGTATGGTAATGTCGAAAGAAAGAAAATGAGTAAGAAGGAAATGAGTAAGCTGAATGGAATCTTCAAAGCGGAGCGGATGGGTAGACTCACGACAGATAGGAATTGCCTCAGGTAGATCCGCAGCATTAATCTTCTCCACGTTCTCCTTTAGCCCATTTGTTAATTCACTGACACGGTCCAGCCACGTCTTGAGAGTCTCGTCGACACGCATGACTTCATCAATGAATTCTCTCGTGATGAGTATTCTAGCTGGTTTGAGACCCTCTGGAGGGAACAAGGAACAATTGAACTTGTGTCGCTTCCACTCTTGTTTCTGGCACTTATTGTTCTGTATGAAGGGCGAAAGTCCAGAGTAATTCAAGACAATACAACAAACTACGCACACAATAGAAAGCATTTTTGCATTGGGAACAGCGTAACATTAAATTTCCGAGTTCCTTTGCAGTTTTTCCGCACGAAAGACATTGATTTTGCAATGGAGGAAGACGGTTGTCAACTTCACCTTCTGTATCTGTATCTACCTCTGTATCTTGTGTTGGAGGAGGATGAGCTCCATTATAGGTTTGAGAGTATCTAGAGGTGATAGGGGAAGAAATACTGAGGGAGAGTTTTGGAAAACCGAGACCAGGTGTCAAGCGTAGAAAATAGCTGATTCCAAAAGCAGCCGAGAGTGTCAAGAGAACATATAACCAAATGGACGTCGACATAGCAATAATTTTTGACTAAAATCTTTGAGGTTCGGGTAGTATTTCAAGGATGGACTGTCAGGTGGGCAGTGATTAGGATCAATAGCGGATCAATAGCGGATCAATTTATCGACCAACTTATACCCATTTCAGCGTATCAATATTGAGCTGGAAATTCTCGAGCTTTCCGCCACCACTGTCATATGTTCTACAACAATACTACACAGAGGGTATACCAAGGAACGCAACTTTGCTGCTGCTGCCTATTCTATTCACCGCCTCCATTTGCTGGATCATCCACTAAAATTACCACCTCAGCTTCCAATGAGAAAAATCCACCCAAAAATGTCACCTTGTTGCAGAGTAGTCCATTCAACGCAACCGTAGTTCATGGAACCAGATTGTGTGAGAAGGAATGAAGAGTGCATCTGCGCTCAGAAGAAACACGTAGTCATATATAAACCCTGAAAACAGAACTGAAAGCGACGCTAAAAAGGATGGGTAACCAAACTCAAGGGGCAAAAACACCAAATAAAATGACGGAAGAAAACAGCACACGATTGAGACTGTTGATTGCAGAGCAAGGCTTGCAACGATAGAAAGGAAGCATTCGCATGGAACAAGAACATTTTGAGAGAATCAGAAGGCAAAAGGAAGAGCAAAAAGAAATGTTAACTGCTTGAACCTTGTCTTGTCCTTTGATTGATCGATTACTAGAAACATCGTCTCACAGAAGGCAACTCTGTCTAATCACATCAAAAACAGGTCACGGTGTGAAGTGAAGTGAGAAAGAATGATCAGGATGAAGGTGATTAACGGTGGGTGAGTTGAATAGGTGGCGTTTGAAGTCATTCCTTGATGAGCTAGATCCGAATGACGAATGTCGGAAATCAATAGGGCCAGTACTCAATCTATCATGCAGCACTGTATAGAAACAGATTGTTTGTAGCAGCGATCTAGTACAAAGTATCAGCTTGTATTTTCCAGAATCGAAGCAAGGAACAAGATAATCACAGCAATTGTATTCTCCCTTGGATGCCAGCTCGCATGTAATATTTTCTTGTTGAAATCGAGTGCGTCTAGCTGCATCGTATCCCTGAGTACACCCTTTGGTCCATTCCTCATATTCTTATTCCCAGGCAATGGTCCCCCGATTTTCTTGGCCTTAAACGCCGACTTGTCGGCTTGCAGAACGACGTCATTGAGCGTATCCGTATCGTATATCCGGAAGAAATTGTGATAAGAACCTGTAAGCACGTGCCTATTAAAGAGAGAGAGAAACCCCGATCAGTCAATGACTTCCCGTTCCATGCGATCGCGTTAATTAATCAACGATGACGGGAAGGAGTTCTCCGCTGGGAGTCCATCTGGCGCAGCTCCTATATTAAGGAGGTTCGTCCAAAATGGGGCACACAGAGGAAGTAGAATATAGGCCATGATCACGTACTTGTCGTCTCCGCCCCATACGCACTCAAATTTGTCAAAGATACAGTCATTCTCGTAAAGATCGCACAGTTTTCCCCGCAGGTGGTCATGGATGGGGATCGTCTTGATTGGTTTCGATTCCATGTTAACGTCCCAGATCTTCAATGAAAGATAGTCACGGGATAAGATATATCGTCCATCGTAGCTGAACTTGACATCGGAGATGGAAGAAATGATTTCCGAGAAGAATGACCGTGTCGTTGGATCTTCTTCCTCTTCAAAACCTATTGATGGAAATCAGCTTCACACAGGAGCGAGTAAGTCGAAACTGAGCATACATTTTGCGTGCTTATCGCATAGTGCAGAATCACGCATATCAGCAAGCTTAATGCTGCTCTTTGAGCTGGAGTACATAAAGAGATTGCAGTGGAAGGGGTGGAACTCGGTGGCTGTGATGACTTCTGTCAGCTCTTCCATGTTCACGGGTTTGATATCAACAATATCTGTGAGACATCGTTGCCAGTTAACACCGCCACAAATGCGGAGATGAACTCACTAAAACTTTGGTCGCTAATATTGAGATTCCACAAATTGATTCGCAGATCGTCGGCGGAAATGTACGTCTCCTGATCTGAATTGACGGAGATCGAATGTATGTGATAAGCATGTGCATTTGCGTAGACTTTGCGGGGTACCGCAGCAATGATATTCTCTTGATGTGTCATTCGAGGAAGTCGTAGATGTGACAGACTTGATGGGGGAGGTAGCGGGCGGATACCATCATGAAGGTTTGATTCAGAAACAACACGAAGTGACTTTTCGAAGACTTTCCAAAGTTTGATTGTTTTGTCTGGAAAGGTACTGTTGTGTTACCATGTAAGGGCCGTGGAATGTCAGACAGCGTACCATTGGTCGAGAGCAGGAAGTGAGCTTGGTTCTGTCGTTTACACCATTTAATCTTGTTGATTTTCTCCTCGATTTCCAGTGACTTGAGGTAATCAAACTCTGGTTCATGAGACTGGAATTCGGTGTAGAATTTGTACTCGCAGCCCTTTTTCTGTGCAAATACAAGACCGTGCAGAACACGCGGAAAGGAGCGAAACAGGCGAAATTAAGCACATCAGCAGAGCTTGATGAACTCATCGCCATGGGGGACTAAGATACGGACCATTTCGTTCCGTTCAAAAAGAACGACGCGACCACCCTTGTCCCCTGTCGCAAGATAGTTGCCTGTTGAATCAAACTCGACAGCGGAAATGATGTCGGCTGCGAGAACAGCGGGGGATTGGATACGGTGGTAGGTAACGATGGGCACGGCATCAGAGCATACTACGCACCTTCAGTGATGTCTTCTACTTCGCCCTTGTCTCCAAAGCACTGGGCAAAGCGCCATCCGCCTGAGCCTGAGGGATCTTCCATGATGTACTTGGGTGGTGGAGGCTTGAGCGTCGTGGTGGGCAGCTTGGCGGAGGTAAGCAGTTAGGATAATTTGAACAAAAATCGGGTATTGTGCTGAAGACGGCGAGCAGCGAGTGTTGGCGAACGCGAAGACGACGACAAAGTGAGTAGTCCAAGGCAGAGCTGCGAGCAGTCGCCTCGCTGACGTAATAAATCTGTTTGCCTGTATTTGGCAAGACCGCAAAACACGCCAAGTCCGATATTTCCCTTCCAACAATCACCATGCCTATTGCTCCCATCGTTGGAAAGCTCAGAAAACGATTTTTTATCGACCTCACCTGCTCACTTGGCCTCGGTATCTCAGGTGGTTATGCTTACTGGTCAGTTTGTCTGCTTTTTTGTGCCCTTTTCATCATGCTGAATCCTTCTTTCTTCAGGTATGGCTACCACCTTAAGGCTCGTAAGTCTGCAGTGCGGCCTCTTCATGCAATCTGGTACTTACGTCGGCGTGTTTTCAGTTGAGCGCCAGGAGAACTTCTACCTCAAGCTCGAGAGAGAAAAGGTTCAGGCCGCCGGGGCATCGTAAACCGGTGGGGAGAGGGGGAGGCTGCAGACGTGTACATCACTTGCATCACATACCAGTCCCGTTGCCAGCATTCAATTTGCCCTCATTCTAGACCCGAGCCAACGCAAACCCGATCCATGCGTGAAATAAAAAAGCGCATAGCAATATAAATTAGGGCAGAACTAAGGAAACATAAACCAGGCCCTCAAAAGCTCAGAGAATATGAAGTCGTTTCAGTTCTTCACAGCTCTCAATGGGCTCCTCTTCTATTTTCTTCACCTTTTCCCAGTCTGTTCCAATTCCAAATAATCCAATCTCGTTCTCTTTCAGCCTGTTCTTCCGATCAACTCCCCGTTGGCACTGAGTATACATATCCCGTGTGTAGATCTTGTCCACGCTATCTTCAAATTTTTGCAGTGCAGGCCCTCGAGTCTTCAAAGACGATGACACCTTGACACTTTCCCGTGACAACTCGGTACCGATTACAGGGTGTTTCTGGAATTCAGCTTGATTGACAAAGTAGCGAACGCCAAGTCCCCCAGTCTCTCGTTGGGTATTATAGCGCATCGAGCTCTGGAATGCGTACCGTGGGTCAGGAACTGGTGGTGTTGAAAAGAGGTTAGGAAGTGCAGATAGTAGTGAGAATCCGAATAGAATAATGAGTGGTAATAGTTGCATGAGTAGTGATCGTGGTGTAGCCTGTTCTGCAGCTGCTGTTCCGCGACCGGCCCTTCGTGCTTGGAAACCTCCAGGCCCAAAACTTGCAGTAAAGACACCTAACATCATGATAAACCTTCCAGAGAAGAGATTAAGTGATAGCTGATAACCACCAACCTGGACCTCCGGGACCGAATGAAAACGTAGTTCCTGGCCCGCCGAATCCTCCCCCCAGTCCACCTCCCCCGAAAAACATATTAAACAATTCTTCTGGGTTGATTTCACCATCGGCTCCAGCTCGGCCATTGCCTTGATTGAAGAACGATGACATTCCACCACCACCAAACCTATCCTCTGGATCTCCACCACTACGATCGTACGCAGTACGTTTCTGGGAATCTGTAGACACGAGGATTAATAAGCATTGAAAGGAAGTTTCTATGAAACTAATTACCCGATAACACCTGGAATGCCTTGGACACCACTGCGGAGCAAATCGACAAGAAAACGATCAGTGAATGTGTTCTCGAAAAAGCTCACGAAAGCTACAGACACACTTTTGAACGCTTCATCCGCTCCCGGTGCTCCGTTCTTGTCAGGATGTAATGCAAGTGCCAGCTACAAACCAACTATGATAAGCCCGCGACAAGACCTCTGGTATCAGGCCACACCTTGCGATACGCCTTCTTGATGTCTGCTTCCTCACAATCCCTCTTCAGCTCCAAAATCTCATAATATTCTGTCACCTTACAAGCCCGTACTTTCTTCACGATTGTATGTTGCTCCTGGGTATATTCCCTCTTCTTTGTACTTCCACTCGTTGATGTTTGAGTTGACGTTGACGGTGCAGCCTGGGATGGATTTTGGTGCCGATGCTTCATACCAGTCGCTGAAGGATGCTCCTCTGCCCCGGACGTACTTGATGAGCCATTGGATGTTGAAGGAGAATTAGCATCGTTGATCTTCACCAACAATTTCTCTGCCTGAGGGGTACTGAATAACGAGATTGACTTTGTGCAGAATTTGCGCGCAGCTGTCAGATTCTCCACGTTGAAGTGCTTTTCTGCGATCACAAAACACCGCAGAGCTTCGTCCTTGTTGCTTTCCATCGTTTTTGAGCACTTTAAAAGAGAATTATGGTCGCACAGAGAACTGAAGAAGAGAGACGGAGAGAGCTTAAGGAGGAGTGAGAAAGAAAGCCAAGGGCAGTGAACTGATGCTCTCTTGACTAGGTTAGGGTTACTCATTATTTTCAAATCACTCCTTTTTCTTATTCAGAATATGACCTCTGGCTTTGACACGCAGTATGAGTCTCCTGAACTTGCAAACTTCAGGGCAGAGTGGAGGGCAGAGCTCGAGAGTCGCAAGCATGCTCGCCAAGCTTCCGTATCTGCCAACAATTCTAATACTAGCACTGCAACTCCAGAACCATCAACGTCTACTAGAGCTGAACATACTGGAGATTCATTTCTCTATCCCATCCCAAGGCCCCACCAAAAGCCTAGGAAAGCTACTCTTGACGCAGAATCACACCCAGCAATCACATCTGATGGGAGAATTATCGACGAGAAACGGGGAAAAGCACTAACCAGCGCTCTCGGTGTCTATAAACAAGCAGTTCAGTATGAGCAGGCCGGAGATTTGGATAAAGCTTTGACTTCGTATAGGCAGGCATTTCGTATGGTGAGTTGTTTCATGTTCGATTTCAGCTCCTGGATGCAAGAGAGTATCTCAGTGGAAATTGATGTCAATTAGGACTCCCATGTCGATCGTGCGTTTCATCGTGAGGAGATGCTGCTCAATATTGCGATCCAACGATCCGGGAAGTTACCACCATCGTCTGCCGGACCTACTTCAGACACAACGTCTGCCACGACTCAGCCAGTTGCCACCCAGGATGTCAATCGCATGACTACATCTATCCGAACACCCTCCGTGAAACCTCGAAACCTCGAGAAGGGTCGACCAGTTATAACAGATATCCTTGACACTGTCGTTGCGGCACTCCTCGAGCAAGAGCCAACGTTAAATTTTAAACCTGAAGACCAAAGTCAGTCCCTTACAATCAACATGCTTCCAGGAGAAATCCTACTCGAGATTCTTCATATGTTGGATCCCTCATCGATCGAAACCTTTGCTCTAGTTTGCAGAAAAGCTAGAGTCCTCACTCTCGAATCTTCCATCTGGCGGTAAGCTTGGTCTTTTTGGCTCCTTGACCATCCCAAATGATGGCGGATGCTTCGTGTGCCATTCTCTAGATCGGGAGTACTGATCTATGGGTAGGAGATTGGTATTGTCGACTTACAGAGAACCTCAAATACCAGACCTAGAAACATTAAGCGAAATCATAACTCAGCGCATGTTTGATTATAGACGAGTCTTTATTGAACAACCCCGAGTACGAACGGATGGGGTGTACATTGCAATCTGCCACTATATGTCAGTTACTCATGCCTTGATCTGTTCCTCCCCTGACATTGATGCCTCGTCAGACGACCAGGCCTGAGCGAGAACCAGTGGGTCAATGTATGTAATTCTTATTACCGCTGTCGATCAAGCAACATGAACTACGTGTAGATAAGCCACCTGGTCATGTATCATCGATACCTGTGAGCAGTAGGACTTGAACACGCTAAGAGTATTGTTGATCCTTCTACTATTCAGCCGTTTCTATCCTAGTGGTCAAGTCTTGTCGCTTCTTGCAAACGAAGAACACCCCCCACAAACGATAATTAACATACTCAAGCCATCCCTCAGGATGAAGGTGGGCTTCTTCCCCTCTTCCTTTCCTTCTCGATCCTGATTCAACAGGGACTACATATCGGCACATGGTCCCTCGCAGGTACCGAAGTGGTCCTCTCGAACCTCTTTGACGCAAGCAGGCGCTACCCAATTGAAGAACTTCCACCTGCTCCTCATCCACCAGACCAGCACAATTCCGGCAACATACGACCTTCCCGTTATGTTTTCGTCGTGTCCCTACAACTCAAGTCAAGGCCTCTTGGAAGGTGGAATAGGCTTGATATTCATTCATATGATACCCTCAACCTTGAGACGGGGGACCTTACTCCTGTGGCACTTAAGCATGAGAGACCGTTCTGGTTCTCCAAAGTGCGATCCTATGTGTAGCTAGCCCTGCCATCTAATGGCTGTAGCTTCCATACACCAAAGAATGATAGCCTCCCCTGATCTATACCCTGAAAATGATGCACAACGATGCACAAGAGAACAAGAGAATGATCAAATGTAAAATCGACGCTTCAGTACCTATGAAACCTATGACCTCGTTTACTCGTGCACATCACTTCCATTTGACTGTTGACTATTTCTACAACTAATGTTCAATTGTCCTTCTATGACCGCCTTTACCTCTCGTCCCCGTTGATGGTGCATGTAGGGTTATTTGTGAGCTTTCGACAGGACTCCACCGAAGAGGTCTTCAGGAAACTTTCTCTCCTTGATGACAGCAATGGCCATCTGGTGTCAACACTTGACCTATGGTGTGGAGAACCAGGGTACTCGGTGAATTTGTTTCTCTCTCATGGAATTGCGAAGCTGTGATAATGGAACAAAAATCATGGGAAAAAACAAGTGTATGCTATTCCACAACCAGTTCTGATCTGCACCTCTGTACCCCCATTACTTTTCTCTGCTTGGTATGTAAGATCTGATACCTTGCAAAGTATAGCAAAACTGCAAGAATCATCACCCAAATTCAACTGGGACAGAGGGCTGTTAGAAGTGATCTTCTTGGTCCTATCATAGTTAGTGTGGACTTCGTTTCAGGACTGTGTTTTGCTTCATCAGTACATCACCTGATAACATGTTGTCAGAAATTGGAGCACATGAATGTTGTATCTTAGAAGCCTTAGGAACCACTTTGACAACTTAAGAATCTCCCAGTGAACATTTACAGTTGTCCACAGGTGAGCCATTGTCATACTCTTTTCAATTACAGCTGTCCACAGTTCACTGGGTGACTCCTGAGATATCAGAGTGATTCCTAAGACTACTAGGATCCCTTATTCATCACTTGCACACTATTCTAACAAGTTAATGCAAGTAACAATATAATCTTGTCTTATATCGCTCTCAACCAACTCCACTGACAAGCCAAATAATACTATTGATGAGTAGCCTCCGGTTGTCCACAATGTAGCTATGCTTGCTGTATGTTTCCTTCCATGTGAACACAATTGAAGGTTTGCTTGAATCCTGATACTCCTCCAGGAGCATGTAGACATCCATTTATTGTATCGCACAGAAGAATAACTGAGACCGGAGACTCTGAGTTGTGTCTAAAATATTGTCAAGAAGCTACCAGATATGATAATAGTGCATAGCTGATGAAGCTTTCAGCGTCCTCTTCCCCGTCTCTCACCCTCATAAGCATCTGAGATCATATCTTGACCACGGGGCGGGGGATGAGAGGAGACACGTCGGAAGCACTACTTTCATCATTCGAGTTCGTACTTTGTTCATAGAGATCACCTGAAGAGAAATCATGGTAATTACGGACAGTGAGGCAGGAACTCCTCGAGATATAATCGATTGCGTAAAGGTGCAGAAAAGTCTATAACCAGTTCAACAGGGAATACAGGACGGTACCACCCTCTAGCGGCAAGAGGACCACCCTCTTTCCCCTTCATCGGTGTCAGATCACTTACACCCTTCCTCTCCTGAGGGAGATCCGGACTGATGTTGACAAGGGTTAATTCAGTTGCTGTGACAATCTCATTCCACCTTTTGCCTTCATGTGGCCTCTGGAAGTACATCGGCGCAAGAACGACAGGAGGGACCAGAAGGGATGTGCTGGGATCTGG
>Ga0157366_1000297_pt1 | contig 23970 bp, 8 predicted proteins | sample AttbisABBM1_FD_113149 | JGI IMG/M metagenome (GOLD analysis project Ga0157366, IMG submission 113149) | Fungus gardens microbial communities from leaf cutter ant in Botucatu, State of São Paulo, Brazil - Atta bisphaerica ABBM1 | ecosystem: Host-associated > Fungi > Mycelium > Unclassified ...
GCTTTACCAATTACATATTCCCTTATCCTATCTCAAGTCTTTGCCTTAGTTGCAACCTGAGCTCAAGCTTAAGGTCGTTACATCATATTATGAAATCGGCAATGTTTTGTTTTTCTTGCTTAAAGGATTCAATCCTCTATTTGGTATCTACTGTCTTTGTCTTGTTACTGAATATTGTCTTGATTTCTTTCATGAAATTGTCCCAATCCTGGGTGTCTAATTTTTCATCTAGCTCATCAAGCTTCTTCTGTGCATATATTCCTACTACACCTCCTTTGAGGCGAGCCAGGATTGCTGTAATCCTGTTGTTGGTCTCCATGATCCTGTTACTTTTGAGGTATAATTGTATTCCTCTCCACCAGTTTTCAAATTTTGTTTGGTCTCTGTTGAACCATTCTGGGTCTGGGACCATACTCTTTGACATGATTGCTTGTACATTCTCATTTGTTGCTGGTGCTAGTACTAGTGCTGCTAACATCTCTGTATCTGTCTGTTCATACTCATTCAAGGCTTCTTCTGTAATCTGCAGAAATCCTAGTCATTCCAACAATACCTCTATATCGTTTGTTCTTCTAGAACTTGTCTTGGTTCTCTTTCATAATTTGTACTACACATGTTTTGTTTAACAGGTAATTCTGCCTAGTTTTGTCTGTGGATTCTGTTCACTACACTTCTTCTTGTAAGCTGAGCTCATTGACGCTTTACCAAATGTTACAACCTTTGCTTGGAGCTTAGATTGTACTTAGACAAAGACTTGAGAGTAAGAAAGAGATAATATAGAAGTGGTAAAGCATAGGGATACAGGAGTGTATCTATGCTATATATAATAGTAGCATACAAGGAAATAGTTTGTAATATATGAGGTAACAATATTATAGATAATGAGGATCAATCAAGGATAGAGCACCTACTATATAAGGTACTAACTGAGACTACTTTAGTATAGCTGATTGTGTTGTTATTACCCTTTGCTCTAGCCCATGTTGCATCTAGGAGATATTGATTGTAACAAATTTTGAGGAATTCCATAGTTCTGAAAATAGAAATAGAGTGAGCTTCCCCATTTCTGTCAAGATTGTAGAAAGTGGACTTAGCTTTTTCTTATTTTCTTATTCTTATTTTCATTTTTCTATTTTTAGAACTTAGGGTTAGAGTTAGTGATGACATCACTCAGTCACACATCAGTCACATCAGATAATATGGTGATAGTGACAGTGACAAGTCACATAATATATGAAAGAATGATGTCATACAATGTGTAGAATACATGTTAACCTTAAGGCATACACATGGTTGTTTAGGGTAGGCTAGAAATAGCTTGCATAGACCATTAGGTATTAGTATATAAGGTAGACAATCTTGTATAGAGCTCTCTATTAAGTTCTCTTGTATTAACCCTAATACAAGGTTCTTTCTCTTGTCCAACTCTAGGAGCTTGAGTTTGTAATAATTCCAGACATTTGGTTCAACCAGTTGGTTAGTATCATATGAGATTGGAACATTCATGAACTCTTAGAAAGTATATTAATATTATTATTAGCCTCATCTTTATCTTGAAGACAAGTCAAATCATTTAGAGCAGGTGCCTCATTGTTAGTCTGTTGTGTTCTCTCTTTGGGGTTGTTGTTAATTATCTTATTAGCTATCATACTTTCCTCTGCTCTAGGAGTAGCATATGAAAGAGTAAGCTTCTCTCTTTCTTCTTTATCAACCTGTTTACTTCAGGTTGCATTGTGGTTTTGAATTTTTATCTTCTTATAGTAAAAGATAGAAGATATATTTGAATGAGTTGATGACTCTCTTGAACTGTTTGTGCTGAGAGAAACTGATCTTCTTCTAAGAGTATCTATTTCTATGTCTATGCTTGAAGAGTTTAGGACAGTAGGATTGAATGAAGAATATGTAGTAAAGTTAGGAAAAATGTTTTTACTAATTCTCTTGTAGGTGCTCCCATACAAGATGATAGTAAGAGAGAAAGAAGTGATAGTCTATGTTTTTCTTTGAGGTTGATTTTCCAAGCTTGAACTATGATAATACTAATAATTTTTTTACTCTAGAAAAAATATAAACAGTTGTTGGATATAGCTAGAAAAGTTATCAAGTTTTTATAGCTATTCTATTCTTAGTTATCACTCTAGACAACAAGGCTTAGTGCTTAAGACTATACTTTCCTGAGTTTGATAATATCAGTAACATACTACTCTCTTTTCTTCTACTTAACTTCTATAAGGGAATCTTTTCTTTTGCAAAACTCTGATACTCTACCACTACCACTAAAGTCTGCAGAGATCTCTCCTTCTCTAAAACACTGAATACTGCTGTCAACCCTACTGAGTTTGTTCAATCAATTCTTCTGCTCTCTACTGCTAACATTTATTAAGCCTAGTCCTGTATATCATTGCTGCCCTTCTTTATCTATCACTAGTGGTAACCCTATTTTATTTTTAAGTTAACATTCTAGATGTTTCCATCAGGAACCCTCCTGGCCATACTTTTAGGACAACTAAGTGAAGTCTACAGTATTTAGTAGAGTTTACAATCTTTAGGAAATTTTCTGAAAGTAATATCCATACTGTATATTCCAATCTCCCAGATTAGCTTCATAAGAAATAGTAAAAACAGCATAGTCAAGGATGTTGTCAAAAGCAGTTCATACTTGAGAGTGAAAGACTACAGTGTTAGTCAGAGTTTAACAAGTGTGAAAACTTATCAAAGTCTGTGGTGTTGTAGGCTTCCCAGAATGATCTTGGCTTCAGCTTATGTGCTATACTATCTATATGTCACTTGGTTACAACTTCAGGAGTTGAAGTAGAGTTCAACAAAGAGAATACTAATAAGAATAAGTATGTCAACTTAACACTGGGGTTTAATGTTAATAGTTCAGAGACTATAGTTGATTATCAGACTAGAGAAGTACAGAGTATCTACCAGTTCTTAAATACAGAATTAAGTGTCTAAAAAACTTGGAAACTTGAGTGGTGTAATTATCATATAGTTATATAGTTATCTATATTGGGTGAAGTTAGTATTTTGGCCTGGCTCCAAGCTAGGTGGATATTTGATGAAATTGATCTATGACAAGACACTGACTGGAAATGGGGTTTAGAATAGAAGTAAACTCTATTATAGAAGACTGATTACTTACAGTGTTTAACAGAAGATAACATTGTTATGAAAGATAGGTTATTTACAGAGATGGACTTAGTATATAATAGATATTTCTGATAGAATATCAGCCTGGAAAGGGAGGAGAGTTACCACTAGCAATAAAGAAAGAGAGACAGCAATAATAGACAGAACTAGACTTGATAGAGGTTAGTGACAGAAAGTGTTAGGAGTAATTCACATTTGCCAAGGATATTCACAAACGTAGCATAGAAAACAGGAATAGAAGAGTTAACTTAGCAATACAAGGGAACAGAGAAAACTGAAAGTGATGTTATATAGATAATCAACCTTGGTTTCAATAAATAATGTTGTGCCCAGCCTATTTATTATATGGTCATAATTTTGGATAATGGAAGCTTGGAAAGACCTAGAATGAGTGTGATACAAGTTCAAGTTGATTATCAGACTAAGGAACTATACATGGTAGTTAAGTTCTTAAATATAGTATTTTATTGGAAAATACTTTTTTGCAAAAGAAGATACTCTTATAGAGTTCTTAAGCATGTAAGACTTCTTTGAAGGCATTAATAAGAAGACTTTATACTCCTAAATGACATCTCAAGCTCTCTTGAGCAGACATCTACTTGAGAGATAGTGTGGTAGCTATTAATTAAACTAGATCTCAGGGAAACAAGGTCTTTAGGGACAAGAAATGCCAAACAATTCACATAGTTACAAATGTTCAGATAGTAGATGAAGATAGGAACATATTGGATTAGAAGCTAACAAAGTCTAGAATAGATCCACAAGTAGGAGAAGCCTATGAAAATGGTAAAGAAGGAATAGAATAGGTACTCATAAGCAGAAAACTATCATTAGTTTGATGTCAGGTTGCAAATAAAGAGATGACTATATGCTTATAAGACTGCAGAAAACTTTCTTGTAGTTTAGGTCTCCATTCTCTATTTCCATTTTTTATATTTGTAGACTAACACATAAGCCTTGAGTGGAAGGGAGTAAGGAAGAGGATCCCCATCTGAATTTCCCCACTTTAGAGCAGTTCAACCTCTATTTTATTGAGTGAGTGTTGTTAGTACCTACTATTACCTTTAGGCAAGTTTTGGAGAGTTCTAACAGCTTGAAAAATGCTGGCAAGATAAGTATTAGTTAGTATTTTCAGTTATAAGGTTTAACTTGAAGGATGCTTTTGGAGTGCATCACCTAGAATAGATAGTGTTGTTGGAAACTTTTAAAGAGTTTTGCAATCTATTTACTAGATTTTCCAAAGAAGCTTGTTACACAGTATAAGGTTTACTGTTTAGAAGTATATTAGTAAGAGAAAGCATTCACAAGCAGATGTTATTTGTAAATTCCTTTTAATATCCTTCCTAACTTCATCCTTTCACATTCACAAGAGCTCTTTTAAGAATTTTGTATGTTTTAATGACTAGTATTGCATAGTTCTTGTGTAACATAACCTCTTTTCTGCTAGATATTTGTTACTGGAATGATAATATCATACAATATATTTATCACATGGTCTTTAGGGTAGAAACATAGCATAGATCATCAACCAAATATATATAAGATAAATAATTTGTACTAGGAACTCTATTGAGTTCTTTTGTATCAATCCTAATACAAGGTTTTTTTCTTGACTTAATGCTTTGAGTCTTAAACTGTAATATTTAGAGCAGACTTTACTTATAGTTTTTAGTCAGGACAAGTAAGACCTTATTTTGAGATTTACCTAGCTCAGGACATACAATTCTAAGATTGACTGGCAAAAAGGAGAGGTTGTTATGATGTACTGTTCTATCTACTACTTTTGTTACCAAGATATCCAGAGTGTTGTGGCAATCACTAGACACAAAGTCCAATAATTACACAAACAAGTAAAGCTCTCAGTAGGCTATCAATGTGGGAATTACAAGAGAACTTGACAAGGAGTCTCTGCTGAATTGATACCCTAGTTACACATGGTCTGTGCTACTTAATATTTACCCTACCCTAAAGTCCATACATTATTCATGAGTGTACCACGTATATATCATGAGGTAGCCATGTAGTTAACACATTCCTGTCAAAGCTGAAAGTAGTGAACTCTAATTATTTTCATTTTCATTTCTATTTTCTTTTTGATTTATTTTCCTTTTATTCTATTTTTAGAACTAGGGTTAGGATTAGAGTGACAAAATAACGTTGTCACACATCAGTCACATCAGATGACATAGTCACAAGTCATGAGATACATAGAAGAACATAGAAGGTTCTGAAAGAATAACATCATACAACATGTGCAACACATGTTGACCTTAAGGTAAACACATAGCTGTTTAGGGTAGGCTAGAAGTAGTTAGCACAAACCATGAGGTTTTAGTATATAAGGTAGACTATCCTGTACAGAGTTCTCTATTGAGTTCTCTTGTATTAACCCAATACAAGGTTTTATTCATTGACCCACTCTAAGTGTTATGATCTTAGTCCTTAGGGTTGGATATAAGAACAACTCTTATATTAGAGAAACACAAGAGAACTCGATAGAGAACTCTTCTACAAACTAGTTTACCTTATATAGCCCTACAGATGGTCCATGCTAACTACTGTGCACCCTACCCTAAACAACCATGTGTAGTCCATGTTGTATGACGTCATCTGTTCTCAGATCTTCTACTAAATTCTCCCAAGTCTCATGATTTGTCTTGTGACTACACCATCAGGTTGTGACTGATGTGACAGCATGACTGATCAACCCTAACCCTAGGTGTTCTAAAAATAGAAAATAGAAAAATAAAACAAAATAAAAATAAAAATGAAAGTAACATAGAGAAAAACTAAGTTTATCATTTATGAAGTTGACACTAAGGTCTTTGAGTCATAACAATTCCTTGGTATCATCCATCTAGACTGCTCCAGCCTACTTTAGTCTGCTCTAGGCCTATGACCTCATATCATGTGATATGTCATGTGACCACAGTCATATGCCTCTTCATTATCATCATCAAATATAATAAAAGACAAGTAAATCCAAAGTAAAGTCCAATATAAAATCTAGAAGAATATATAAATGAATATTACCACTTCACTGTATCATAACACAGAGAAGCACTAGATACATGATCTGTATGTATGTTATTCTAGTCTTTTCTCTACTTTTGTAAAAGACTCTAAAGAAATAGCCTACTCTTTCTACATGTCTGATAGATATAAAGAAGAGTTGAAAGATTATATCTATATGATCTGACTACTCTTTGAACCTTTGAACTTAGGCTTCTGTATTATAGCCATTCTTTCATAGCATTTTTCTGAAGCTTTCCAGTGAAATAAGATAACAAATAAAGACACTTTTATGCTTTCTTCTTATGTTCAGAAGTTTGAGTTAGTTTTATGAAGAACTTTAACATGCTCCTATACTACTCAAGATGGGATCATACTATTAAACTTATTTCTGGAGCTAATCTCAAGTTGTTTAAGATGTATCTATTGTTACTTGCTGAACAGTCAGAGCTTGATGCTTTTCTTATTGAGAATCTCCAAACTAGTCAGATATGTCTCTCCAAGTTCTCCATAGCTACACTAGTGCTTTTTATCAAAAAAAGAATGGCTCTTTTTAGCTGGTATAAGACTACAAGACTCTCAATACTATGAAAAACAAGAACAAATATCTACTCTTGTTACAATCCTAAGCTTGGCTCAGGTTACAACTAAGACAAAGACTTGAGAAAGGATAAAGAAAATAATCAATTGGTAAAGTATAAGAATACAGGACTGTATCTACAACTATATATACTTAATAACCATGAAGAATAGGTTAGGTGTCCTTGAGGAAACAATGAGAGAAGAATAAGGAAAACATGATGAAGCCTCTACTACTATATAAGGTACTGACTGATGAAACATAAGAATAATGCAAGGTACAGTGAAATATAAGTCACAAGTGAAAAAAACCCCAATATATCTAACATAAGGTGAATATATGTAGAACATGATGTATAGATTGTAGTGATCATAACAGCTCTCTCTAGTCTTCAAGCTTGTTTTGAAACTTTAGAGTATTAAGTACTTTACTAAACTAGATATCTACTGGAGTTTTAACAATATGTATATTAAGGCTGAAGATAAGTGGAAGGTAGCATTCTATACTAATAGAAGACTTTTTAAACTTTCTGGTGATGTTCTTTGGTATGTCAAACAGTCCTGTTGCTTTCTAGACTATGATAAACAATATTTTTCAGAATCTTATTGTGTAATCTGAATGATATTCTGATCTTTATTCAGATATTAGAGAAGTACTATAAGATAGTTGGTAGAGTTCTGAAAGTTTTGGCTGAGTATAAGCTATTTCTTTGCCCTGAGAAATGCAAGTTTGAGAAACAGCAGTGTTATGGAATACTTTGGACACTAACAATTTTTCTTTCTTTTATCTAAATATTTCTGATTTTATATTAATTTTGTTTTGTTTTGTTTTTGATTTTGGACAATGAAGAGGCATATGACACTGCAGTCACATGACATGTCACATGATGTGACGTCATAGGCCTAGAACATGGTAGAAAGATCTAGAAGATGACATCAGAGCACATGAATACAACATAGTAGCCTTGAATAAGATATGAGGTGGACATAAAGATGAAGCATGGATATAAGGGCAGGTTTAATTATTAGTAGCACAGACCAGGTGTAATAGTATAAATAGGGTAGTAATACAGTGGAAACTCCTTGTCGAGTTCTCTTGTGATTCCTACTTGATATCCTACTAAGAGATTTACTTGCTTGTGTTGCTATTGGTCTGTATGACTAGTAGTTGCCACAACAAGCAGATGTTGTAGTAACCAACACTATGACAGTAAAAATACACACAAAATTAAGTAGGACTAGTATATCTCCATTACTTTTATATTGGAATTTATAAGAAATCTCAACAGAGAACCTCCTACTATAACATAACAATACATTTTGGTCTGTACCCTATGCTACAATGCCGACTCTAATATCCATATTTTATTCATAAGTCTATTATACTATTATCACAAGGTAAACATGCCATAGCCATATCTCTCTAACATCACCATACTAGAACATTCAACTACCTTTTAGACTTATAACATCACCTCATGTAACATAGTTATGTAATACTCCATTGCTAAATAAAACCAGATTAAAATATTAGAGTTCCAGAGACATATCATAATAGTAGATAGAGTACTTAGGTTTAGTAATTTCAAAAAACCAATTTAAGATAAACCCAGTAAAGATGGCTGGAGTTTGCAACTAGCCTATTTCAAAGATATGAACTAACTCACAGGTATTTTTCCTTGTATTTGCTAACTCTTACTAAAGATTTATCTATAAATTTTTAGATATTGCCTATCTATTTTTCAATATCACAAATAGCATTAGTATTTGAATCTAGAATGCTAAATAACAAGAGGTATTTGATACACTCAAGATAGCTATAACCTTTGCACATGTTCTCTTATAACACCTTTGATCTATTTTGGATACAAGTGGATAGCTTGGACTTTATAATAGGAACAGACTCACTCAAGAATCTAAGGAGGATAGCAAGTCTCTCTCTCCTGTTGAGTATGACTACAAGATTAATAATAAGATACTAGCAATTATTAGGGCTCTGAAAGAGTAGTGTCACTTTCTTGAGCAATCCAAAACTTGAGTCAAAATTTAAATGAATCATAAGAACTTGGAGTACTTCATGATAGCAAAAAGCTCAGCTGAAGATAAAAATAGTAGTTTTTGTATCTGGCACAGTTTGATTTTCTGCTCTATCATTAACTAGAAAGGACTATGAGTAAGTTAGATATACTGTTTCAGAGATTGGATTGCAACACTGGCTCTCAAGACAATCAAGATGTTGTGCTCATAAAGCTGGAGTTCTTAACAGTTTGAGTCCTGAAAGATATAGCTGTTGAAAGTGAAGAAAAGACTTTTCTGTTAGATATCTGATATAGTACTTGTCTTAATAAGTAAGAGGACTGAGTGTTATGACTTAAAGATCTTAAAGTTGATCTATAAGAGGAATCTTGTATTAGGGTTAACATAAGAGAACTTGATAGAGAACTCTGTACAAGATTGTCTACCTTATATACCAAACTACCATGGTCTATGCTACTACTTCTCTTAGCCTATCCTAAATGACCATGTATTTGCCTTAAGGTCAACATATATTTTATACATGTTGTATGACATTATCTTTCCAGAACCTTCTACCCTGTTCCATATAACCATGTGACCATTAATGTGACTGTGTCATCTGATGTGACTGATGTGTGACAGTGTGATTCTGATATCACTTTAACTCTAACTCTAGATCTAAATAAAGAATATAATAAAAAAAGAAAAAAGAAAAGGAAAAGGGAATTAAATAAAGAAACTAGCATCCAAGCTTTGTATGTCTGACACTGAGTGGCCAAAGCTAAACACAAACTCCAACAGTCTTTAACAAGATCTCTATATTTCTTGGAGTGGTCAGAAAGTGATAGACTTCTTCTTTGTGATAAGATATGTGTTTCTTATGTTATGGCAACTACTAGACACAAAGTCCAATAGCTACACAAGCGAGTAAAGCTCTTAGTAGGCAATCAAGTGGGAAAAATCACAAGAGAACTTGACAAGGAGCCTCTGCTAAATTAGAGTCCTATTTATACTGTTACAGATTGGTCTATGCTACTACCTCATGTCCATCTCATGTCTTACTCAAGGCTACCATGTGTACATCATGTGCCCTGATATCATCTTCCAGATCCTTCTACCATGTTTTAGACCTATGAAGTCACATCATGTGACCTGTCATGTGACTGCAATGTCACATGCCTCTTCATCATCAATAAAAAGAAAAGAAAAAGAAATTCAAAAGAAAAAAAATATAAAATAAAGAAAAATAGATAAAAGGAAAAGAAAAATGTTAGTGTCCAAAGCATTCCATAACACCTTATATCTATATTAATAAATAGTCTCACTCCATCATGACTCAAGAATAGCTAGATATACTGGCAGGTGGAAACACTGGAATTAATATCTCAGAATTACTGGTGGCCCCAAATTTCAATATATGTTGGCTAGTATGTTAGTACTTATGACCTTTGTATAAGAACTAGGTCTATCTGATATCTATTTCTTGGAGAGCTAAACCCACTTGTTGTACAAAATAGAAGATTGAAGACCATAAATATTGACTTTATGGTGGAACTTCTAGAGTTTGCAAAGTTTGACACAGTGATTACTGTAGTGGATTCAATGACCAAGATAACATATTTTATTCTAACCTATACTACTGTTACTGTAAAGAATGCTATAAGATCCTTTCTACATTATGTGCAGAAGTTGCATAGTCTTCCTATTTATGTGGTCTTGGATAGAGGTTCCTAGTTTATAGCCCTTCTTACCAAGTAATTATATTGCATGCTTGGGATTGAAATTGCATCATCAATGGCATAACATCCATAGTCAGATAGACAGACAGAATGTATTAACTAAGAGCTTGACTAAATTTTCTAGTTCTTTGTGAATAAACAGAGTGACTGGTATAACTTATTGCTATTGGCAGAATTTCAGTACAACAATTATATTTATATAGTTACTCAACAACTTCTATTCTTTTTAGATACTATTTGTCTCCCTAGAGTAGGTTTTTAACTACATTAGAAAGAGTTAAAGCTTGAGAGTATTATGAAGTTCATAAAGTAAATGAAGTTAGCACTTGAAGAGATAAAGTTTATGATCTAAAATGATATGACAAAGTATCATAACTAGCAATGTACCTCTGCTCCTGTTTTCAAACCTGGTAATGATATGTTTTTCAATGCTTTATATATCTAGATCACATGTCTTTTAGCCAGATTGTTACACTAATATCTTAGACTTTATGTAGTAGAGAAATAAGTTAGATCTATGTTATATTATCTGAAACTTTCACCCACTCTATACAAACTATATCTAGTATTCAATATTGTCAAGTTGACTGCTGTATTTAAGGACTCAATATCTGGAAGATGCTCAATGTTCTCTCTGGATCCCACTATTATTGATAGAGAAAAATGGAAGGTTGAGAAGATTCTAGACAGCTACTAGTACTACAAGAGATATTGAACAGAGTTGCTAAGTTCCACTAGCTGAATTTCCAAGCTCTATAGTTTATTTAAGTAGTGTACTTTTTCAGAATCAAGTTTTGACTAGTACTTCTTTCTTTGAGCTGTAGCAATCTAGAAGAGGAGGTAGATGTAATGAACCAACCACTTTGTACTTATAGCTCCAAACTTTACCTGTTCTCTAGTTGTTATTTTTAATCATATTATAAGAGAACCTGTTCTTTTGATTCTAACACTACTGCCAAAGGTCACAGTGTTCTTTTTACCTCTAGAATGCCAAATACTATTACTAACTTTATAGAGTTCATCCAGTTGACTCTACTACTTCCCATTACTGATCTTTATCAAGTCTAATACTGTTTATCATTGCTATTCTTTACACCAGTTTCTAATGGTAACTTTACTTTCTTTCCAGACTAATATTCTAAATGTTTTTATTATAAGTATTCCTAGTCATGCTGTTCTCATCATTTTTTCATGAAGTAAGCTGATGTCAGGCATGGTTTATATCAGAGGGTGAAAGTTCATAGAGTTGGCTCAGAGATATGTAGAGTATGTAAAACTCTATGTTAGGAGCTTGATAATGTAGACTTGTTAGAATGACCTTGACTTTAGCTTATATGCTATGCCATCTATTAGTCATGTGATTACAATTTCAGAGAATTAGACAGATTCCAAAGTGAGAGTGAGTACTGATGTTGGTGTGTTGCTATTGAACACTAGGAATAGAGTTCAATAGAAGCTTATCTTTATTAATTATTAGAATAGCAAATTATAGTGTAACTACTAATCTTATATACAAGTCAGATTTATAGGAAATGCTAAGAGGTTTTAGTACATAGCCCCAAGCAAAGGTTTTAGTAATAAAATACTAAAAGAGTTGGATAGGGAAATACTGCTATGGAAGGCCAAATTTGATAGGAGTATCTCTGTCATAGAAGACTGAATACCTGAATTGTTACATTATCACTATGGGAACATATTTTTGGAATGGGTGAACTTGACATATGACAGCTAATCTAGAAGATTGGAATGTATAATATAGGTATATAGAATATTTATTGCTTCTAGAAATCTTACTCTATTCTTTTATGTTCTTCTAAAGGTAAGCTGTATTGTCTAAATATATAGTCAATATACTTAGGTTTTCCTAAAGATATTGTAAACTCATACTCAATGAACTTTTCCCAGTTGCTCTAATATATTATATGTGCTATTATTATTTCACTTGTTTCAGCTGATCTGAAAAATTGGAATGTAAAGTCTAGGTATATAGAATAGTTGTTGCCTGTCAATGTGTTGTTAGACAGGTAGAACTCACTTCAAGCAGATATTTACAATCAATCACATAGAAAAGAGGTTAAATCAAGTATGGAAACTTATCTAGGAACAGATATAGATATCTGTGAGATTGAGTAAGCATCTAGATTGTATATTAAGCTTGGAAGCTTATTTACAGATTAGCAATATGATTCCAAATAGTGACTTTGGCCCTAACTTATGTGTTGTGCCCACTGTCTGTTGTGTGATTATAATTTTTGAATAATGAGGTATTAGGGTGGATTAATTAATAACTTAGTTGGAGAAGTGTGAGAAGTTGTTAGAAGATCTTTAGTTAGGTCTTAGTTAAATCTTAGTTGAATTCCAGACTGAGTACTATGGAGTATCTACTTAGTCTTAAATACTAAGTCTATAGTTAAAAATGTAGCTAGGAAATAATAGTATAGAAAATAACTAAGAAGATGTTATAAAGATGATTTCTAGGATATAAGATAACCAGAAGTCTAGATAATGAGTTGCTAGGAGATAAAATATGAGAGGCTAATCTATATATAAACAAGCATAGATGTAGAAGTATACCTAAGTATGGTTAGAGTCCTAACTGGAAGTTAGAAAACAGAAGTCCTGGAAGTTAGTCTATAACATTATCTTTAGAAACCCTATTCTATTTTCTTAGATTTTTCTGGAGGTAAGTTGTGTTTTTAGTGTACTTGGTCAATATACTTAGATTTTCCTGGAGCTTGAAACACAAACCTAATATTTCTGCCTAATTGCCCTAACAGTTAGATTAATTAAACAGAAGTATAGAAGATACTCAAAAATTCCAGAAAGAATCTAAGTGTATTGTTTAACATCTACTAGGTATATAACTCATCTGTTGAACAAACCTAAATAAACAAAATGAGGTTTTCTAGAGGTAAAAATTATTCTAAGTACTCTAATAGTCCATACTCATCAAAAGAAACATTTTTGATATAACTACAGAATGATTGTACTAATATGACTAGAAATAGTCAGGAATTATAGAACTCTTTAGAATGATAGACTTAAAGAATGGTAGAAGCTTACTAAGCAATGGTAGAAGGTAAGCAAATAGCAGACAGCAAGTTTGGGATAATATATAACAAGATAGATAACAAATATAAATAATTAGTAATAGATGAGGTATTGAATGGTAGATAAGAACCTATAGAAAGATCAGTTTTTTCATCCAATTCCAACACCCAAATATTGCCATTGCAAAGCCTGTAGAGTTCTCTGTTCTCCTTAGACTATGAACTCTGAACACTATTTTATCATCAATTTTATAGAGTTTACTAAGCCAACTCCACTACTCTCTACTATTGTCATATACAAGTCCACCCATCCAGAAATTACATCTCCGTGGAGTAATCATACAAGCCCATCTTTCTTGCAACATGTCTCATAGCAGTACTGCAACTATCCAGGTATTCTGTCTTTCACAGTGGAGATACTCCTATTCAACTCAGTCTTCTATGACAGAGTTACTTCTGTCAGTGTTTCAACACTGAAACCTCCACTCGGGGTAATAGGGGTTTTACCACTGAAACCCTTAGCATCTCCTATACTTTCCATTTGTATATAAGACTAGTAGTTACACTGTAATTTGCTAGTCTGATAATTGATGAAGATAAACTCTTATTGAACTTGATCTCCAGTGTTCAATGGTGACACACCAATCAGCACTCACTCCCATCTCGGACTTCATCACATCATCTGAAGTTGTGACCACATGGCAGACAGACAGTGCAGCACATAAGCTGAAGCCAAGGTCATTCTGCAAGTCTGCTCATCTCTGAGTCCATTCTGTGGACTTCCACCCTAGTGTGAACTGTGCCTAACAACTATTGAATTCCATTAAGTACAGTCTTGTATACCATTATAGTCCTATCCTATTCATCATAACTATAAACTTCTTTCCTTTGTTAGCTAATATTCTAGATGCTTCTATTAGAGCTTCTGATTATATAGACAAAATCATTTCTTGGTCATGTCAGTACTGTTTTGCTAGATTAGAATGTACTCTGTAGTATTTAGAATAGCTTCTGTCTTTAAGAGATCTTTTAATTTACTTTATTTCTCATTTTTTATGTTTCTTTATTTTGGACATGGATGAAGGGTGTGAGGTAATGTCACAGCCACAGATTACACAATCACATGACACAAAGAAGGATACAGAAGGTTCTGGAATAAATAATGTTATATAGTATAGCAACAATATTTTGGCCTTATGAAAAGCATATGTACTTTAAGGTAGGTTGGTTATAGTGTGTGCACAGACCATAATCTGTAGTATATAAGGTAGACTATCTTGTACTTAGAACTCTATTGAGTTCTTTTGTGTTACTCAATATAAAAGTCATCTTTTGTCTTTACTCAAGAACATAAGTCATAACACTTGTTCTCTTAGATTTCTTCTGGAGGTCAACACTACTTGTACCTAGCTAAGATAATATAACTTATATTTCTTTGGGAGCATTAAACTCTATGGACTTTACCTAGTCATTCTAATAGCAGAGCAGAATCTTCTCTCTATAACCTTAAATGATTTTGGTCTGATAGTTATGGATTACTTATTTAATTTTTTGATCTTTCTCTTTATTTCTCATTTCTTAAACAATATTTATGCTAAGTGATCATCTTATAAAATTTGTTAACACAAAAAGACTCTAGAACTCCTCCAATACTATCTAATAGAAGTAGCCAAGTATTAGTATATCTCAGAAGTTTCAATAAACAACATCCTTACTAGTCTTGTAAGTCAACTCTGTAGCTTGAGTATTTAACCTCACTCCTGTATCTGTGGGTATACCTCTTGTCTTATCATCTTTGAGACTCCTCTCTTCTACTAACATTTTTATTCCAAGAAATCCACTATGTAGCTCTTGATCTAATATCCTATCTTGTAATAACTTAGGCTCAAGTACTAGAGTAGAAGACATACTTGTGTCTTTCTCTGAGCTTCTATGAGTATTCAAATGGTTTGCTTTTCTATTTTTGTAGATAGTTTTCTTAGTTTCATCTCTCTTAGTTTCTTTTGACTCATGATAAGTCTGTTTGTGGACTTGGAGTATTAGAGGTAATTCACACTTACTGGAGATCTGTATATATAGCATGAAAGATAGATTAGATAATCAAAAACTTGGTGAAAGAGATGTAAATATAAGTTGGAAGTAGCATATTATGTAAATAACCTTGACTTCAACTGAAAAAAGTTATACCTGTCATATATCAAGTCTACTTATTCTTACAATATTTCTAAGACAAGCCCATCTTCTATGATAGCTATCCTTCTTGCAATATGTCTCCATAGTGGTGATGCAACAATCTGGATATTTAATTTTCCATGATAGGAATACTCCTATCAAACTTGGTCTTTTATAGCAGAGTTCTTCTATCTGACCTCTGTTAGTGTCTTACCACTAAAACCTTTACTTGGGCAATATACTAAAACACTAAGTATCTCTTATATCTTCAACTTAGATATAAGACTAGTAATTACACTATAATTCATTAGTCTGATAATTGACAAAAATAACTTCTATTGAACTTAATCTCCAGTGTTCAGTGGTAATATACCAAATTAGTACTCACTTTAATCTTGGACTTCATCTACTCATCTGAAGTTGTGACCACATAGCAGACAGATGGTGCAGTGTCAGATATGTAAAGTTTAGATACTAGTTTTTTTATTTAATATTTCATTTTCATTTTCATTTTGATTTATTTTCAAACTTAGGGTTAGAATGACATCATGATCATACTGTCACACATCAGTCACATCAGATGACACAGTCATGGTCACAAGTCACAAGGTCACAGAGAAGGATATAGAAGGTTCTGGAAGGATAATATCATAACAATGTGTCTTACACATGTTAGCCTTAAGACAAACATATAGTCTTTAGGGTAGGCTAGAGAAGTAGTAGTATGGACCATTGTAGTTTAGTATAAAAGGTAGATGATTCTGTACAGAGTTCTCTTGTATTAACTCAATACAAGGTTCATTACTTGTCCCACTCTAAGGACTTGAGTTTGTAATATGTAGTATATAAGCTGAAGCCAAGATTGTTTTAATAAGTTTGTATCACTGAGCTCATTGCATGGAGTTTCAATACTCTATATATTTCCAAGCCAAACTCCATGGACTTTCACCTTCTAGTGTGAACTGCACCCAATAGTACCTAGTTTAACTTCATCATATAATTGTAATTTCAGAAAGAGACTATTACAAAATGAACTACTCACTTGTTTGTAATATCTGAATCTGAGATACACTCTCAGAGGTTTAGAAGTGATCCAGAAGTTCAATAATGATGGCAATGATAATTAAGATCAATATAGATGTTAATGATGAAAAGATAAAAATTGATAGTAATTGATATTATTAAGTTTGAGATCTAATTCTCAGATATAAAGGTATATATACAAAAAAGTGATGGTTTAAATGTAAGCTGTTTCCATCACATGATCAAAACTTGTACCTGGTGGGGGCTGTCAACTGCTATAGCAGATATCAGGCTAATTTAAAAAGATAACTAATTATATCATTATATCAATATGTTTGTATCTCTATGAATACTTATTGTTATGGGATTTATCATATATCATAAAAAATGGTTTTATGAGCACTTTCCAATGCAATTTTAATCATGTAAATCTGTCTAGCTATTCATGAGATAATAGCCAGCAAAACTTTTACAGTTACCAATGGCCTAATATCTCAGTTTTTTGTTGTTACTTTTGTATATTCTCACATATGTATAGATAGCCCTTATTTAGGGCTTTCCAGTACAACTTAGTTTGTATAAATTTGTCCACTTGTTGTGAAGATACAAGCTAAATGAAGTTTATAACAGAAATATTTAGATGTAGGCTAGAGATGAGTGTGGTACTTAATCCAAGTTAATTATTAGACTAAGAAACTACATATAGTAGCTATAATTCTTAAATATAAGAAGTGTCTTTCTAATAATAAGCTACTGTATATATTTTGGGTTATTGGACACTATAGAAGTTGTTGTTTAGAACTTTATAGAATTTGATATGAGCTAAAGAAGCTCTTGTCTGCAGGTTAATGGATAATTGGAATAGAGTATGATTTATACTGGAAGAGAATGAAAGTATTATGATCCTAAGTTATGGCAACTACTAATCAAAATGATTAATAGCATACTAAGTAGTCTTATAGAACAAGAGTTTCATAGGGATCACAAGAGAACTTGATAAGGAGTCCCCAATGTATTGCTACCCTATTTATACAAATAGTTCATGGTCTGTGCTAATAGTAAATAACTCTACTCTAAGATTCATATATTATCCATAAGTATACTATGAAGTTGATATGTTATAGACATATATCTTGACATTATTTCTTCTAGTCTTTTCAACAATATTCTAAGCTTATGATATAATGTCATGTGATATGTCATGTGACCACAGTCACATGCCTCTTTATTGTCCAAGAAATCAAAGAAAAGTAGAATAAAAGAAAAGAGAAATCAAATCAAAGTGTATATGCCATTCATATATCTGTAAAGCTTCTGGCTATACTTATAAACATCTATTCTTTATAGCTAGTCTTTTGCAAGTTCTGTGATATTGTCTGTTTCTAAAGACCTCATATATGAAATCTAGCTTGTTTAACAGCTACTACACAACTCAAAAGAGCCTAAGACATTATCTAGAAGTATAAAGTCTTCTTGCTAATGTCTTCAAAAAGGTCTTATATGCTCAAAAACCTTATAAGAATATGTTTCTTTCATAAAAAGTATTTTCCAGCATAATAGCACTATTCTTTTGTTGAGGTTTTTCTCTACTTTCCACTCTTCTTGTTATATTCCAAACTATAAAACATGTCTGAGACATGTCTAACTTTAATAAAACATCAAATCCCCATGGTTATTTGGCTTTATTTGTGCCCAAAACTTCGTTGGTGGTTTAGTACTTTATAATGGACTTAATTCTATCAAATTCCTGCGATTATTTGGCTTTATTTGAGTCAAAATCTGTGGTCATCTTTATCTATTTCTATTGCATAATTATTTCCTTCAAACTTCACAAAATTACTTGGACTTTATACAGAGTTTTCTCCTTTCCAATCTGAACTCCTATTTAATGTGAAACACTCACTCAGAGATCTGTTTTAATTACTCCTTTTGTTACTTTATGTAGAAGGCTGGTGATTACTTTGTAATAACTAGCCTGATAATTGACTAAATTTGATGCTAAATCTCCAGTATCAATAGCAACATGCTTTACTTCTCTCTTTATAACTTCTTACAAGGCTATCCTCTAAAATTGCAACCACATGGCTTGTAGAAAGCACAACATATAAGTTGAGACCAAGTTTGTATTACCAAGCTTATTGTATGGAGTTTTTATACTCTGTACATTTCTGAGCCAACTCCATGGACTTTTACCTTCAAGTATAAACTGTATCTAACACTTCTTCTTTATCTATCTCCACTAGTTTTGGTTCTTCTACTCTCTGTCTCTTGATTAGTTCTCTATATCTTACTACTCTGCTAATATTCACTACTGGGTGAATTCTCATTAATACTGGTAGTATATCAGATATGCAAAGTTTGGATGTTAGCTTTTTTATTTAATCTCTTTTTCTTTTTCTTTTTTGATTTATTTTTCTTTTTTGTGAACCTAGAGTTAGGGTTAGAGTGACAAGATCATACTGTCACACATCAGTCACATCAGATGAAACAATCACAGTAATGGTCACAAAGTCACAAGACATATGGAAGGATGTAGAAAATTTTAGAGAATAATATCATATAACATGTAAAACAGTCTTTAGAGTAGGCTAGAGAAGTAGTTAGCACAGACCATCTAGTTCAGTATATAAGGTAGACTAGTTTGTACAGAGCTCTCTATTGAGCTCTCTTGTGTTAACCTAATACAAAGTTCTTTCACTTGTCCCACTCTAAGGACTTGAGATTGTAACATAGTCTTAGTTTTACTATATTAGCTGACACTGTTAGGATGACTAGCAGAGTCTGTAGAGTTTTGCAGACTTTAATAGCCTCTAAAAAGTTCTAAGTTTATTGGTATAACAAATAAGTACAAGCAGTGTACATATCTAGGAGATTCTAAGAAAACAGAATAGAGACTCCTGAAGATGGCAGCTATCCTAAATACTAATATAGTTTATTCCAATCTAGCAGAACATCACTGACATAAGAGAATAATAATGGCTATATAGTTAGAAATTCTAATAGAAACACATAGAACTCCACTGAAAGAGAAAGAAAAGGAATATACAGTAAGTGTCTGCATTTGTGTAAACTGGGAACCTCTGTCTGATATTACACTTTCTGACAGCTTATATAGCTTTTATACATTATCCCTAAACAGTCTTGATAACCCTTCCACTAATATTTCTTTTGTAGTTGTTATAGAGTGTATCATTTTTGACAACCTATTGTACACTACCAAGATTACATCCTTTCTTGCTACTAATAGTAACTTTGTAATAAAGTTTACTAACAGGTGTATCTATAGTTTCTCTGGGACTTCATTTACTATCAGTTTTTTTGCTGGGAGTTCTGTCCTATTCTTTCTTCTTTAGCATAGATCACAATTTTCCACACATCTCTATATCTCTTATTATTGTTGGTGTTACAAACTTCATTCAGCTTATATCTCCACAGCCAGTAGACCAATTTCCACAAACTAAGTTGTTCTGGAAAGCTCTAAAAAAGGGCTATCTGCACATATGTGGGATATACAAAAGTAACAACAAACAACCAAGATATCAGGCCATCAGTATCTGAAAAAGCTTCATTGGCTAATATCTTATGAATGGCTAGATGGATTTACATAATTGAACTTATATTGGAAGGTGCTTATCAAAAAATTTCTAATGATATATCATACATCATATAGAGATCAGTATTCATAGAGATATAAGCATATCAATGTAGTGACATAATTAGTTACCTTCTAAAATTAGCCTGACATCTGCTATGACAGATGACAGCCTCCATTAGGTACAAGTTTTGATCATGTGATAGAAACAGCTTGTACACAAACCATCACTCTTTTGTATATATACCTTTATATCTGAGAATTAGATCTTAGACTTAATAACATCATTTATTATCAATCTTCATCTTTTTATCATTGACATCTGTATTGATCTTAATCATCATTGTTATCATTTTTGAACTTCTAAATCACTCCTAAACCTCTGAGAGTACACCTAAGATTCAGATATCACAAACAAGTGAGTAGTTTATTTTATGATAGTTGGCCACCAATAGTTTCTTATTACTCACTTTGTTTTTTACTTCTCTTCACATTTAGCTACTGTTATATCATGGTATAACAATATAACTTCTAATCTTAAAGCATCATTCTTTGGAATATAGAATTTTCCTTTCTTCAAGATCAACTCACTATCTATCTTACACTTCTCTCTTTTTAATGTCTTAATATCTGCCTTCTTCATTTCCTCCACTACTCTAACTACTTCTTTGTCTTTTCCTTTTGTTTTGTCTAATATCTCTACTTCTAGTCCTTCTACTATCACTTTTACTAAGCTATGTATCTATTCTTCTTTTATTAATTTTTATTTTCTGTTATCATTTTCTATCTTACTTTTTAATCTGGTTTTCTACTAAGTCTATCTGTCTTTCCCATTTTTGTTCTTAGTACATGTTTCAAGATGAAGTCAAATCTAGATAGGTAGAGCACCTATCTTGTCTGTTGTTGATTTAACTTCTGTACTTTCATGAAGTATTCCAAGTTTTTGTGGTCAGTCTAGACCCCAAACTAGAATTTTGTGCTCTCTAATAAATACCTTCAATTTTATAAACCCTTATTACTGCTAATATCTCTTTTTTATGAATCTTATAGTTATCTTCTATCTCATTCAATTACTTAGAGAGATAGGCCACTAGTATCCATCTCTAATCTTTACATTTCATTGATAGAACTTCTCCTGTTGCATAGTCTAATACATCAACTTTTATCCTCATTTTTTTTGGTCTAAGTCCAGTGCAGCTAACTTTTATAAACCTCCTCTTTAACTTTTCAAATGCCTTTTTCTGCCTTTTCTTCCATTCCTACTTCTGCTCCTTTCTTACCAGCTCATGTAAATGTCTAGCAATCTTTGCAAAGTCCTTTATAAACTATCTATAGTAGTTGGCAAGTTCCAAGAACTTTTGGACATCCTTGACTCTCTAGAGAGCCAGCTAGTCTAATACCACTTTCATCTTTTCTTTCTCCATCCTAATGTTATCTGGTCTGATTACCACTTCCAGAAACCTTACATTTTTGACTTTTTACTTACACTTCTCTGGTTTTACATATAAATTGTTTTCTTTCAACCTCTTTGTCACTTTCTCTACTATCTTATCATGTTCTTCTTTCTTTTCTGTTCCTACTATCATGTCATCAACAAAGGGCCACTTCTATAATATTGATCAGATTCCTTGAGATCTTATTTATTACCACCCAGAAAGTGGCTAGTAAATTAGTTAATCCAAAGAATATCACTAAGGATTCAAATGACCCTTCCAGTGTTATGAACACTATCTCCCACTTGTCTTCTTTTATCTGTATATTATTGTACTTCTATTGTAAATCTAGCTTGATAAACACTTTCTTGGAAACTATGTTCTCTACAATGTCTGATATTAAAGGTAAAGAGTAATTATTCTTTACAGTCTATTTATTGAAATACCTATAGTGTTGTACCATATGCTTCTTGCCATCCTTCTTACCTAAAAATAATATTAGCACCATTTGAAGTGACTTAAAGAGCCAGATATTCTTTATATAGTTGTTCTTATATACACACTCTGACTTCTTTCCTCTCATCTCAAGATAAAGGATAGACTTTTTCTTTTCTTGATGTAAACCCCTCCTTCAAGTTTATGGTATTGTTCTATGTCTTCCTGGTAGGCATATTCTTACTCACTTTCCTGTCAAAGTATCAGATGTAGTTCATACTAGAGAGCAAAAGTCCATGGAGTTTGCTTAGAATTTGTATCAAGTATAGAAGCTCATACAAGATGTGTGGAGTTACAAAATTTGCAGAACAATCTTGGATTTAGCTTATATACTACACTGTCTATCTGCTATGGGATCATAGATTTAGAGGATAACTAGAGTTTAAGAGGGGTTGAATACTGATGAGAAGTATGTTATTATAAAACATCAAAGTTAATACTCAATGTTTAATTATATTTGATTATAAAACTGGGAAATACAATGTGTCTACTAGTTCTTAAATACAAGTATGAAAGAAAACTCAGATATCTCATAGTATAACACTGAGCAGAAGTTTTAGTAGTAAACTACTAAAAGAAGTTGAATTGAAAAACTCTACTATTGAAGACCAAGTACTTATGAAGTTTGAACAGAAGATAACATTACCATAGTGTCAAAGATGAAAGTAGTAGACTTAATTTATTTTCCTTTTCTTTTCTATTTTCATTTTCCTTTTGATTTATTTTCCATTTTTCTATTTTTAGAACTTAGGGTTAGGGTTAAAATGACAAGATCACATAGTTACATCAGATGATATAGTCACAAGTCACAAGATGTCAAGAATGAAAGAAGTGGACTTAACATTTTTCTATTTTCTTTTTTTATGTTTATTTTCTTTTCGATTTATTTTCCTTTATTTCTACTTTTAGAACTAGGGTTAGGGTTAGAGTGACAAGATCACGCTGTCACACAGCAGGTCACATCAGATGACACTGTCACAATCACATGACATATAGAAGGATATAGAAGGTTCTGGAAGGATGATGTTATACAACATGTAAAATACATGTTGATCTTAAGGCGTAAACATGGTTATTTAGGGTAGGCTAGAAATAGCTTGCATAGACTATTAGGTATTAGTATATAAGGTCGACAGTCCTATATAGAGTTCTCTATTGAGTTCTCTTATGTTAAACTAATACAAGGTTCTTTTCATTGATCAACCCTAAGGTCTCTGATTTATAATACGAGACACATGGAAAGACATAGAAGGTTTTGGAAGGATGACATCATACAATATATAAAACACATGTTGACCTTAAGGCAAACATATAGCTATTTAGGATAGGCTAGAAGTAGTTAGCACAAACCATGAGGTTTTAGTATATAAGGTAGACAATCTGTCAAGATCGTTGACGGTGGACTTTATTTTATTGTCTCTGTTCATTTTATTTTACTTTTCATTTCTTTTTCATTTTTCTATTTTTAGAACAACTCGGGTTAGGGTCTATCAGTCACGCTGTCACAAGTTGATGGCATAGTCACAAGACGGATCACGAGACTGGGGAGAATGGAGTAGAAGGAACTAGAATAAAGTGACGTTATACAGCATGGACAACACATGCTGGCCTCATGTAATACTCATGGTCATTTAGGGTAGGGTGCACAGTAGTTAGCACAGACCATGGGCTATAGTATATAAGGTAGACTACTTTGTCTTAGGAAC
>Ga0157366_1000299_pt1 | contig 23872 bp, 26 predicted proteins | sample AttbisABBM1_FD_113149 | JGI IMG/M metagenome (GOLD analysis project Ga0157366, IMG submission 113149) | Fungus gardens microbial communities from leaf cutter ant in Botucatu, State of São Paulo, Brazil - Atta bisphaerica ABBM1 | ecosystem: Host-associated > Fungi > Mycelium > Unclassified ...
CAAACTATTAACGAGACGGGCTGCTATAGCCATTGCAATCGATTAGACCAAAATACAAATAACCATAACCATAAATCCAGATCCAATCCATCCATTCCGACGAGAACGCTATAGGGGTATAACCTGTACCACACAAAGCACCTCTATCACTTTTCCAAAGTACCCAATTCCCTCCATTTCTCAAACAACAACGCAATACCAGGCATGACGCCCTGTGGTCCGGCACTGGGATCACCTAAAATTTCTTTGATCTCCAACAAATCAAACTCCCTTCCAAACGCCAAGAAATGGGCGAATAGGGAGTTAAAATGGGGTTCTGCGCGGAGATGTAAAATTTGATGGAAATGAGCGTGGTAAATGTGGGCAAAGATGCGGAGGAGTTGACGGTAGATGTGACGAGAGATACCGGGGAAAGCTCGTTGGAATTCATGGTCTGGAAGTGGGTAGATGTTAGTAGCATTCTTATATGCGTAGAAGATACAGCAGTGTCTCTACGAATTTTGACACAGTAGAAGACGGCGGTCCTGTTGTAAAGGGAAGGACACGCACTCGTATTAGTAGGGAATACCAGCTCGTCGTTCAGCATAATTTGAATGGAGGACATGACGGTATCGATGTACTGCGGCGCAGTCATAGGCACAAACTTTCCAGAGGCCTGTTGCCAGAGATAATTCAAACTATATACATGCATTAGTGAGTCCAACTCGGAGGCGATAAACTACAAGGCATACTTGTGTCCTGCAGACATCGTCGGACACGTCATCTGCGTACAGCACTCCACCAAGACTCCACAAAACTCGTTGAGGTTGGTGAAGAAATCAAAAACTGAACGCCGAGACTCTTCGGTGAGAGAAATGCTGAGCGTGCCATATGAGAGAATGCTCACTGTTGACGGCGACCCATTCCATTATATCCACGTACTTGGGTAGCACGACGATTGTTTTGAAGTTGCCTTTGACCAGCGCACTGTTGACGAACGGACTGCAGAGGTAGAGAGGTTTTCCGTCGTCCTTGCCGAGTGCAGCCGAAGGAGGTTGCGAGAGAGTGCCCTGCCGGGTGTAGCTGGGGGCAGAGCCTGGCGTTGGGGAGCGTCTGGTTCCACGAGGAGCTCGGGGGCGTCTGGCGACGGTGAGCGGCAAGGACTGGCAGATGGAACGCGAAAAAAACATACCCGAAGAGAGACATAAGTCAGGTTGAAGGCTGAAGGTATGTAAAGTGCAGAGTCAACATTTGATCTGATTGGGTCGTTACATCACACGGTAGTCTACTGACTACAAAATTCTATTTCTCCAGCAGACCCATCTCTTTCCATTTCTCCCACAGGGCCCCGACCCCGACGGGTGCTGAGCTGGTACCCATGACGTCTTTGATATCAAGGAGTGCATACTCACGGCCAAATGCAAGGAAATGGGCAAAGAGGGAGTTGAAGTGGGGTTCGGAGCGGAGATGGAGGATTTGGGGATAATGCGCATGGTAGATATGAGCGAAGACTCTCAGAAGCTGCCGGTACACATGCTGGATCATGGTAGGGAATCCCTGGGGGAAATCTTTGCCTAAAGACTGGACTGAGCATGCGCGAGGTGGGAAAAGGCAGCTTACGCACCCGACTTGGTCGGGAAAAAGTTCTCGTCTTCTACCAGGTTTTGTATCCATGTCATAACATAATCAATGTACGTCGGCGCAGGCAGGTATACGCTCTTGCGCTCCTGGTTGATCCATGGATAGCTCAAACTAAAATGTGTTTCGAGTTAGTAGACTTTGGATGGATGATTGCGGTGCGCACCTTGCACCAGCAGACATCGTTGGACATGCCTTGGAAGTGCAGCACTCCACAATGGTGCCATAAAACTCATTCAGGTTGTTGTAAAAGTCAGACACTGTCAAAATGCACAATCAGATTCGGCACAGGAGGAACGTCAAGCCCCGCACTGTTGATAGCGACCCACTCAATGATGTCGACGTATTTGGGGAGCATCACGATGGTCTTGAGATTTCCCTTGACAAGAGCAGCGTCGATAAAGGGTTTACATAGGTACAGCGGCTTCTGTGCTGGAGGTGGAGGAGCAAATATCGAACTCGGTGCCACCGCCAGCATGCTGTTCGAGGATGTCGAGGATTTCTTCTGCACACGCTGCGTACTCCAAGAAACAGACCGCCTGCAACATCGGTGAGTCTGATTAGGCCATAAAATCCAGTATTCTCACCCAATTGACTCCAGGAAGGACGACATGCTGGTGTTAAGTCAGGCTGCCCGCATAATCTATTATTGATTATGAATGGCAACCATTTAACAGTCTGATCCAGTGTCTCGATAAGGCAATACACAATGCCACAGCAGATGCCGATAAAACCTTCACCACCACTATCGATGGACTCGAAGATTTTTACTTTGCAAGGCAAAGGCCTCAAACTCAACAGTGCAGCAGATATTGCACCTTACCTCGAAAATATAGACCCAGCGCAAATCGAGGAAATCCACTTGGGTGGAAATACGATCGGCGTGGAAGCTGCTGAGGCTCTTGGAAAATTCCTCGAGAAAGCAGTGGCCCTCGAGGCACGTTGACATGCCACATCCTTTGAAATCTCGTCCTGATCTTACAACGCTCATATCCAGACAGCAGATTTTGCTGACATATTCACCGGTCGCCTCATCTCCGAAGTCCCAAAAGCTCTCGGTTACATCTGTGACGCTCTTGAAACTAGACCCTCTCTTCTTGAAATAGATCTCTCCGATAATGCTTTTGGCAGCCGTTGTGTTCACCAGATTGTTCCCTTATTGAAGAACAACCGCTCTTTCCGCATTCTCAGACTCAACAATAACGGTCTCGGTCCCGAAGGTGGTCAAGCCATCGCTAATGCCCTTTTAGAATCCGCAAAGACCTCGAAATCAGAAGGAAAGAAGTCTAACCTCCGGGTGATCATTTGTGGACGAAATCGCCTGGAGAATGGGTCTGCACGAGCGTGGGCTGAGGCATTGGCTGCTCATGGAAATCTAGATGCAGTTCGAATGCCACAGAATGGGATCGGGATGGAAGGGATTATGGCACTTGCTAAAGGCTTAGCTCAGATTCCTTCATTGAGGCATATCGATCTGCAGGATAATACGTTCACGTCCAATGGAGAGCTTCATGGTGTTGACGCTTGGGCACAATCATTAAAGTTCTGGCCTAAACTTCAAATCCTCAATTTATCAGATTGTTTTCTTTCGACAGATGGCGAAGTGCCCAGGTTGTTGAAGGTTCTGGCCCAGGGCTCGAATCCAGGGCTGCGACTGCTGCATTTGCAGAATAACAACCTCGATTCTGCCTCGTTCGACCTCCTGGCCCAGAATATTGGCGACAACTTGAAAAATTTGGCGTTACTAGAATTGCAATGGAATGATCTATCGGAAGACGATGAATCCCTCGAGACTTTAGACCTTGCACTCAAAGCACGTGGTGGAAAGTTGTATGTGACCGATGATGATGAGGAGGAAGGAGAGGAGGAGGAAGAGCAAGAATATGAAGTGGACCTGAGGAAGGTACCCCCCGCCGTTGATAAGGCCACAAACGATCTCGCGGATCTACTCGCAAAAACCAGGATCTTCTAGCTTGCATTTTTGGTATATCTCACGTCACTTCCCCGCTTTACCCGATACCTCCCGTCTATCATCAATGGATTTGTTGACCCGCTATGTCTTCTTTTGAATCCATGGTTTCAAGTTTAAAAAACTACGTAGAAAGAGGCTCAATTTTCAGAGGGGTGCATCTTAATGTTTTTTAATTTGTCTAGTAAATGTTCTGGCCCTTGTTCCATGACCATCTTACCACTGCCCAGCTTGTTGATCCTTTGACTCCTGGGAACTGATTCTTTTTTCTTTCAAGGTAAGACTGTGGTCCCTCCTGCTTATTCAAGAAGAGCCATACGGCTATAGAAGTATCTTTTGAATCTTGAATGAAGGTTAGACAACCCCTCCAAAAGGTATTCGGCATGTGGGAGGAAGATATCAAGCACAGAGGCGTCAATCGCTTCGGAGTAGTAACCGGATTCTTTTCAAGATATAAACTTGGGGGGATCCTCTAAGATTGATACACATACACACGGCTTGTGTGTGTGTGAGAGGTAGGAAATTGCACCTTTATGAGCGAAATACACACAAAAAAACAATCTGACCATTAAAAACAGAATGGTATTATTTATTATTCTAGGATCAATCATGGGAATGAGAACCAACTCGTTCATTGTTCTCTAGATCACAAAAAAAAACTAGTGACCCTTTACGATTTTGAATTTCTGGGAGATATTACCCTTTAGTTTTGATAGTTAGTTGAACTTGGTTCACAGTATACCAAACCAAATCATATAGACCAACTCACAGAATCTCCGAATACTTGCAAAAAAAGCATCGTCCATTAAAACCTTTTTTTGTTTGTTTGTTTGCATGAATGACTCACCAACACAAATGTAGTCGTTTCGCTCTGCGATTCTGCGAGGGACTGTTATAAGGACGTAGCCTTGGTCTATACGAAAACCAGTAGCAAGTGGGTGTCCTAATGATTGGGTTAAGAGGGTATATATATATCATAACACTGAGAACAGACGGATATCAAGATGTTCGTTACCGTCTTCCAGGTAACCAAGCATAACAATACCAGTATTTTTTCGTTTCTCATTGGGTAAATCGGCAGTCTCTACCAAGAAAAAGTTAAATGTCATCAAAGGGAAAGGGGAATTTGAGTCGCACCCCAAGTTACGTTCTGTACTGAACCCATAGGCCAGATCGCCTTGGACGTTGGAGAGGTGATGTGCGGGCTGAACACGATGTTTGATTCCCTCCTGATATTTCTGAGAGAGCTGGCCTCAGCAAGCGACTTGACACCCAATGGTATAAAGATGAAGACAACGCTGGTGGTGAAAACGATAGATGTCAAGAGCTGGCTGAACATCATCTCGTAAAATGAAGGGTGATTATTGAAGAAAAGTGTTTCTATAGAATATAAAGTATTCACGTCGGGCTCACTCCTTTTCCGCGAGATCTCAAAGAAGGAAGGGGGAGGGGATGCGGGTACGATTTTGAAAGGAGTAGAACGGGGACTCTTTGACTATTTTATACTTACTTTCACTTTACTTTGCACTCCATTGGCTAACCGACCTCGTAAATAGTCTTATAATTTCCTCTTCGTCCGACTCGAAGCTCAAAGAAGCATCCAATAACTGAAACGGGATCATCAAGTGTCCATGAGGCTCATCATTTCTAGAGGACCTAACCTGTCAGAAGAAGAGGAGGAGGATGGGGGAATAGGGGACTTTAGGCGTTCAAAACATGAGGTCCGCCTTGCCAACCACATGATCTGAATCCATGACCAAGGGCTAGATCCTTAGCTAGAAACGAAAAAATAAAAAGCTACGCGTGTCCGCTCCAATCCGAAGATGCCAACAAGTCAAGTCGAAGAGTATACAACAAGTTCTAGATTTTTACCTGGTAATGTGGCGTTTCAGCTATTGATGGAATTCTTTGCTTCAGCAGGTCGTTGACGTAGACGTCGATGTGGGCCACTCTGCAGGATACAAAAAGGGCACCTTATCATATTTCTATTCTCGTATGGACGTAGACTTGCCGACGATGTTTACTTTTCTCTTTTCCGATGGAAAGGCTATCTCTTCATCATTCAGTGCGCCATTCGACTGTGATTGATTGGAAGCATACAGCCGGGGTCTCAGGAGGGGATGGGCTAGCGTCAGCGGCAAGAAAAATTAATTTGGATCGAAAATGTGGAGTAGTAGTGCAAGGTTGACTACTTAACTGAACGACTTATCACCGCGACGTGTTGAAGAGGAATAATGACTGCCTCAGATTCGATTGAAAGATATCCGGGACGATCCTCAGAATAGAAATGCTTCTCATGATGTCAGTTCTCTGTTGTCAAACTCGCCCGATTTTGACTACTGGTGCAGAGAGGGAGAGAGAGAAAAACATTGAAACGTGAAAGATTTGTTTCGTCGAGATGAAATACGACTTGAAGTTCGTTGCAGAGGACACTCACGGCAATAGACATGTCATAGACACAAACACTCAGGCTTCTTGGCATATTGAACACGTGTTCAGGAAGCACGAGGGAGCACCGATCAAAATTTCTCAAATGACCGTTTGCCCAAATTCGCCGCGGAAGCAGGCCCCGAGCGAAGGGCCGATTGTGCTTCATGGGACGAAGAGAACAGCAATATCTACTTCTCAGTGGCGGTCTCAGCAATCCAAGCTTTTCGGGGACACATGGATACAATTCTCGGGATTTATACATGAAAATTGTCAAAGATACCAACTGTTCACTGATCTTTGGGAGGAGCCGCAATGGTAAACGGAGGACTGTGATCTTCCGAGTTGAGAGTGAAAACTAAATGATTTGACAGTGTAAATTGTGAGCAGCGGATCTTTGGGCTATAGTACGTGCCACTCACGGACAATAACCCAATTATTGGCAGGTTTGAACTTGTCATCCTTCGGCACTCTGACGGTGGTATTGCCATCGTGAAGGCTACAATTTGTGGCCAGGGGATAGTCTGGAAGCAATAACAGAATCATGTAACACGGAGTAAAAGAGTGGAGGGACCAAATTACCGAAAAATACTTTTCGGTAGTCCCTGGTATTCCAGTCCCACTGTCCTAGGTACACCTGGCATTCTGATTCACCAGCACGTGGGTTCACTTCTGTAGTGTTCCTGTCATTTCGACACTCAGACACACAGCCAGGATGCTCGGAGAAACAACATACCAAGTAACTAACTGCAATTCACCATTGAACCATACGGACCGATAAGAGGGGTTCAAGATATGGATAGACGCAGCTCCAGAGTCACGATTGCGCAGCGTCCAGTGCTGCAAGAAATTATGTCTTCGGAATGCAGCCTGGCAAGGAAGACAGAGAGCTGAAACAGGAGGAGAGAGCGATAAGATGAAAGTAAGAACAGAGGCGACAGAAAGCGTGAACATCATGGCCAGCACCGAGTTCTTAGGACTTAAAGATTATGTTGGGGAGCTGGGGACCTGACACAGACTGCCGAGCTTTATCGGGTGAGAGCAACATAGGAGGCGGAATGAGACAAGTATCTGGTCGACATCAAAACATTAACATTTAACATTCTCAGTGTGACGCACTTAAGCTTAATTACGTGACGCATTGTTTCTGCACCATGTTGCCTCTCGATTCCAGAAATTATTTCTCTTCTCCACTGGGTACCATACTTGAATCTCAGAGTGAAATTATCACACTTCATGATCTGACTGAAGCATATGCAACCTTGTCTCGCAGGGTCCGCTTCTGCGCGCCAGCGATCGTGTCAGAAAACAAACGGATCTATCCTGCCTTCAATCCTTTCCAAGTTCAAGGCCATTCCCTCGCGATCTGTATAACTCGTGATATTGGTCGATGTCTTCTTGGTCCTCTGTCTACATTACCACTGCCCGAGTCCATGAACTATGATGGCTTATTGATTGAAGAGGGGGCGGAACGTGGCCAGGCATACGCTACCCTGTCTCAACATGCTCTTGTATTTTTATCGGATATTTTCTCATTTGTACCATTGACACATGCATTTTCCAGTAGGTCTTCTCATAAGCATGATCATCCTCTGCCTGAAAACCCAGGTCAGTCGACCAACTCAGTGAATTGGTACGGCAAGTGCTCCTGATTCTATCAACACCGCGACTACCAACCCCCTCTTCCGAGAAGACATGGAAGCTTGCAATATGGGTCTTACTTTCTCAGAACCTGCAGCCGAATGTCTGGATTCCACATAAGCGAATTCTGAAAAAGGTACTCCTGCGACTCGTACTCGGGACCTTTGATGGACATTCTTTCGAGGCCGACGGATTTAGGGTGCGTTCTAGGGTCAACATATATATCCGTCATCTCATACTTTCCGCAGTTTTTTTCCGCTCTTCTGCGAATCTCTCCTTCCGAGTTCCTCCCGTATCTACTTCACTTATTCCCTAAGATTCTTTCTTCATCTCTGGAAGACGCCTTTGATGTCAAGTTTCCATCTCTCGAAATACTCCGTTCCGCCGTGGTTCTCAAACTTGATTCTCAGAACGCAACCTGGTCCCAGAGGCTTGCGCTCGATACCGTTGCCTTCATCAAAGCACACCACCGGTCATCTCAAAGGGGCTCTCTCCATAGCATCCTCAATTTGGCTATGAAAAATTCAGGAGATACACAGTGGGAGAACAAAGGTCCCCTTTGGGCTCTCCTCTTTACAGCATGCCTTATCTACATAACCGACTTTCATCTCTTTACCCACCCACATTCCCTGAAATTAATCATGCAAGTTCTCGCGCAAGCAGTGAGCCATAAGCGCACTTATGTTCGAGCTCTACACCCGCATGTATGGACCTGTCTTGTATGGTGTTACTCCCGTTTACCCATCAATGGTGGTAAGGATCCCCATACAGGTCAGGATATGGCGGTGGTCAGGAGGAATGCATTCAAGCTTGTGAAACAGGAGATGAGGGGCGGGATTGCTACTGCGCTCGTTGCATCAAGGTCTTACCGCACGATGACGAAGAGGGATGTTGTTCAGGTTCTTAAGCTCGTCAAAGAGACATTGGACAGCGGCAAAGAGGGTCAGACACGCGAAGGCATCAAAATTTTGGGTCGGCTTCTCAGTGCTGTTGGTGCACCGTCCGATATAAATGGATCCAACCGACCTCAGAACGATGTTAGAAATTTCTCTGAGATCGTGACTCGGGAATTGTTCGTTGGATCCCTTAGCCTATCAGAAAGTCAACTACAAGCTCTGTTAACCCGCCTTCCTGGCCCGGATGAACGATTTGTACAACCACTTACAGAGGATCAGATCAGAGAGAATTGGAAGGAACTAGTTGAGCTGTGGGTACATGCTGTTGATTGCACTAGGGTCCCGAACGCTAGGTTCCAACAATACAAGGTGAGATCCTTCCCAATGCTCTCAATCCCTACTCTACGATGGCTTCTGTTTTGCAGGATCAACTGATGATCATCTGGAAATCCCTCCTCTTGGTCCAATCTCACCTTAATTCCAACTCAGCTGCGACACCCTCATATATGTCTCCGACTATATCTGACCACGTAACATCCATCGTCACCAACTTCATAAAACAGGGGAACGAGGAAAGTGTCAAGACAGCTGAAGATATCTTACAAGAACTAGGACTCGTTCATGGACTCTGGTTCACAATTAAGCATTCTTTTGATGACGCGTTTTTGTCTTCGACAGCAAAGACTATACTTGTCAACATCATTTTAAAGGGCTTTAATTTGGTAGACGAGAGAGTGAAGAATGTCTGGAGTACATTATGCGTTGATCTCGTATATGTGGTAGGGAAGCTCGAAGTTGTCGTTCAGGCTGTGTTTATGAGGGCTAGTGGGCGGCAGGGAGGGGAAAGGATTGATGTTCAAATGCGAAGGCAGTTATGGGTTGTCATTGCGAACAGTGAGCTGTTCAAAATTAAGGAACAAGAGTGGGAGACCATCTTGTCTTTTCTTTCAATTCCAATCCAGTAAGAAAGAATACCGATGGGCTGCTTTTTGAGCTGACCTTTTGTAGATTCTGGAGTATGGATATGCACGAAGTGAATGTGTGGAGCGAGTTGTTTAGCTTGGCCTTAGATATTGCGAATGGATCTTCTGGGACACCTCATGATACTCTCAACACCTTGTTGAACAATCTTGGTGATGTCCTTCAGTGAGTGCCGCAAATCTCAATTAACAGCTTTCTTATGTTCTAATATCCCCATATAGCCTGAAAACCTGCACCGCCTTGTTGCCTCTGCTCCTCCCACATCTACGCTTCAATCCCTCCGATACTCTGCATCTCGATTTTTTGAACGTCATCAACGAATTGTTGATAAAGATGTATCCATCGACACCTGAAGATCTCGTTGTCATCCTTTCGATTCTGGAAGGTGTAGCAAGAGCGGTTGAAGGATGTGAAAGCGAAGTCATTGTCAAGTTTTTGGTCATTCTGAGGGACGGCCTGGGCCTGTGGATTCGAGACGAAGCCAGAAATTTACTCGAATCAGATCATAACAAAATCGTACGTTGTTCCCTTATAAATTTTCATTTCTCTCGACTACATTCTTCTTACTAGGTTCACTCAATTTACTGTACCTCCCTCACCATACTTGCAACTCTGCCCCCGTCTCTCCATACGTTACAAGTACTTTCCTCCTTCCTTTCTTCCTCGTTTGAGCGCATGGACTATCCACCCATAGGACCTCTCGCCTTTGAACATTACTGGAGGAAAGGCGGATTTCATGATCAAGATTCAGATAATTTCAAGAAAATTATTCCGGAAGAATTGAAGGCGTGTTTGAAAGCTTGGAGTGATCATTGTGGTGATAGTCTCGCAGAAGGGTGTACGAGTGTCATGGATTCTCAGAGCACGGTAAGTCCTGATTTTATCTATCGAATATGATTTATTGGCTGATAAGCTGATTTTAGGCGAGATCCCTGGCGCCAGATTCACAATCAGCTAATAAGGCGTTTATAGTCGGATCTCAGGACCATGAGTTCATGAGAGCTATGAGTTTAGACGATGCTAACATCTCTGGCCCAAGTTCTGATCCCGTTCCTGTGGTATCTCCTGGCGGCAGACTTATATCTGAAATGACTCAAGAGCTTAACTCAAGATCAAACTCTCGATATCACCAAGCCCAAAAATCCTCTGGCATTCAAGAAGTGAAAATGTCAGTGGGGCACAAAAGATCCAGCTCTCAGGGTGGGTTGTCAGTTTGGTTTCTATCATCGGATGAACCAATTCTACGTCGAGCAGTTATTAGTCGACCAGCTAAGTATCAAAAATCGGGTGATATTGAATCTGTTTTTGCTGTGCCTTTCATCCGACAATCGCAGTCAACCAACTCAACATCGTTGAGTAGTCATCACTCTTCAGATAAGATCAGTCGAATGGTTGCTGGTCCCATTACGCCACCTCCTGGTGAATTGGGAGATGTTTCGGTCATTGATTCAAGGTGCGATGAGAACGAGATTGTTGATGACAGTTTTCAAATGGACCTGGACAATCACTCAAGTGGTATAATGCACCTAGGTTCGTTTGTTGACCCTCTGCATAAAAAATCCATCGACTTAATGTACAGGAAAAGAGCATCACTTCCCGAATTCATCTCATCCTTCCTCTAAGCGCCTTCAGTCCGAACCCGTGATTGACTCTCATCCATCGAGTGCACCGAGTCGTCCCACCCCGCTTAGGAGAAATCACACTACATCAGAACGTCTTGATGCACTGGAGCGAGCATACGGTCTCGTTGCTGATTCTCAGGGTGTATCTCAGGTCCCTTTAGAAGAGCTTGTACATGCTGCACAAATCACACACAAGATCAAGATGAAGGTCGCTGAACAAATGTCAAAGAAACATTGAGGGGCAAACTTGGATATCCATTAGGCGTCATTATACTAGTATTTTTAAATTATATTATCTATGCATATTGCAGTCGTTCCTTTCGCGGAAACGATCAAGTCATTGGAATTCATTCTATCATGACCTTTTTCTTATATACATGTAGTCAGACTCCAGGGATATGATCTATTGATCAGAATGGTTTCTGAGATCACGCAATTCAAATTGACTTTGCTGCAGAGTATAAAAATGTGTCGAGACCTCACCATGTCTCTCAATCTTTCCATGAGTGATGATGCATTGGCACAAGAGTGACAGGAAGCTTTATGGCAAAGAAAAAGGAATGTTGGTCAGCTACCTGTGTTATGAGACTTGGCAGTGAAAATCATGTCAATAACTAGGAAAGTCTAATACATCAGACTGATAGGAGCAGAACAAACACAACTAAATAACTAAATTGGTGCTTTAAAGGGGAAAAAACAAACCATTTGTGCTATCTGCAAGAGCTCATACGAAAGTGTCGCAACCAAAATCCTGGTAGCCTTCGCGTGTAAATGTAATGATGTGATCTACACATCCGCCGGAACAAGTCAAAAATATATATAGGCAAAATCTGGGAGAAACATTACCTCCAAGAGTCCTTGTCGTAAATCCAATCTCACAGTAACAGTAGTAATCTTCAACAGAAACGGATTAGCAAAAGTAAACGTCCAATCCCTAAACACTCACACAGCCACTTTCTCTTGAATATTTCTATTTCATTTTGCCCCTGATCGCCATTTACATTACCCATGACAAGGGGATATTCTGCCCTGAGCGCAGGGACAATCACGTCGTCGAATCGGTCTAGAAAACGTCGGCGCCATTCTCGAAGCGTCCTAGCATAATGAGGCCCAATATTATTCACCGAATCGATTACTAATCTCCCCTTGGATCCAGAACTGAGGGTGTCTATCAGGAGTGAGAGTGTAGGAATTATGCCTCCTGGGAAGACTAAAAGCATGATCGTCATCATTGGCAGTTCAGAGCTAATGAAGCAAACTAGAGGACGCACTCTGATGAACAAGGCAAGGAGCCAGAGATTAGTGAATGAAGTCAGTGGCTTCAGGAGGATGAACGGACCCATTTTCGGACAAAGTCAATCTCTTGATTGTAGCGGTCCCATCCTTGAGAAGTTATCTTTAGCTAACGGGCATGCAGACAACAGAAAAGAAAGGAGAGCTCAAACGTACTAGCTTCTGGAATTGTTATCACTTGAACAACACCTGCACCGGTCCGTGGCTTGAGAGCCCAGTCTATAATTTTCCAATATGTATTATAGTACTCCTTTCCAACGTTCTCCAGCATTTCAACGCTGATCACTCTATCAAAAGCATCTTCCCATTCTGGGGGCATACTTCGGTAATCCATTAAATGTACAGTGATCCTATTGGATAGACCCTGAGCGGCGATACGTTTTTGGGCGAGATCCTGCTGCTGCGAGGACTGTGTGATAGTGTCAATAGTCGTTCCATGTATCCTCTGAGCGATGCGGATCGCCATGGAACCCCATCCAGAGCCAATTTCCAAAATACGGCTCCCTTCCTGAATCTTTGCCTTCTTAATGATGTGGTCTAATTTGCACATTTGAGCCTCGTAGAGCTCGTCGACCTCGGTATTTCTGCGGGAAGTGATTAGTTGGTGTCGTAGATGCAGTACCAGCTGAGACGTACTCATTGGTAGCATCATTACAGGCGCGTTCGTTTGTGGTATTGTTCTGAGTGAAACGTCCATTTGCAGCACCACATCCATCAGGGTCGGTATACCCGTTGACAACCTTCATACGGCGATTCTTGGACCCTCGTATACCGCTCCATTGATGGCGAGCACCACCACTTTTGAGGTCAGAGTCAAGGTCTGGGAATATGGCGGATGAATATGTCATATCTTCCGATAAAAAGCCTCGAATTCAATGGTAAGCATTGTACATAAATTGATCGAGAAGATCCTTTGATTTGTTGGGGAAATGTCGTACTCACTTGCAAACATTACATTAGAAATGTCGTAATGCGCAGAGTTGTTGGACCGCGCGTTACCGATCGTATTCAAAAATCGATAAGCGGTTATTCTCTGCGGGAGGTAGAACAAAAAGGAAAGTTTAGAGGCCATACTATTCTCGAGGCTCTCTCGATTGTCAAGAAATATCTTCCCGAGGCAGCAATCATCGGAATTTGGCGTGTGACATCTAAGGACTTGAGAACTTACTTGGAATAGAGATATCAGATTATCACATTCTATGTCGCCGTACATGTATGCTTCGGCAAACCCAAGATCACCCGTGGCGCATAAGCGGACCCAAAACGTGTCTTTGACGACCCGCAGCTCTGCTTTGCACCCATATTTTTCGCTCTGTATGCCATTTTCCGAGGATTCACAAGGGAAGGTATATATGTTCTCAGAGGTTAGAACTCTCAGCTGACCCACGGTAATTTTTTGCATCAGCCTGAGATATAAGTTAGCTTCCCGCCAGGATGATAAGCAAAACGACCGACAATAGGACAGCAGCTTTTGCCAACTTCGTCAATGGTGACCACTCTCTCTGAAAGGCAATACCTGTGAGCGAGTTCCATGTAGTATCAAGGAGAGCCGAGATAGAAAAAGAATGTTTTGCCGGAACGTCAAGGATCTGAGTGGACATTATTGAAGAGAACCAATACAGCAACCTCTTATTTATTGAGCAAACTTGAGCATACTGCCACGTAATGTACTGCCACGGGGATGGGATGGCGTAGTGGTAAATCCCCCCTGCCACGTTGGTTATGCTTTGCCCTCCTGCTGCTATTTAAGGTCGTGGGTTCACATCCTGCACCCAGCAGGCACAGACTGCCACCGCGCCCCGTGTAATAAATTGTTGATTTAAAAAAAAAAGTACTGCCACGTACATGCCTTCTCAATCAGTTCACAAACTTCCATGCCAATTGTTGGGTGCACATCCTTAGAGAGCTACGAGGAGGAGGGACTTGAGGACAAGCATTCAGTCACACTACTCTTTCTCCACATACCTGCCACTAGTAACATCTTCCACACATGTAACGGACGACAAAGTATTTCAGGAGTCACCAGTAGAAGGTAGACGAAAGAAATACAGAAAATGTAGATATATATGGTCCAGAACACCGGTAGCCGAAAGAAATGTGGAAGACAATAATTATTTGTACTGACATAAGCATTCTGGAATTATTTCTGATGGCGCAAAGAATTACACTGTCTGTAACATAACCATAACTAGAAATACAGTCTGTGTTGTACAACTATAAGTATGCTTGACCCAGAGGTCAATGTGTGGGATACACAAAGAGAACTCAACAGAGTTTCTAGGTCATAGACCTGCTCCGAGGTATTCATCCTTCACTAATGAATCAATCTCACAACAGTCTTATGGACAAACTCCATTGCGGACCACATTCCTTGCCTAGTAGCTTGTTACTAGGCTCCAGATCATCATATTGCCCAGAGTCTGTCTATATAGTGTTCCCATACACTTGATCCATCCTTGGATAAGTACTCTGTTAGAAGTGATCTTCTCAGTCTTATCATAGTTGCTGTGGACTTTGGGATTGTAGTTTCACTTAGTTAGTACATCACATGGTTGCATGTACTACTCCCTGTGAACGTGTTTATGAGTCTTAGTCATTTACAGTTGTCCACAGTTCACTAGGTGACTCCTGAGTATTCCTAAGGCTACTAGAACCCTTTATAACATACTTAGTACCTGCTCTGTCTATACAACTAATCTAATCATTGGACTTCCCCTTGAAGCAAGAACTACACTTAACAAATAGTCCCATATATTTTCTTCCCTTATTACCTCAATCATTTACTCTATTAGAGGGTGAGTTCTTTCTTAGTAGCCACTCTTAGTTTACTTCCACTCACTGTCATAGCTTGTTATGTAATATATCTTAGTCATCTACTCTATCGGAGATCGATACGCTCATTGAAATGGTATAACCACAAGGCAAATGAATAGTAAAGACAGGCGCGCTCAAACTTTGTCACTTGTTGCGTAATAGAATGCTCAATCACGGATAATACATTTCCCGCGCGGTCTCTTCCGGCGTGTAATTGTCACTGTCATGTTCCAACATCATTCTAACTGCCGATGGAATGGAAGCAGCCACCCCAGACAGTTAGTGCCACTTTCTCACCCTAATCATGTACGGACGGGAAGATTAATGAGAAGATTAGCGCTGATTCCAAGTTGTAATAATAAAATCAATCACCATTTCGCAATGTCCAAGCTCTGTATATAGCACCCATGACTCTATGACTCAGAGGATGAGACACCAATGCAGATTACGCCGTATAGGCCGTTCGAAATTTATGATACAAAACCAATAATGATACAAGCAATCAAAAGCGCACGTTTATGTAGACGAACTACGTCGGATACGTCTCGATGCAGCCGACTTAGTGGGGCTAGATGACAAAAGCGAGTCATCGCTCGGAGGGTCGAATAGATCCAAAAATTTTTTCGGCACAGGCGAAATCAAATGATGAGGCGCAACCTGACCGTACCTTGGGTCGTCATCGGAGGAACACGACTTGGACATTGCAGTAGGTACGCTCATCGTCCTTGAAAATCCCGCCACTGTCAACTTTCTGCCTGCACGCGGAACTCGAATCGGTGGTGAAGACGAAACGAAAGAGTCCAGCTTAGTGTTCATCCTCTTTCCCGAAGACTTCATCTTGCGAATGATCCTTCCCCCAGAAGATGGTGTTTGTGCCCCATCAAGATTTGCACTCCGCATTTGCTTGTTGAAGAGCACTCTCTCAAATGGTGGGATTTCTACTGCCTCCATGAAATATCGCTTGCCTGATTCATTGGACACTGGAACATTTGTCTCCTCCACGTCATCATCACTGCTTACACTTTCACTTCGTTTTCTCCCAAAGGCTGTCTTGTCAAACTTTCCCTTTTTCAAGCACGACGGTCTTGCAGTGAATACACTATCACCCTCCTCTACACCCTCCTCTTTACTCTCCGCCTCCAACTGGCGTTTGATCGCAGTCGATACCTTCCTATTCGACGAAGGACCCACAATGCCCAGAGGAGACCTCATTGCGATCCGTTCCATAACTGAAGGAATCTGTGCAAGTGCAGCCGGACTCGGTGATGCATTCTCCTTATCCTCTCCTTCCTCAATTCTTCTTCTCTTCGATTTCGGAGTTGTCATCGAAGCAGAACCAGGTCCAGCACTGAGGGTACGCTTCCCAGCACATTTCGGCGTAGTAGGCGTGGCAGAAATCGAACCTAGCGGAGCCGTTCGGAACCGCGAAGGAGAAGTAGGTGAAATGGAAGGTAATTTAGGGAAATGCGCCTCTGAGATGTTTTCGAGTCGACAGGCGGGACTTGAATTATAGGAAATCGAGGATAACTTGGGTGTTAAGAGAGTCTCAGAGACAATAACAGCGGGACGCTCAGGGGTTCGCGCTCGACCCGGCTCACAGACTGAACATGTAGGGGACGAAGGAGGTAGCGGGGAGGAAGCACGCTCAGTTTCAACGTCAATGTCAGTATCAAGACATTGTTGAATGCCTCCAGGCCAGCCCTCACGCGGTATCTCCAATCCACGGTACGTTGCGTTCCAAAAGCTCTCAAATTGATCTTTAACAAGCTGCGGCCTGTCTCGACGTCCAATAAAGCCCGACTCTATAATGCTTGCGAAGCGCGCAAGGTTCTCCAAAGAGGGCCGGAGGGACTGAATGCAAAATAAGGCCTGTGCATATAGCGGTACAATCTAGGGCAGGTTAGCTGATTTTGACTTCTTGACTGGCGATAAGTACCTCATATTCGTAATCGTCTGCACTCCAAACCCTTTGATCATCTGCAACCCAAACACAAACCCCTTCTTGGACAAGCTCCAATAACCTCGAGCCGAGACACGGGGGACAATGTTCGATAACACTGGTCAGCGTTCGGATCATCCACCTGCTGATATCTTGGTTGCCCGGCTCAGGAGGATACGATAGTTTCATGGTTTCGTTGACAAATTCCATAAGAGTCTCGGGTAATTCTCTGATCTCCACGACGTCCAAATGAGACATAAGAAGATCACTAACTTGAATGGAGGCGGAGTTACACATGTCCTGATGATACGAAATAAGGGCGGCGATGGCATCGAGAACTGCAACTGAATCAAGGCCGTAATCTAACGCCTTGTCAAAAGTGTACTGTAGGAAGTCTTCCCATTTCTTGGAATCCTCGTTGCCAAGAGTTTGAGGTCGGGGCGACCTGGGATGAAAATCGTCAGGATAGAAATACGCAGACATTGATTTCGAAGTACAACGTACGTAAAAGGTACCGCCAGCAAGACGGCAGCACCTTCCCAACTGCAACCACCATCGCTCCATTTTTCGATAGATGCTCGCCATACGGTGTTTCTGACCTCTTCAGTCCAATCCCATTCCCATCCGCCTCGCTCGAATCCCCAAAACATCTTGATGGCATCCACGTCACAAACCATCAGTGCTTTCACACACAATGACACCCAAAGTTCCCTTGCTTCGCTACTCGACTCGACAAGTTCGTCCTCGATTTTCATTAGACAGCTGAGCAATCGCTCTCCCGCACGTCGTAAATTGGTCTCTTGAAACACCACATGCGTAACTCTCCACATTTCACAGACAATCTGGAGTTTGAGTTCCCCATTCGTCTTCCCAGAAAGAGTGAAAACTCCTAGTGCGGATCCTTCTTGTAGGTCCTGTACGGGTTTACTGGGTACAAGATCAAGATCAGAGTCTTCGAGAAGTCCGACGAGGATATCTGCTACTTTGCGCGCAAATCCTATCACACTTTCTTCTTCATCGTCTACATCCTCAGTCAGTGAACAGGCTAGGACTGATAATGAAATTGCATGTTTGAGCCTACCTTGCAGAATGATTACTACTGCAGTCAAAAGCCCCTCCCAGATTAAGAGCAGATCACAAGCCATGCACTAAGCAAGAAAAGTATAATGGTTTGGACAAGCGATCCTGAAAATAAACTTACGGAAACCTCAGACTCATCGAACTTCCTCAAGTTGGCAAGAGTCTGTTTCCAAAGCCTGATCATCCCGTCAAATACCCACTCCTGAGCGATCTCTTCCTTAGTCAGATATCGTACATCCTCGATAGGTGGTTGGGAGAGAAGCATATCGTTGATGGCAACGGACAATAATCTGTATTCGACTGAGAGGAGACTAGGATTGGCGGTGAAGATCGCAGGCATAATAAGCTTGTTGGCTTTCCAGGGGACATCTGCTGTCTCTAGACTGAGGATACGTTTCATTGTCGCAAGGACATCAACCACGTTTGTCTGCTTGGTCAACATATTTTCTAAAACAGACATCGTACGTGAAAGTGCATCACTGGTGTCAGTGGTCTCCTCTCCTAGAACGGCAGCAATGATTGCGACGCCATTCTGCACATCCACAACGTTCATCAGAATTTTCCAGATAGATTCGCGTTTGTCTTCGAGCATGTCATGTGCCAAAGACGTTTCGCGCGCGTTCTTAGGACTCGGGAGGAAGTAAACCCAGGCAACGCAACGCCAGACCAGGCATCCGAGTGCTCGCACGGAACTCTTCTTGTGACGCATAGATAGGGAGAGTAGAGTGGAAAGGGAACGGAAAATCTTGTTGTTGTAGATTAATGTTGGACCCAACAAGATAACAAAGCAAGCGAGGACGATAAGAGCCCATACAGGACCTTTAGAGGAGTGAACGGGCTCAGTAGCCATGAGTGTTGCTCGGAGCGTCCGATAGATGAGAGGCTCTTGGGAAAACTTGGACGGCGATGGTGCTGCTGAGCGGATTAGTTTGGAGGACTGAGATTCGGGAACTTGAGTGACGTAGTCAATGATGATACTAGAGATACGGGAATGAATAGAGGTTGATGAATGGGGAATTGAAACCAGGCCCAGGACAATGCCACTCAAAGCTTGGCAGGCCTGTTGACGTAGAGCAAGAGTTGGAGCGAGAAGGTTGTTCAAGATGGAGTCCAGAATGTTGGTGAAAGCGGGGATGAAAGTAGCTGGTTGGAAGACCGAAAGTTCATGGACAGCCTAATTTTGGTTAATTCATTGATATCGAAGCAAGTGAAATAGCGTACTTTGAGACCATCGCTTGCTGATCCCTTTTTACCTTCCTTGCCAAGTTCGCCGTCGATTCCACGACGGATCACATGGGCAATACGAAAGGCCAGTGGCTGGAGAATAGGACGCGAAAGCCGCTGGACTTGAATAACCCAGATAGCAAGTGCACATGTCTTCCGAGCATTGGGAGTAGGAAGAGTGTCTGCATTGGGTATAGCAAGGACTTCCCCGAGAAGTTCTCGGAGTTGGGAATCTGCCAATCGAGATATTAGGACGTCGAGAATACAAGAGACCACGAAGGCAACAAACCATCGAACAACTTGTAAATAGCTGGTGACCCCATGACCAATGCAAGAAATTTCATAGCAGAATGTGACGTTGTGCACAGGTCCCGAGCATATTTAACGTGTTCGGCGCTCACCCCCTTCTTTGGGCTACGCTTGGGTGATGGCAGAGACTCCACTGCCTTCAAGTCACCCCCCGGTACATCATTTGGAAATCTTTTAGCAGGATCCTCTAGTGCGCGACGCAAGTCACGCACTATAGAGCCTAAAAATTCCTTCTTGCAATGACGTATAGGTTGGAACAACGGCCAGGACGCATCGGCATCCGTCGAGTTCAAGACAGCTGCCCGCAGTCGCGCCATAAGACGGCCGTACGCCTCGTTAAGGTCGTGCATTGTCGCAAGCGGCGAGACTATTGTAAGCACTGGTCCCTCCAGATAATGTAAATCCATAAGCGGGTCATTGGGTTCCGGGGTCACTTCACGGGGCTTCACATCGAGCAATGGAAGTAACGGGTAGCTCGATTTTTTAAGAATAGACTTGACAGGTCGTTCTCTTTTGGCACTCGAGCACATGAGAGGTTTCGGAGAGTCCGAAAGGTCGTGGAACTGGTGATCCTGCGACCAGGCGACGCGTGATTGATTGTCAGAAAAAAACCGGTTTTCCTTTTCATTTCTATGTCCAGTGTTCGGAGGAGTCAATAGACTCATATTGGTAGATCTCTCTCAATTGAGGGCTTTTCAAGAGAAAATGACCGCCAGGCCACAGGAAGGAGGGCCAGACGCGAAGGAACGACCCGTCACACCGTGACACCGAATGTGGATGTATATACATCTTTGTTTGCCATCACAGATTTTCATTATCGTGCAATCGGAAGAGCCAGGTACCACGTAAGGGGGCAACTAGATCCTTATGTTGCAGACCAAAACTAATCAAATTCACAATGACGGTAATACAAGGAAAGTGAACATTTTGCATGAAGGAGAGCACAACTTGAGAGCTGACTTTCTGAGTGCTGGATCCGCACGACCCACAGAAGACCCACGGTACAAAGTCAGAATTCAAGACATATACGGTGGTCTTGGTAAATTACCCATCGTCTGGAAACGCCTAGAAACCCTCAGCAGTAGCAACCACAAGTGTGCGCCATACACACTCAAATACTTGAACTGTTATGATATGGCCCAAAGAAACTTCAAGTCTTTGATCGATAGCTTGCTTGTCTCCCATTATCCCACGTGAACAGACGAGTTGAAGTCATTTGGTCAGGCAGCGAGTCTAGCTCCAAAGCACCTTATAAACGGATGGCTTTCCTCTTGTCACAGATAGAGAAAAAAACATTTTGACTGTGGCCAGGAAGCGCTTCAACGATTTGGCAACGATTTAGCTCTGCTCCCATTCTGGCAAGGCTCCCAAGCGTTGTTGATGTTGCTCGGGTTAGACAGGGAGCAAATCAACTCCAGATGAACAGGGTAATCTTTCGCTGGCACATCATTATGACTAACGAAAACTGAAATTAGAGGACATAATTTTAATCATCAACTAATGGTACTACAGGAGATGGCTACGCTTTAGAGGGTGTCAAGATCGGGTGATGAAGATTTGTCCGTGTATGACATGCGTTTCAACGAAGTCAAGCGCCCTCTGACAAGTAAAATTGGGACAGCGCTAGCGGCACAAGTATAATGGCTTCAGGCTCTTAGGATCGGCTGTTCTAGCATTGAATCGAACGAAGCACACATGTTCACGGGTATACTGAACTTGGGAAGGGCATCACCGATGACGGTATACTGACGATAGCAATATTTTCGAGAGCATGAAAGCTCGCACAGGCGCACCTTATCTAGAAGAACACTACTTCTGAGAACGAGTATCAACAAGATTCTTTGGTGGTATAGTTCCTGTAGTTCTCATACGTACAAATTACCATCCCAAATGAAAGGAAAGATAAAACGGGAACTTGACCACGTGTTCTCTCCTGGCATTTGGTGATTTATAACCCCATACGTCCGTCATGACCCCGCAAAGAGACGCCGAAATGAGGGATTTTCATCCCTCCCAGACTAAATGGGAGGTTACTAGCTACGTCCTCCTTGAGTTGATTTGACCCTCAAAACATCTGTTGGTGAGCCACGTCACAAAACCAGCTTCTCCGAGTAATCGAGCAGTAGGAACTTTGGCGCCACAGCATCGAAACAGGCCGGTAAGAAGTGAGCAAAACAATCACCACCAAATGAAGTCGGATATTAAACGCGAGGGATTAGACCAGAGTCGTCCAGAATCAGTACCAAAAGAACAAGGCAGTGTTAGGGTAAGGCTGGGTTTCCGATAATCACGCTTGCCGGAAGCTGTTGTGTACATGGCCCTTGCGCTATAGGGCCGAGCTTCGACACGCCTCCTGTGATAAGAATGCGATGCTCAGGTGCTTTCGGAAGTTAAAGCGACAGCCGCAGGAGTGTGTACCTTTGAGGGAGCTTGGTCAAGCTCCAAGCTCCAAATCTAACAACCATCTATCGACTGCTGAGACTCCACCGTTACGAATCAAGCTGATGAACTCGATAGATCTACTGGACGATTAAGCTTGCATCCGTTGGGATTTTTCGTATTCTATTGTATCTGGTTAATGTGCAAGATGAGCAGTCCCATTCTGGTTGTTGCGAGGAGGACGGTCTCCTTAGCCCGGAATGTGCCTGATGCAAGCCCGCAGCGATACCAGTGGCAGGTAGATCACTGTTCCTGTCCAGTCCAGGATCACAGACGTGAGGCCGTAGACTCAGCTGATACGACTGGACGTCAGTTTGATGAGGAAGTGCCAGAAGCAAGGTGCTCGAGCTTGGGATTTACCCACCTCGTGAGATCATAGCCTACTGCATGGCCAGAGAAGCCTGCTGTAGGCTTTTGCTAACATCAGGTCATCAATTTGCACCGGCCACATGGCTGCATAGGAAGTTAGCATTCTCTCAACGCCGCCATTGCCTGAGTTTGACCTGTGCTTCCGAGGTTCGCTAAAGCACAGGAATCTACGATGGAAATAAAGACATGGTTGAGCTATATAAGAGGCAGCCAGAACACTGCAACTACTCTCACCAGCCAACGAAGGTCTTCAGCCAAGTTTCGAGATTTGTTTAGCAACGTCTACCTTCTCGATAACAAAACTTGAATTACGATGAACGCCTTCATGACCGCCGTATTTACCCTCTTCACCCTCTTCTTCGTTGCCTTTGGTGTTCCCGTCAGTTCAAGGGATGTATTCGTTCCTCCCTTAACGTCCCCTGCGGCGGGAGCAGTCTTGAAAGTTGGTCACACCTATGAAATTACTTGGTAAGTTGTTCGCAGGGCAGTCATCTACCACGATCACGAGTTCATCTATATTGCAGGGACACTTCCTCAGCCCCAAGACAGATCACCAATCCTAGTGGGCGTCTGGTCTTTCGTCATAACTCCCTCCTCCAGAATCTTGGTATGTGCAGGGTATGTTTACGGTAGTCGATCCTGCTAATGTCATGTCGATTCTCTAGATAACCCGGTCGCCAAAGGATTCAGTATTTTGGCTGGCAAGCTCAATGTCACCATTCCCAAGACCACTCCGCCGGGAAGAGACTATCAGTTTGTTCGTGAGTAGCATTCATAAAGTGACCGAGGTCTGGGCTTACACTATGTCCAGTCATGGGTGATTCTGGGAACTATGGTGCCACATTTTCTATTGAAGCCTAGTCTTTCATCGCAGCACTGCAAATTGATATGAAAGCTCACCATTCTCAAAAGACCCCTTGTATCTCACTGTTTGTGGACATGGACTCGAATCTTCAGGGGATAATTATGTCCTCTGTTATTGTATCATAGAGCTCATCTACTGACCTATTCGCCTATTGTAACACACCCTCTCCTCTAATAGCTAGAGAAAAGCACTCTTGTAATCCTTGTTGTATCCATTCATGATATATTCGTCTATTCGGTCTCGGTTCTTCCCGTGGCTGTTTATAGTTTTAATTTTTCTGGAGATGTCTTGCAAGACACTTTCAAATTTATTCGCCGTCTCTTCGGCTCTGCGGCTAGCGGTGAGACAGTTTGTGAACAAGAACTAGCCAATAGTGCGAGTTCCACG
>Ga0157366_1000301_pt1 | contig 23815 bp, 19 predicted proteins | sample AttbisABBM1_FD_113149 | JGI IMG/M metagenome (GOLD analysis project Ga0157366, IMG submission 113149) | Fungus gardens microbial communities from leaf cutter ant in Botucatu, State of São Paulo, Brazil - Atta bisphaerica ABBM1 | ecosystem: Host-associated > Fungi > Mycelium > Unclassified ...
AGTACCTTAGTCATGGGTGATTAGGAACCGATGAGTGTATGGGATCAGGGGCCATTGGCGTTGGACTTGGAATAACCATTTGAATCCCGCTTCGAACTCGAGAAATGGTTAAGCTCGATTTAACTCAGCATGCAGGGCTATCACTAACCATTTCCATGCAAGATCCCTGATTGATAGCGATGTGAGGCCAATTACATACATTGAACATTCTATGTAACGGTAAACAAATGATATTTTCCCTCTTGCGTAGGCTTAGCAGCGGCGTTCATGTTTATAAAAGGGGGTTGACATAATAAGCGTCATCAGGAACTCGTGTCATATTGCCTCTAGTCTTCTTCTTCTTCTGATGAAATCCAATCTGGGTATTATTAAGTGATTCCTGCTCAACACGGAGCAAAAGGTCTCGTAAATGAATCAAGAAATGGCTAGTCAAAATTTGTCAAGTCCGTCCGCTTATTGTTTATCCGAATGACAATTGCAGTAGGGATAATCTTGATCACAAAGACAGGAGTCGTGTCTTGATATGATTATGACTATCAAAGTCGACAACAACGTAAAGAGCAAGGTGTCATGAAGTTATGCATGCCACAAGAGGCAAAGCCAAGCACGCACGACATGCAATAAATTGGCCACTTTTTTTAGAGGATGGTGAGCTTTCTGAATGAACCAACACCAAATCCAGACGATGGACTAACCTGAATTTTCAACAGTTCTGTTGTTTGATGAAGTATTCAGATATGTGGGCAAGGTCAGTCAAGCTAGCATTTGAATAGCCCTGTCTTCTGGTGCCTTTGTATCTGAAAACCAAGATAGTCCCGCACCATGTCACTGAGTCGACGCCCGAGGTGATACAACCAATAGCTCGATTGACGGGAACACCCTTCTTACGCGCATCCCGGGAAAAAAAGATGAGGAGAGGAAAACGTAACTCCTTTTCATTGAGGCCCCTTTTCACGACGATTTCCCCCGGTTGCTCGTTGGGAAAGTATTTGCTGACATCAAGAGCGGGACACACGTTCTGTAGGGGTGTAGGGGTGGGTAGGATGTCGATCGAGATGATGCGAGGGCGTTCTGAGAATTGTTAGAGATAAATCAAAGCACCGACATCCAGCTCACCTTCCTCTGGGGAGAAGAGGAGGGCAGAAACAGCAGTGAGTTGTTTTTTGGGAGAGGAAGGAGAAACAACCATGTTGTTTGAAGTGTTAGAAAGATTGTTGTCCATTTTGGTCTGAGCAGAGGTGCATTCTTTACGGTGACGATGCCAATCCTGTAGAGGTCATGAGTGGCATAGTCGACAGGTATGTTAGGCTCACAAACTACCTCTTTGAGGTGCTCTGCGGAGCAATACCAGGTAGTGCGACAACCACTACACCGCTTCGAAGTTGGACGAGCACAGGAATTGCACGGGTGCTGAATTTTTGGGATATGCATAGTGCTTGTGAGTGGATGTGGTCCGAAGGATAGTATGGCGATGGTGGTTGGAAACTTGGTCTTTTAAGTGAGAACCCCTACACGCGGTCTGATGAAATTAGTAGATCTAGATTAAACCCTTTGCAGTTGGCCTCGATAATTACGACCGTCCAGGGTCAGATCTGAATCGGGGTTGTGGAATGGTCTAGGCACGGGTGCAGAAAGAGATAAGGAAAATTTCCGACTGCCGTCGAGCCATCTAGGAAAACTACCCCTTCCATTTTTTATGAATCTGATTTGTTGACAACCAGCTGCTGAGCCTCGTTGAAATTATCGTTTCACGGCTATTTAAAATCTACCAAGTGCTTATATAAATAGTCACGCGGCGAGGGGAACTAAGATAGATGATAGTAATGCAGAAATAGCGTTCGGTGATCACCCGGGCAGCGGCAGGCAGATGCCATCCAGTTGTGGCATATTAGTTTGAACCGGTGAATCAATAACCTCATCACTAAGTTATAATCTATAAGTATGAAAACTTAAGTACTTGGCTTGCGGTCGACAAACAGCGACTCAATTTATATACGTGTTGATACTTTGAAATTTGAAATGTTGATTTTATTATTTGAATAATCTCCAAGGCTTCCGGCATTAAATCCGGACGGTTTGTTCGGGATCATGATAAATAATGATTAGGTAATTACTCAATAGTGATTCACTAGCACAGTGTGTATCTCCCCAGTCCTGCCATGTCTGAGGATGAAATGAATATTGATGAAAGTGAGTCACTTCTTCCTTGAATCAGCACAAACGTTGAATGCATGACCCTAGTTGAGGCTGGAGGTGCTGTTCGCAGGAGGGGTAGAGGGTTCCAAAATACTGGTGAGTTCATAACTTCTGTTTTTTCCACCTATTCTGATAATTCATTGTCTTGTAGGTGACAATAACACAAAGCCGTCAGCCGATGCAACTTACGACCGAGTGGAGTTTACAACATCTAATCTAGATACGAGGGCTGCACGTTGTAAGGTTCTTCAAACCTAGTTCAAGTTGACCAAATTAATTCTTGATTTACAGCGGTTGAGGGGTGGATTGTGCTCGTCACAAATGTTCACGAAGAAGCCACTGAAGAGGATGTCCAGGACAAATTTGCTGAGTTTGGCGAGATCAAGAACCTTCATCTGAATCTTGACAGAAGGACAGGCTATGTGAAGGTAAGCCTGTCAGTTCACCCCTGTTGGGACAATGTGCTGAAGGCTCTACAGGGATACGCTCTCGTAGAGTACGAAACGATGGCAGAAGCACAAGCTGCAATTGACAGAGCATCAGAAACGCCTCTCCTCGAGCAGACTGTTCAATGTGACTATGCTTTTGTTCGACCTCCTCCAACAGGGCCCAAGAAGGGGAGAATGCGTGGCAGAAGTGCCAGCCCAGATCGTCACAAATAGACAGTATACCTGTAAATCTAATTGACTGCTCAATATCGCACGAATTGCCCATTTGTACTGCCAGAAAAATCTAACAGACTACGCGAAGATCAGTGTTTGGGTGGACAAACAACGTTCACACGGTCCTTGCCAACTGCCACAGTCAACTTTCAGTCCAACTTTCTCGCTCTTCCAATGCACCGTGACTCTCCTGAATTTGAGGACCCTAATGCGATGAATGTTGACAGCGAAGAGAAAAAGCCTAATGATGCGGGTTCCAGCGCTGAAGAGGATGAAGAATACGAGATTGAGCAGATCCTAGACGCGAAAAGGGGCGCTTTCGCTAATGTGAGCTTCGCTTTCTGCTTTTTCTTTCGTGTAAGTAGTAATGGCGCGTGAAATTGTCTTGCTATAGGGCCGGATGGGGTACTTCGTGAAGTGGAAGGGATATGATGCTACGGAGAACAGTTGGGTAGATGAACAGGACATTGGGTACGTCATTCAGACAATATCACAAATATGTTGCTCTACTCACATTCCTTTAGCGGCGCCAAGGAGCTTGTTGAGCAGTATTGGAGAAACAACTCAAAGAAAGGAAAGCGCAAGTCACTGGAGCCCAAACGAGCGCGCAAATCCGCAGCCGCAGATCAGGAATCGGACGCGACCTCAGTGGCAAAAAAACGGGGACGCAAATCAGCGGTCAAAGCGGACTCTAATGAGGATGAGGAGCCAACGAAGAACAAAAGGGCTAAGAAAACAATGACAAAAGGACAGGCCCGAGAGTTTCGGGGCATTCAAGATATGGGGAAGTATATGGACCAAGAAACCTGGGAAGACCTCATTGACACTGTAGACACGGTTGAACGCGGTAATGAAGGGCAACTCGTTGTCTATTTCACTCTGTGCGCACAAAGCTCATGATGTCTGCTTTGACTCATCCCGATGCTTGTAGGAAAACTGGAGAAAACGTCAGAGAAGAAGGTGATACATGCCGTCAGCGTTTTCCGCAACAGGTACGTATCGACTGTCATTTCCCGTTTTCAAGGTGAATTTGACAACAGTTTCAATAACATCAGCTCCTCCGTTTCTATGAAAGCAATCTTAAGTGGAGAGTGGCCCAACCAAGTGATGACGATTGAGAGCTTTCTTGGATGGTGCTGATACTTTCTTTTGCTTTTTTGGCAATCTAACTGGTTGTGACACGCTTCTCTTTGTGCGGTCGAATCAGTAACGGTTCGAGGTAGTATTTTGCGCAATCTGTCCTTAGTTCTTATATCCTGCTGTTTTTTTTCATGCCTTTGAAAGATGTCTCCGGACTCATCAGGTTACCCGATGTGTGTAGAAATGTCCTGCTTGATTTTTCCTGACACGTCATGTCAAAATTATTTGCGTAGTCTCTGGTTTGAGGTACATAACGATAGATAGGTGCCATTGGTGATTTCTTCATCCTCTGCTTACGATCACCGAAAGGACGAGGCTTGATGCTTGACGCTACAAACTTTTCACTTCACTTCCACCATATCGTCAGAATCAGGCCTGTGAGTGCTCTTAGCAACATCCACCTATCAGTACGTGAATGGTTTCATGAGCTTTACTGCTCGAGATTAGATACTGTCGTTGCCTCGAGAATTTGTTCTTCAAAAATCATTCGGTGTGCTCAATAATGTGTCTGGTCTCTGGAATCAATTTATGTGCCTCAATCCTAAGTTACTCAGAGGAAAGTTTCTCAACTGTGGCCATACACACCATTCCACGCAAAATTGATCATTTGACACGCGTCGCCAGTCAAAGACACATGGGAAAGCTGATCATCAGGCAGGGAAACCATATCGTATTGAGTCTTAAGTTGTCAAGGCAAGGCGAAGGAGTCTATGGAAATAACTATCTGTACACGACAGTGTATGATAGCTCTACTTCCTGAGCAAGAGTAGAATGCTGCATTTTCTAGAGAACCAGAAGACATCGAGGAAAAATTGCACGAGTTCCAGGTGATCCGTTAAAGACAATGTGTAGAGGATCCTTCATCAATCAAATAATAAGAGGAGTTCTTGAGCAGTAACAAGAATAATGATCAGGGTTGCGAGAATGTCACATGCAGTCAGCGCGTTGTCTCGGGTAGGAGCTGGACAAAGTACTGCTCCAAGAGATCAGCCAGTAGTGGATTGCCATATCAAAAGAAGAACAAACGGAAACATTACCAGCTTCCCGGCACGAAATTCCCGAGGAAATCAAGTTCGTCATCTTCAATGTCACCATCTATTCCATCCTCGTAGTCGTCCCCATCAACTACCGTGCCATTTACTCCGGGGTTGTTGTTCCTACCCTTTGTTCTCTGTCTCTTTTTTCGCCTGAATTTTCTAAGTCGTTTGACTGTGGGCGAAGGTGGATCCGCAACTTTCCATTCCAAGTCTTCAGCACCTAGGTCATGATGAGAATGAGAGCGAAGCATCAACTCGTCATCGGATGAGCGACAAGAGCATATCCCGTCTTGACTTTCGTTACTTCCCTGTGAACGAACCTCAGAGACATCCTGGGAATGTGACTCCCCTACCGGACCGCGTCTGCTTTCTTTAGTCGCCTGGATGATAGTACCACTTCTCGTTCTTCTTGCGCCACCGCCATCTTGGGTGACGGTTCCACTGCGGGTTCTCCGATTGACTATACGCCCGCCACACATTTTGCTCTGTACAATAGTTCCACTACGGGTTCTCGAGAGCCCTGGAATTGATTTGATCTGGGATGGTACTACAGGTACTTGAATGTTCATGTTTCCTTCGGATTTGCTACTAGTAGAAGAATCAGCGTATTTGTAATCATCCATCGATGCATTGAGGTCGATTGGGAGGGATCCTGTCCTACGAGGCCTCGACGGGGAACCTTGGCTGCTTTCTCCAAGAACATTGGCTTTGGGTGCTCTCTCAGACCTATCCTGGGCAGAAACGCCCACGGTCACGGTGTCTGAGGGTGATATAGGCAGAGCTGTAAATATGGATGAAATTAATGAGGCGACATCGAATCAAGACCCACTCAAATCCATATCTTCCAATGTGCGTTCCACGATGCTGAGGTCGCGATCCTTTTGTTGTTTGTAATAGCTCGGGGGAGAGATAATGCTATCACTAATCCAAGGTGAATACTGCTTCTTCTCTGATGGTTGGACATATTCTACGTTGTTTTGATGTTGATTCTCGGGGGATTGGCCATTAATGTCAAGTTGATCTGGTCTTGAAGGTGAAATGCACGGAAGTACAGAGCACAATAATTTTGGCGTAGATCTCCCTTGAATATGCGTGAAGAGTCTTCCATTACTACTGTCGCTGTCGACATCACCGCCATAAAGACTCATCTGAGAAGGTGGACGGTTGAAATCCACGACCCCATCCAAAGAGGAGATGAAGTAGGTTTCCGAGCCACAAAGGAATTCATAAGAAGTAAGTCGATCCATGGACAAGCTCTCTCTATGGTTGTCCTCTCGTAGCTCCACAGGAACGTTCATGTCCCGTTGTGCTGATGGTTTGAGATTGGGCGAAACCCGATATCGTAGACTCGGAGCAGAAGGACGGCGCTGTATATTTGCAACCAGGACAGGGGAGATATTGATATTTTTGTTTTCTTGGTCTAGTGAAGTCGATTCGCTCTCCGGTGCGGAATGAGGATCGGAAAGAGAAGCCCTCAGCACAGAAACGCTTGGATCCAATCCCTGGTTAATATATTTATCTGAAAGGCTTTGTCTATGCACTGGGCGAGGAGCCAGACACGGTTCATGTTCCGGCTTAGCATTAGAAACTGCTTGAACTGCGGGTGAGGGCGGACGAGATATGAACGGACTGGCAAGGGGAAGCCGGAAAATTCCTGTAGTCTCTGATACAGATGTATGCGCGGTTTTAGGGAGCTATAAGACCGTAAACCTCTCTTCAGGAGTTCCTTCATGAAGTGAACTCACTTTGGGTTTCATATTTTCCTTCAGGCGACGAGAGGTAGTACCATTCCGCGGCCGACGGAAGCCATCTTTGATATGTGTTCCATTGACCTGCAATACGAGAGGGGCAGATATGCCAGACTTTGCCAGAGGTACAGGAGAGAATCCATGGCCAGGAGATACGGGCAAGGGTCTAGAGGTTCCTAGTTTGAATACACTGATATCACTACCTTCTACAGGGAAAGGCGTCTGAAATACGCTATGAGTTGTAGAGTCTTTTTGCCCAAGGAGAGAGTTTTCCGCAACGCCAGCATAACCGTTGGTAGAAGAGTACCCAGAACCGTTAGTCGTGAACGAAGTAAGGCCAGATGTCAAGATATTGCGACTAATGTTAGAAGTATCCAGCGGAAGGAGCCCAGGATTGACAGATTTATGAGTGCCTCCCTCAGCATCGCGCACCTTTCGGCTATAAGTCTTCATTCTGCGACGGGAGGTCATTTAGGCAGAAATTAAGGTCGCGTTTTTCATGCCAAGTCTCTCATATTTTGAACGGTGTCTGGTGACGTCACGCGTCAGTGATCAAAAAATGATGATATAATTAAAATACGTAAAGTGAATGAGAACGAAATCTTTCATATACCACGAAATTAATGAGATTATGACATTACAGCTCAATCCTTTGGTTTGCAACGGCTTGTTGGCCCATCTTTTCGACCTGCTCAGCACTTTTTCCGATCACCACATTCGCAAGATCTACTTGCTCGTTGGGATTTGGAGAAACAGGTAGAATAGAGACTGTTGGTTCTTCCACCGCATCCTCATTTTCTCCACACTCATAGTCTTCCTCCTCGGCCGCATTAGCAGAGGAAAAATCGAGAGTACCGTCCAACCACCGATTGCCTTCCCTAACTAGAGAATTCATCTGCATAGCGAAACCTGCGATCATGGTTTGTACTTCATGATCAAGCTGGTTGAGAACGGGAACTAGCTTGTCTTCCGGAGCATCGGCGTGTGTGCCATTTTGTAGGGCATGGACAGTTTGGCCAAAGCGTTCATAGACTTAAAGATGTTTTGTGAGAAATCTAAAAAGTCGCGGGCAGTGAAACTCACCCCTCATGAGATCATGGTAATTTTGCCAATCATTGTACGTGACATCATCCAACCAGGCATAGTCCATACCAAGATCCGCTTGAGCACGATCAGCCAAAGTCTTAACTTGACTAATGGCGACTTGGAGCTGCAGGACGATCAGGCGATAGATAAAGCAACAGCTGAGGGACTGACATACCACAGATGTTTCCTTCCCTTTGATCTCCACATACCAACCATGGACATCTTCCTGGACGCCTCTCACAGCAGTTTTAAACCTTCCCTCTACTTTATCGATGACTTTGTCCCACTTCTCCTTTTCTTTCTTGCGATTTTCTTGTGGGACAACCTGGCTCGTTAATTTTGTCACATACGTTTCCAGGCCTTGCAAAAGCTTTTCACCGTTATTTTGTATCTTGTCCACGACCTCCTTGCCCTTGCCATAGGTTGCCGAGCTGGTTTTATCGGAAGGAAGCCTTCCAATATGATCGGTGGCGTCCGAACGGACAGCCTCGATGTCCTGCTTCACGCGTACCTCAAGTGTTTGGACCAGAGAATCAAGCTCAGATCGCCAGCGGACGTGTCGTCCAACAATGTTGGCCCGCTTTGTAGCAGTAGCTGCTTTCTTGGCTTCTAAATCTTCTTCTTCCACAAAGACGGGCTGTGGTTCTGGAACTGGCTGGGGCAACTCCTCTTCGTCCAAACCAATTTCTCGCAAGAAATCATCAAGATCCTCTGATTCCGTCTGAGAAGTACCCTGCAGTGTGCCATGTAATTGTTCGTCAACGTTGGTTTCGGTAGGAGTGCGCATCGGAGGCTCGACAGGGTCTGACTGTGCCTCAGACTCTTTAACCTCACTCTCCTGCCCTAATTCGGCAACACTAGTGGTCTTCTCGAGAGTAGCTTCGAGAGTTGGAATAACGACCTGAGAAGTGAAAGCATCAATCTCCGCAGGTTCCGCCGCGGTTTGAGTGACGTAGTCGACAGTAGTAGAAGGCAAGGAAATAAATTCAACTGAAGTTGATTCAATGTCGGCGATAGGCTGAGGTGTAGCTTCAACTATGGCTGGCTCTGGGTGGGCATCCATACTGGGAATCGCATCGAAAGAGATGGAAGGCTCGGCTTGAATGACAGTGGAAGTCGTGACGGGGGCAGTAGCATCTGTTACGGACGGTCCGGACTTTTCAACAGCCTTTTCCCAGATCCTGAGAATGTGTGGATCGACAAATTCCCGCCGAAGATCACTGAAAAAACCTGAAGTGGCTCGGAGGAAGGCTATGAATTCGAGGGCCACATGCTTTCCTTTCGTCTGTAATGCTTGTGCGACGTCGTGCAGCAGAGGCTTGACCTGTGCATAGCCACGAAGTACATGAGGTTCCATTAAGGTGTAAACCCGGGCGACGTATGGCCGCGAGCGGTCGTAAGCAAGCAGAATATTTTTCTGCGTCCTATGAGCGGAGATAGACGTATAGTGGGCGAAGGATTGGACGACAGGCCCTGCCTCGCGATTATAATATTTGACGCGCTTTATTAGAGGCGAGATATATTTTTTGACTCGAGGTTCTAGATAAAGAGTGTACCTCGGCAAGATGGCACGGGTCCAATATGGCACAAGGATAGTGTTCCACATGCTCGATGACACTCGTTTTGAAAATTGGGCCGCAGTGCTGATGTAGGGTACTGTCTGTCTTTGGACCGCAGCAAGGTATGGTGTAACTGGTTGAATATAGTTTTGGTAAACAGGTTTCGCATATTGTCTGTAGGGTTGAACGACAGAAGGGTGTGTTAGCGCAGCACGGATAGGTGGGATAACATAGGGTTCCAGAACATGTGTGCGGTAAGCAGCAAGGGAGCGACAGACGGAATAGTCATGGGAAGAGTCAGAAGGGCAATTATAAAGAGCGTATGCAGAAAAGGTAGCCAGAAAGAGGAAAAAAATTCGGTCCATTAGTGACCACTTTGCTCGTTGCACGAGGAGAGTCTTAGATTTCGACTTTCGTGAGCGAGTCGTTTGCGTCGATCGAGGGCCATTTGGAACCTACAATCAAGATGAGCTCCTGACAGCATACGCAACAAATAACACATGTACAGCTTGAAGAGAAGACAGCGGTGAATTGTCTGAGATTTTCGAATGAGATTTGACGCTGGTAGTTCGAGGCAAAGCTTGAGTTGAACTCGTGCGGGAGGCTGGCGGGGCCGGCGCCGAAGGCTTTTTACGAGCGGCTACCATCCTCAGAGTGGAAGAGAGAAAAACGGGAAGTCTAAGTTGGTGTGCTGTCAGTGCTTTCCCTGCAGTGATGTCTGTTGAACCGTGGATACCGGTTCGATCATGTTCATCATTGTTGGTCAGCACAAACGTCAGACGCAATGATCTGCTCACGTTACTTGCTACTGATTGTTGAAGCCGGCTGCTTTATAAAGTGACCTCTCTTCTTGTGGAATGGGTCTAACAACAGTTTATATCTACAGGATCAGGGCTTCCTCCCTTCTCAGAAGCTCTGGTGCTTCGGTACAATCTTTCCTTGCATCAGAACACTGCCTGACATTTTTTAGATGACCCAAAAGCTTGTTATCATAATGCAGCACAACATTTGCATCTGTTCCAATATAGAATTTACAATAAATTTTTTTATTGGCGATGACAGTGAGATGCTTTTGTGATAGGAAGGAGCTTGGCCTGTCATATTGGCTATACACAGTACAGAGTCAGTTATCATTGTAATATCACAGCAGGACGGCTAATAACAAACAATAACCCATCTTCTCCGGTCGGCATACCAGTATGGGGCTGTGCTACTCTAGGACCAAGATGGGTCAGATGTCATGAAAATACAGAACACATGTTACAATCATTAAATCAATCGTTAAATGCTCCAGTTCCGAAAGTAATGTTCAATACGTGACATAGTGAACTCAAATCCTGTTATATTATAGCCAGGGCTTGATAATTGTAAGGTTGCCTCATGACAGGAGAGTAGGCATGTGAGATGCTTCAAGCACCATGATTCGTAGTCCCCTGCTACAATGATTTGTCTCAGGGATCGGGAAAAGCGATACAGGGACAGGGTCTTAGACGCCGAGCATAATGTGACAGGACCCTGTGCGACATCAGGGTCGGGGAGATGTCGAAGTATTTTCAGCATCGGTATCGTTCTATTATTATCGATCAGTATACGGACATGGACTAGCACGTCATTTATTGTAAATAGGACTGAGACTATGTCTGTCGCCTCGTTGTGTATATATTCTAATTTACTCTGTAATTACTCGTGAACTCCAGCCTTTTGAGCTTATCGTTCTCTCGCTGCTTAACACTCGTTATGTTCGGTCATAGCCTTCGTTGGGAGGCTGTCGAAAGTCAGATGGATTTTAATATACGAACAGTGATAATCAAAATGACCATGAAACAGAAATAACAGAAGGAAATAGAGCGAAGGAACGACGATCGGCAAGGGAAACAATAAATGATAGGATGTCGAGCGAAGGAAGAACCAAGTTTTAGTAAGGAGGTATTTACAATTGAGTGACCGCTTTCAAATCCAGAGGCATGCCTAGAAAGCATGGGTTAGAAAAGGCAAGCAGAGCGGAGTGATGAACATACCAGAAGGATCAATCCCATTTCTGGCCAGTATCCGATTATGTCGAATTAACCTTGCTTGATCGAAGCTGAGAAGCCACAGATAACCGTAAGTAGGAGTCCCTTCCATGACACTGTAGTCATACCTGACATGCTCTCTATTCATGATCTTGAGCACTTCTTGGGTGCCTTGTTCGTCCAACCCGGCTCTTGAATCACCATCTCGTAGGTTAGCTTCGATATCGAAAGCCGAGGAAGTCAAACCAGCATTGACCTGCTGGGAAAATGTCGAAAGTGGAGTGTAATGGTGCAGCCTGGGGAAGAAAGACCTCACACGTTCTGGAACGTGAGGGAGAATTTCACGGTAGCGATACAAGACTGAAGTCATAAACAGAATGCAGATGTATTGAATAGACTAGTCCGAAGGAACTCTGGGAAGGAGACGCACCGAGCGCCAACACAAGAATAAAACCGAGTAGGGATGCATAGAACAACATTCTCAAAATATAGGAGTTGTCTGGAACAACAGAGAGCTCCAAGCAACACAGGAACTAGAAATAAGTGCAGGAGTGTATCGTGTGTAACTGCGGAATGTCTTCGACATATGACCAGGATCACGTGTTGATTGGAGTTGGGATAATCTTGTCGCACTAGGCATTTCTCACTGCATAACCTACACGTTATACCGTTCAAATTATTCTAGTCCTTCGAATCTCTACGCTGTTCAATATGACTTCGCTTTTTCGTACACTCGAGGTACATCTAGTAACTTGAAACATCATTGATTCACCCGTGAATGATTTGATTACAGAAAGAGTTCTGTCCACCTCTGGACTCATCTCTTCTAGCAGTTCTGTTAGCTGAGATAGAGACTGGTGGGGAAGAGAAATCCCTTTCATCTGAGACGCCGCAGGTTAATGGTCTCCGCAACATGCTCCGAGAGCTGGCTTCTCATGCCGAGGAGGTTCAGCTTTCTGAGTTTGCAGAGTTGAATTCGATTTCGCCCACGGAGGATACCATTAGTTCGCAAGATCTAACGCTCAGTGGAACCACAACAGATACATCCGTCAGTTCTGCATCGTCTAGATTCTCAGTTCAGTCTTTCAGTACTCCTTTGGGATTCCTTCAGGCTTCGCTTCCTGACATACCCGTCGACATACTGAAGCAAGCATTGAAAGATGTCGAAGAAAGCGGAAGGGAGTTGGATATGTGGAACCTGGTGGGAAATATACTTTCCCAAGAGTACATCCGAGAGTCGGAGGAAAGAGGGTTAAGTGCTTTAGTTGATAATAATGATGTGGTCAGGGAGGAAGATATTCAATGGGAAATTGTTTCGCGCAAATCCAAGAAACACCACCGTTCTGCAACGTCCGACAAACGAAAGCATGCCCAAGCAACGAAGATTACGCTCGTTGACATTCGACAGCAAAATCATGGCAATCGACAGCATAGAAAGTCAGATTCCTTCCCGAAGCCACCCTTACCTGATCTTTGGACTCAGGTTCAGTCAATTGCAACCAACATTTCAGCTTATCTCAATCCTCATCCCCCGTCTTTCTTTCTTTCTTATCTCCATTCCCCGCAATACAGATCTCCTTATCAAGCTCTTTGTGCAGCACTCGAGTCTATTTGCAAGGTTCTTCCTAATGTGGAAGAAAGCACCACCTTGCTACAGAATATACTCGAGATAATACTTCCAGAATACGAGCCATTGGATTCTGAACAACGATCTCGACTAGTGCACGAAACCGAGTTGTGTATCCGGGCAACAAGTGGTCGGGGTGACGACGTAATTGACCTCGTTAGGCTCTTCCGTGAACTCAGCTCGGACGCGTCGTCCGGAAAGTGGGAACTAGGAATCTACCACCTGCCTCCGCTCAAACCTCCACCTTCTCCCATTATCCCAAAGGAGACATACAAAAAGCGAAAAAAAAATTCTCTCATCTCCCCTCCTCTGACACCTCAGATATCATCATGTTCCCCTGGTGCACTGCCCAACCTCTCTCCCGTTCCAACCTCTGCTAAGGGAGACAGCCTTGATCTACCTGAATGGCAATCCGTTCCTTTGCGGCGAGCACCTGATAACAGCTTTCCACGACTCGCTCATAGTATACCCGCGTATGCTCGCGCACCTGCTCGTATTTACAAATTAGAAGACACCGGAAATGTATACGACAAGGACGACAAAGGTAGCAAAGGCGAGCCGCTGTGCTCCAACAACAAGATTAAGGGGCACAGACGCAAGCAAGAGGAGTATTTGAAACAAGCAGCGAAGATGTGGCAACGAGGAGACAGGAAATCTCGAGGAGAGATCGCTTTCTACTATGCAGAGAAGGTTGGCTTTCAAATCTTGGAATTACGTTTTGCTGATATTATCACGAGGCACGAGAACTCCAGGAATTAGTGAAACGAGAAGCATTGGCAAATGCTCGCGCTATGGTTGACTCAAGGAGGTCCGCATAGGGGTCTTTGTACCTGTACCTCTGGGTTTGAGTTGACTTTCCTTTCCTAGGACCTCTACTGGAAACTATGATGAGATTGATCTGCATGGTATGACCGTATTTGAAGCGATTACTATAGTAAAGGAGATACTACGGGATTTTGAATGTTCCCCAAGTGCGTTTTCCATCTTTTCCATCTCATGTATTATTTATTAAACCTGTCGCGAATATAGGTCAATCGCTCAAAATTATCACCGGGAAGGGTAGCCATTCGGCTCATAAAGTCGCTGTTCTCAAGCCAGCGATCAAGAACGCTCTGTTAGATGATGGATGGATTATTGGTACATGGGATGCAGGCCTTGTCGTCCGTGGGCGGAGTTCTTAGTGTGCATTTCCGGCTCTCCAAAATCAATTATATTATTATATTTCTATTTACATATATTTTATAATTATTTCTTCTCTTGGTTTATGGAGGGTGTGAGAATCTCGGGTACTAGTCCTTCCTCAACGTATGTCTGACTCTGATACTTCTTTAGTTGCTCTCGGAAAACGTCGAAAGCTCAAGGTGGAGTCTTTGGATCATGGTAAATGTGTTCCCTGTGGCTTGAGCTCTCACAGAAATCAGGTAGCCATCAGAAAAAAAGAAGTACAAACGTAGAACATGATAAGCGAACTCAATTTCCGCTCTCCTTTGACCCTTTACTCTATCCTCCTGGGTGCACTACCCACGTAGATGATGATCCAGCCTTTGATGACATGATTGAAACGTTTCTTCCGGAGCTGTTGAGGACTAGGGCTTTGTTACTGGAGCAGAAATCGGATTATGATGAGCAGGTTTCATTCGCATTTCATCTTAGTTATCGGTTGCCTCTGAATGGGATGTCAATAGGGTATCTGCCTCAGACCTCTCACTCGATCCGAGATATCATCTTTGCTCATGACTGGGGATAACTGGGCGCGAGATGTTACGTCAACTATTCTACTACGAAAGCTCAAATTATCTCAGGTAGCAAGCTGAATCACAAGCTGTGAATTGATTTCTTGGCTTATTGTATCTGTATCTCTTAGGAAAGATGCAGAAGCCACAGCGTTCCGGTGTCTCTCATGGCATCCACAAGGCCTTTATCTCAAATTCAACCTCCATCGGGGAAAATAGCACCCAGACAACAAGTTGCACAAATGCTGGAGGAGATTCAGACAACACCATTTAAGAATTCGTTTTTATCACGCTTGCAAGGTGATACTAGGGGTTTCACATCCTCTGGATTGATTGCCGTCGATTGGGAGACAACCACTTCGTGGATGAGTCTCATGAACGACATTCGAGATCATTATGAGTTCGCACAGTATGCATATCTCCCCTTTTCGTCAAACTCAGACTAACATTACTACATCATGGAATGTATAGCCCTGAGCGGGATCAATCAGTAGTGTTTCCAGCACCAATAACATATAGTACACTTCAGTCATGTCACCTTGATCAGATTCATGATTTGTTAGAACGGGTTTTTTGGACAGGGATAGATGGTGAGCATATTACACTTCTCATCTGATTCCTACTAATTCCTCCACTAGTCAGTGATTTTCTGGATTACTCACCCGAACGATGTACTGTCGTTGCTTGTTATAAACGACTCGTCGTTGGTGTTGCAATCATGAGCTCTCCTCAAGAAACCTACATCACTTATTTAGCCGTCAAGGCCGGCTGGGATAAAGCACAGGTTGCTCGGTCAGCTCGGTTGAAGTCTTTAAATTTTCAGCTAAAGTTTGCTGACTCTTTTTCTTAGAACTATGCTCTTTCATTTGATCAAGATGAATCCCAAGCGAGACATAACCTTGCATGTATCAGCGAATAACTCGGCGATGGTAATAATTGCTTTACTCTGCCATACGGGTGATCTTATTTTTTTCCTGACAGCTGCTCTACAACCAGTTTGGATTCAAAGCAGAAGAGTTCATAGCTGGGTTTTATGAAGATTATCTGGACCCAGTTTCCCGGGGATCTAAAAATGCTTTCAGGCTGCGGCTTCGTCAATAATTCTCCGTGCTATGTCTGACAGCCTCGAGAATGCGGATAACAGCCTCGGTCCTTGACCATTCCTTTTTCGCTACCCAGATTTTAGTGATCAACAGCAGATTGAAATAAGCACGTAATTCGACCTGGGATAATTGTTTGATATCATGGAAGATCTGTATCGTACGTACTCTATTCCAGAGGGGGTCAGCAGTGCAGTAAAAACTGAACAGTCCAATTACGCTGAGCAACGGTGTTTTCTATCAAATTCATTTTCGACCTCTCATCAGCGAACCGAGTTAATATAATGTGACCTCCATTTAACGTGTGGTCTGAATTCTACCCCCTTGCATGTTTCTCGCCGGAGAATTTGAGGGGATAATTGTTGCAGAAGCTACGAACTCGGTGGCTAACATACATCTCGTTTGTGCGACGAAAGATGTGTTCATAAGATGTTTTGGGCAAGCATGACGTCATCTTTTGTTGCTGATCCACATGCCAACAACACCTGTTGCCTGAATACATGATGCTGGAACGATGGAAGGGTGAGCTCATCCGGACTGCAGTAGTCATATAACTTGATAGAATGTGAGAGCAGATCTTGATCAAAAGGTTGATCTTGCAATAGCACAGGAAAGTAACGACTGCTACTAGTCCTCAAGGCGAGATATACACATAAATGACTTGCCCACATCTGCCCACAAATCAAAGCAACTGCAAAGTTGAATTATGGAACAATTGGGATACAAAACACAGAATACCGTGTGCAGCTGAACCAAAATTTGAGAATGGACATCACGGTTTGGAAGGAGAGCACAAGACATCTCACCCTGAACATCTTCACTTACGAGCGACTGAGCGAGATTTCTTTGACCTCTCCAGTGTCCGTATGGCGGTGGATAAGGAAGGTAATAGCAGAAGGAATCTGGAAGGGATTACATGGATGATAGAATCCATCTTGACCAGTGTTCGGCCCTCCATTTTCGAACGGGGCGAATAATGTGTCCCACCGGATATGGGTCAAACTCGGTAGGACCTTCGAAAGAGCCAAGGATGTAAGCTGTTCCCTCCTGCGTGTTTCCTCTTTGAAGACGCCACAGATCGCACATGAGGAGAGCGAACTAAGGATGCCTCTGCCACCCTTAGTTTCGTCTGAGTGAGTGAGATGTTCTTCCAAGATATGAGCGTCTGAGAGCAAAAACCCGATATAAAGATGTTTCAGTTTGGTCAAGGGCATTAAAGAACGAGCAAAGGAAGCCTGGAACAGGAAAGCACGTAAAAAGTTCAGTGAATGTTAGACGTGATGCAATGGGGAAATGTCAACAGCAAGTTTATCCATGTTGGCGTAATAGTCAGGTATCGGGGAGTGCCTTATGTAGTCCAGTGAGTCCTCTAAGCAGACAGTGCAGCAATCAAAATCAATGCGCTTGGTAGATTCCATTTCGAGTGACTTCAATTGAGGGAAAGTGGAGGATAGAGAACCAAGCAATTCGCTATCAATGCGTGGAATCTCAGTCAACGTGAGTCTTCGAATATTCGTTTGAGAGCGAGAAAAGGAGTCGATGAGACGGCGGACAACTGAATTCTGCGTGCCTAGTCCCTCATGCGCGAATGATATTTCGAGGACTTGTAAATTGATGAAGGAGCCCAGGCTCTTGATAAGGCCATTGGCAACCACATGTGACGGGCAAATGAAAGACCTTTGTGTTAAGGGGAGAGAGGTGGGGTCCCTGTCGGTCTATGCCGTATATATGCGCATAAATCGATGACTTGACTTACCTGACCCAGCAAAAGCTATCGGATCCACCAAAAATCTCGTTCTCAGTTGAAAGGTAATTCCAGATTTTGGTAAACAGCTCCCAAGTGTCAACCATAATATCCCGAAAGTAGAGACGCAAAAAAATTTCCCGAAGCATCTTGGACGCTCGAGTGAAAGAGTGAAGGGCGAAAAACCTGGATTCTGAACAGGAGGATGTTAGGAGCACAAAACCTACGATGATTTCAATGATCTCGTAAGGTAGACGAGGTCCAATGAATGTAACTTTTGACTGTGTGTTAGTAGAATTGCGTCCTCTGACGCGCAACGTAAGTGAGCCTGTGCGTCGAGCAAGAACGGTCGAAGCAGTTCGAGTCAACATGGTGTAGTGACGGTTCAAGCTCAGATGGTTCAAGCTCAGGGGCCAGAAGATTCACAAAGTCGTCACGTGGATACAAGATTAATTTTCACATCAGGTGTTCTTTTTAAAGAAGCTTCATAACTTCTGACGACGATCAATCATCAAGAAGCCAATCGAAACCACTCGTACCCTCGCTCTTCTCCATGCCCTGAATTGGAGAATCAGGATTACTGCAGCTGGTCCTGCAGCAGCTCATGGGTAACACCGAGGCAGAAGCACGCATATTATGGTGCCATTCGTTCCGAATTGTTTTTTTCGGCCCTGACTTCCTGGGTTTTCCTGCCTCTCTTAGTATGATATCAGTATGATATCCTGGTTAATCATGCTAAGAGGGACTGAGAATACTTACCCATTGGTACTCCCAGCCGTCGGAGCTCTGGCTTTCGCTAAAGCAAGTACAGACTGGTGCTTTGACTCCGGTGTAGATTCTCCATCTTCCTCGCGCACAACGGCACTATGACGTTTTGGCAGAGGTGTCATTGGGTCTAAATCGACAACCACGTTTGAACTCTGCATCTTTGGCTTGTCCCGCGATCGTTGGAATTTAACTGCCAGCGACTTCATTGCTTTAGACTTGTATATTCCCTGGTAGGAATCTGGATCATCATCCGTGGAGCATAGATCTATGTCTGAGATTTCTAGCGGTTTAGCCTTCAAGCCTGCAGCTTCTCTCAGAGGTCTGTGAGGCGTCCATTCACTTTGTACAGAAGGTCCATTTTGAGGTGAGGATCGATTTCCTGACTTTGAAAGAGAACGTCCCGAGTGCTGGAATTTTGAGTTTTTGTTATCCAAGTCCTCATCATAGTCGATACGTTTCGCGTGTCCTGAAATGGCCTTAAGGCCATCCATACATCGTCTCTTCTCAGAATTGCTTCCAGTCTTTGAGTCAACGAGGATTACGTCGTCGTCGTCAGTCTCAGGTATCTTCCTCACTTTCTTTAACGGCTTGTGAGGTAGTTTCTGTTCACGTTCTAGGTCTTGAGACCATGGGTCGTCGCTTGCCTCTTCTATAGTGTGCTTCATTCCTCGTCCCTTCTTCCTCTCATCTAGGGTTCTACCTTCCTTCACAACCCCCAACAATGCCTCAATTTCTCCTGATTCGATCTCCCTCCTCCTCTTCATTGCACGCTCCATGACAATTCTATCACCAACCCCGATCACGTCAGTCTTACTATCTTTTCTGCCTCTACTGCTGGCGTTCATACTCTCGCCACTATCTTCGGGGAACATTGTAACGCCATACGTTGCGCTTTCTCTGAGAACCAGCAAAGCAGCTTCCGCGCCCGCAAGCCCTTTCAGTCTACGATCTTCCATAATGAGTCGTAGTGCGACTTCTGGCACGAGTACTCGCTGAATGAAATCGTTTGCACTGAATGGATTGATGAGTTTAAGGTCGAAGGAGTCGGGAGGGAACATATTGAACAGGGTCTGCTGGATGATGATATGACCTAACTCGCCATAACTACAGGTCTCGAGTCAGTATGATTGTAGCAGGATATAGTGAATGGGAGCACCCACTATCCGGGCTGGCTCTTTTTAAAATTCTGAAATTGTCCTCTTACGTCTACCATGGCTCTCACACCGTCCTTGAAAAAAGACTTCATCGCCTCTCTCCAGAACACGCACCGAATCCTCGGTCCTTTGAAAGCAAAGGTCGTCAACAGGTCCTCTCCTTCGCTCTTTTCACCCTCAATCCAAATATGAAAATCAGTCTCTCCAGAATCCCAGATAATTCCTTCTAGATCTGATTTCATCCTCGAAACTCTGTCGCCCAATCCTTCCCAATTGATAGTCTTCGGCCATCCCTTTGCTTCTGCTTCCGGTAAAACCTTAGATTCGAAATCATGTCTCTGACATACAGCTGCGAAGGTTGAGAGTGGTGCTTTGCGGCCCAGGGGATTTGTAGAACGAGGGTCAGAATGTGATTTGGACAGTGCACTCCTGAGAAGATTCAAGAAGAAACATGTTGGAGATGGCGGGAGGGGACTGTCACAATAGGGGCATAGGCTGCTTGGATCAACAGAAGGGGACATGAAGACTTGAATTCATATCAGTACATGTGGAAGAAGCTGGGTTTCCGGCTCACAAGAATCTTGCTCGTTACACAAGTCCATGTTGCTCACCATAGCTCTGTCAGTAGTAGACGAAATGTGCATAGGTAATAGATGAGTCTGAGGAACACATACGAGGCTTCGTCAACTATTTGAAGTTTGCGTTTACGTACATTGTCAGTCGATTCACCTTCGGATGGAAAGATACTACTGAAGTCTCGAGTTGACATCGGAAAGGGTGCCAACGCGTCAGCCTTCCTCTTGCCTTTTTCTTTGCTAAACTTGGAAGCGGGCTTGAATTTGTTTGCTGAAAGGGGGGAGAGCCCTGGGAATTTTCTGGGATTTCCATCTTTTCTTGACGAAATGACAGGAACGCTCTTTGTGGCGACAACCTTGGAATGCTTGTGCATTGGAGAACTCAGAGGGGAAAGGGGAGGAAAGGATTGTTGAGCACGAGGACCAGGTTTGGAAGATACAATAGCTGAGGAGTAAACTGAGGATGAATATGGGTTATGAGGAGATGGTGAGGCTAGACTAGCGTCACTTGATGAGCTCGAGGATGGTGAGTTTGGTCTCGAGCTTCCAGTCGCAATCTTCGAGATGGGGGATGGCAGGGGGAATTCAGATGGAGTACATGCTAACTGGTTAGTCGCAGAAATGTGTTTGAGAGAATTATTGGACTTGAGTGAAACAGTATTATTTCGACCTGTATAGTATACAGGCCTCCCAGGGCATTTTTCTCTGTAATATTTCGGACCCATTTTCATTTCAGGTGAGGATGGGGGCAAAGATGAAAGCTTGCCCTCCTCAGCTTTTGTTTTTGTAAACCTGGGCTTGCGCACGGCCCGGGATCTGGTTGCAAGAACTTCCGGATCGTAGTGAGAGCGACTAATTTCGGTCTGCTTCTTTTCTACGATGAACTTCTCGTCTCCTTGCGATTTCTGTGAGAGGTAATCCATCTCATCGCCATTTCTTGAGTTTGTGTCAGGATCAGATATTCCGTTTCTAGTTCTAGTCGTCTTTCTCCCTGACGTCTTTGAGAATAAGGATCCATGGTCTTCAAAAGCACCAGCCCTGGTTGGTAGATGCGCCGAGTCGGGGTGCAGTGTTTCTTTACTAGTGTGGTAGCGAACCTCCATATTTTTTCACGTTGAGCGAGAGAAGGAAGTCAGAGAAGGAAGTCAGAGGTCTCCTCCTGACGCGATAAAGTGGAGTCACGAGACCGTCGCGTCTCGTCTTCTATTGAGATTTCAGGCATGTGAATTTAGTCGTGAATCTAATCTCGGCGCCTCACACGGAGAACTCACGCGGCTCTTAGATTCCAGAATGTATGGATTCCCACAATAGCAGAGGCCCTGTGAATTTATTAATCAGTCACCAAAGATTAATTGAGTATGTACCTTTGGTCAGTAGCAAATGAATCATTTGCTACTGACCACAAAGCACATTAGTAGCAAGTAAATGAGCTATAATGACTGAGAAATCTGGGATAAGGAGAACTACTTGAGAGATATGCCTAGAACTAGATGATTGGTGATATAATAGTTAATGATCTAGAACTGTTAGATGCAGTTCACACCTTGTTATCCGAGATCCAGTAGGGCATCTTGGAAGTCCAGGACAAGTAAGTTATGTGTTATCTGAGAATGCAGAAGGCAGATCAGAACAACCTTCAGCTTCAGCTTATGTGCTGCACCTCTACTAGTCACATGGGTCACATATTTTCAGGTTGGGACTTGAGGACTTAGGGGGGGGGAAACCACTGGAAGGTGGTGAGGTGTGTTGTTGCTAACACCAGAAGAGAGATGCTAGTTTTAGTTGATTTTCAGGATGACTACTACAGTATAAACTACTGGATTATATACTAGTTAGTATACCTAGGATAGCTATCTGAAATGTAACTGCTAAGCAAGTTACTCTGATTTCTAGTGATCCTTGGATGTCAGGAAATGGAGATCCATGGAGTTAACTTGGACCAGCAAGAACATCTAAGGTGGAATAAACAGATGTAATCCACACTGGAAGAGATTGGGAAGTGTAGATGAGGAATAAGAGGTTATTCATGGGTTAGAATGTATATGGTTGGAACATAGGATGTGACAAGAACATAACACTGGATCTTGTATATAATCAAATTTCACTCATCTAGTATAGATTAATTGTTGTTGAAGTGTGAGTGTTACTTATTATCTTCATCTAGTTATCATATTCCTTTTGGTTTATTTCATATCTCTTTTATTTTTATCTATAGTCTCTATAATTATATCTGCTCCTTGTTTACTATATTTTGGATAAATATAAATATAACCTTTATCACTATGTAAATAAGCATATACTTGAATGTGTTGGAAGGAACAAAATACATAGCAGCATGGTGCAGTGTGGACAACTGGCAACCAATTATCTGTAGTATATACTTTAATAGAGAGCTGAGGAGGTATAAACAACAGTAAAAGACAAGTAGTATTGGTAGGAGTTCAATCTATATGAAAATTTTATATTGACTACCTTATTAGGACTACTGATCATAGGCCATATGCTTACTAAGCAGAATACTTCACAACAGAATGTTTGTATTTAGTCTGTAGCTAGACTATGCTGAAACTATTCTTTTTAGTCCTAAGTATGTCTTCTCTTGATGTTTTATTTACTTATAGTTTCTTTATTTCTGGTCTTAGTGACACAAATATATTATCTTATCTGAATATATATACTGTGTAATCTCTCATTAATTGTAATCTCAGTTTTACTAATGAAGTCTCAAAATTGCAGATATTGTCTCTATTTTGTAATGGCTTCTACTATTGCGAGCAATTATTTGTTGTAGATTTCATAATTTTGTTCCACTAGTTGTATTGTCCTTGATAAAAATGCAATAGGTCTTCATTTTCCATCTTGTTTTTGTGATAACACTTCTCCTATAGCATATTCTGATGCACTGGTTTCCACTCAAAATTTTTCTTCTCTTTTCAGAAGAGCAAGAACCAGTTAACTTGTTATCTTTCCTTTTAGCTATTCAAATGCTTCTTGCTGTTCTTCTCCCTATTTCCATTCTTTCTTGCCTTTGAGTTCATTAAGAGGTTTTGCCATATGACTGAAGTTCTTGATAAACCATTTGTAGAAATTTGCAAATTCCAGAAAGCTTTTTACTTCTTTTATCTTGGTAGGGGTTTTCCATTCCTTGACTGCCTTGACTTTATTGGTTTCCATTTGTACTTGTCCTCTCCCAACAACTACTCCCAGAATAGGGATTTCTTCTATGTTAAAATTACATTTTGATTATTTAAAATAGAGATTATGTTTTTCTGTAATTTTAAGGAATCAGATTATTCTTTCTTCAAGTTCTTTCATATTCTTTGCCAGTATCACAAAGTCATCCATGTAGTTTGCTAGTATTTCTTCATGTAATAATTCTCAGAATATGTTGTTCATCATCCATTGAAATGTTTCTGGAGAATTGCAAAGTACAAAGTATATCACTTGAGGTTCAAATAGCCCTTTATTTGTTAAAAAGATGGCTTTTCATTCATTTCCCTCTTTTATCCGCACATTGTTATATTCCCAAATCAAGTCCAACTTGTTGAAGTATCTGGCTTTTTTTAATTTGTTGATGACTTCTCCAATTAATGGTAATGGCATTTTATCTTTGATAATGACTTGATTTAATTTCTAGTAATCTTGCACCAGTTATAATGATCCATCCTTCTTTA
>Ga0157366_1000302_pt1 | contig 23546 bp, 12 predicted proteins | sample AttbisABBM1_FD_113149 | JGI IMG/M metagenome (GOLD analysis project Ga0157366, IMG submission 113149) | Fungus gardens microbial communities from leaf cutter ant in Botucatu, State of São Paulo, Brazil - Atta bisphaerica ABBM1 | ecosystem: Host-associated > Fungi > Mycelium > Unclassified ...
GTCCATATATTATTAATAAGGTAGTTTCTACCAATGTAGTCAAGTTATGACTGCAAACTTCAACGAGAATTCATCTGGTAGTGAATGTCAGTTAGATAGTATAATATAAAAATCAGATAGGAGGATAAAGGAAGAAGGAAGTGAAACTAGTAGAATTAGAGAGAGTTGAAGAATGGGAGGTAAAAAAAATATTAAACAAAAGAAAAGTTAGAGAAGTAGTAAAGTACTTAGTATTATAGTACACTTGGACACTAATATTTTTCTTTTCTTTTATCTATTTTTCTTAATTTAATATTTCTTTTCTTTTGATTTTATTTTTATTGATGATGGAGAGGTATGTGACTGTGGTCACATGACATATCACATGATGTGAGGTCATAGGCCTAGAAGTGGACTAGAGTAAACTAGATGGGTGACATCAAGGAGCATGTCAACAGCATGTCAATCTCATGGTGTACATATAGTGTACTTATGGACAACACATAGACTTTAGGGTAGGGTAAATTAATGTTAGCATGGACCATCTGTAAATTATATAAAGTAAATTTATAAATAAGATAGCAATATAGCAGGAACTCCTTGTTGAGTTCTCTTGTGATCCCCACAATAATATCTGCCTTTGAGATTTATTGCTTGTGCTTCTATTAGTTTTGTGACTAGTGGTTGCCACAACACTTAGTGTGATGGAAGGGGTTTACAGTAGAACAGAACAGTTGGAAAAAAGAGGAGTATTTAGAAAATGCAAAAGAGTTAGTAACAAAGTTTGAAAGAAGAATGAATGCAGAAGTAAGGAGGTAGGAAAAGTTGGATTTGGCAGAAGAAAAGAACTTTAGGAGGAGGGAGTTACCAGAAGAATATACAGCAAAGATGTTATATGGATAGGATGATAGAAAGTTTGAGAATGAATATTTAAAGAAGTTGGAGAGCAATTGGAAAAGGTAGAAGAGAGAAGATAAAACAAGAAGGAAAAATGAACTAACAAGTTCCTCCAAAAGTAGGAACCTTAAAGGGAGGATAATATCAGATATGTGAAGTCTGGATACTAGCTTCTTTATTTAAATTCTCTTTTCTTTTTTCTTTTTTTCTTTTATTTTCTTTATTTGGAGCTGGGGTTAGAGTTAGAGTGATGTCATGATCATACTGTCACACATCAGTCACATCAGATAACATTGTCACAGTAATGGTCACAAGTTATGAAATTATAGAGAAGAATATAGAAGGTTCTACAAGGATAATATTATGTGTGTAACACATGTTGACCTTAAAGTGAACACATGGTCATTTAGGATAGGCTGGAGAGGTAGTAGCATAAACCATCATAGTTTAGTATATAAGGTAGACAATCCTATACAGAGTTCTTTATTGAGTCCTCTTGTATTAACCCAATACAAGGTTCATTCACTTGACTAACCCTAAGATCTTGAGTTTGTAATATCTAGGTTGTTCTATAATTTAATTTCTTTGTCCCTTTGAGTAGTAATATTGGATGCAGTTCATATTTTGTTATCCAAGATTCTAAAAGGACATTTTAAAAGTCCAAAACTAAGTAATTTTGCATTATCCAAGAATACAGAAGACAAAGCAAAACAACCTTTGGCTTTAGCTTATATACTGCACCTTTATAAGTTGCATGGATCATATATTTCAGATTGGGAATTGGGAACTCAGAAGGTAGAAAACCACTGGAAGATAGTAAGATATATTATTTTTAACACTAGAAGAGAAATGCTAGTTTTACTTAATTTTTAGAATGACTACTATAGTATAAAATACCAGATTATATACTAGTTAGTATATCTAGGGTAGCTATCTGGAATGTAACTGCTAAGTGAGTTACTTTAATTACTGGTAATTCTTAGATGTCAAGAGAGAAAGATCTATGGAGTTTTGTTGGACTAGTGAGGATATCTGAGGTGAAATAAACAAGGTTTATTGGAAGAGGTTTGGGAGTGTGAATGAGAATAGGTAGTTATCCGTGAGTTAGAACAGATGAGACCCGAATATAGGATGTGACAAGTAACAAGAATATACTTATTCAGTGGAGAATCCATCTTAGATGAATTGATATATATACATGCAATTTTTGAGCTACTTCTGAATAAAATCCACCATTTCTTTCAATCATTCTAGGAAATATGCTGGTAGTAGCATCCAGTTCATTAGACTTTGAAACTTGCTTAAACCTGTTGAGCTGGCTAGCTAGAATACTTATGCTCTTTACAAGGTTTTTTATTGTTTTATGAGATTTACTCTAAGCTTCAAAATGCTGGAAAATTAGCTAGTGACACTATCAGTGTTAAAAAAAGAGAAAGTTGCCCACTTTGTAGATAAATTAATGCAATAAAACATTTTTGATACTATAGAATTTAATTATTTTGAGTCAATAATATTTATTCCACTTAAAAATTTCCCTAACCCTATAATCAATTCAATAGCATCTCTTGTAGAGCTTAGATAATCTCCAAAGTGGGTCAGAAACTGTTCAAGCTCTCTATTGTGGCTTTTATTTATATATCCAGTATAGTCAAGTTATAATTATGAGCTTATGACTAGACTTGAACCAGAAATATACTAACAATCAAGATAGTATATCATATTTCAGCAACAACACAGATATGCAATTCTTGGATTGAATTATCAAATTTCATCTTGAAGTTAGCTGAAGTACCCTGAATAAATGAAGAGTGATCAAAGAAAAGATTAGCTTATATTTGGTTTTCTTCTATGCTTTAAACTAGGCATTTCCATAAATTATCAAATTTGATGCTAGCTTGACATAAGTAATTATCCTTCAGAGTATGCCAGAAATGAGGGATTTTCTGTTGTCAAGAGTTTTTCTTATGTATTTCAATATTCAGATCACTTCCTTTCTTGAGACATAGTACTATGTCATATGATATTATGGAACTGCTTGCATACAAGAAGCTTAATTCACTATTTGTTTGTTAACTTTAAATGCTATTCAACCTCAATATTTTTATTTATATATAAGCTTTCTGATAAATTCTAGAAGTAAAAGCAATTACTTGAGCCTAATGGTAGATTAAGCCTATAGATAGAGTAGCACTCACTGATGACTTGGCTGGGATATTTCATAATAGATTTATTTATTTTTGCTATTAATACAACTTTTGGGTAGGAAATAATTTTTCTGAGCATAAGATGTTAATTGCTAAGAACAAGAGCAAGAACAAAGTTGTGATACAAGCAATTACTGAAGTAGTTGCCATTATCTCATAAGTCAAACTAGATGAGAATATAATTATAATCTGTACCTAGATATATCAAAAGAATGGGAAAGCTGTAAGCATAGGAGCAGTGATAAGTACATCTGCTATTTTTCAAAGCATTGTTAAATTTTTTTCTTTAAAAGGTGACCTCATATATTTATAGTATTGTTTTCTGTCATCAATTATGTTTTCTTGCTACTATCCTGTTAAATTCCAGAGCACATATTAGATATGGTTCATATCTTATTATCTAAGATCTAGAAGAAGTATCTCAGATGTCAAGTACTAAGTTATTTTGTATTATCTGAGAATGCAAAAGTTGTAGTAGAATAATATATAGCTTTAGTTCATGTGCTGTGCCTCTACAAGTCACACTGGTTATATATTTTGGATTGGAGGCTTAAAAATTAGTGGGTAGAAAACCACCAGAAGGTGGTAAGGCATGTCATTGCTAACAATAGAAGAATTCTGCTAGTTTTAGTCAATTTTCAGAATAAGATGCTACAGTGTAAACTACCAGATTATATACTAGTTAGTATATCTATGGTAGTTATCTGGAATGTAACTACTAAGTGAGTTACTCTGATTACTAGTGATTCTTAGATGTTAAGAGATAAAGTTCTATAGAGTTGTTTTTGGCCAGCAAGAATATCTAAGGTAAAATGAACAGGTATCAAAAGAGGTTAGTAAGTATGAATGAATAATAGAAAGTTATCCATGGGTTGGGGTGGATAATGTTGGAACATAGGATATAACAGCATATGTGATGAATAAGAGATATTAGCAGTCTCATGAATCACTCTCATAGTTCAAGAATCACCCAGTAAGCTGTAAACAACTGTAAATAACTCAAAGTCAGAAAAACATCTACAGAGTGTTGTACATGTGATCAGGTGATATAATGACTAGGCAAAATATTATTTCAAGACTAATTTTATATCTAATATATCTCTGCACAAGGTATGTGGAAGTGCTCTGTATTTCATATTACAGCACTTTCCTCTTATATTAGGCTGACTCTCTGTTAGAAGTGATCTCATCAGTATAACCATAGTTACTGTGAACTTGGTATTGGAATTGCATCTTAATTAGTTAGTACATCACATGATTACATATACTACTACCTATATACATATTTTATAACTTTTAGTTATTTACAGTTGTTTACAGATGAAGCATTGTCTTACTATCAGTCATTTACAGTTTTTCACAGCTTATTAGATCACTCTTATGCTAAAGATGGATCAATACATTGTCATATTGGCTCCTATTTATGTTTGGACCACATTTATACTTGAACCTGTTAGAATAAACAGAATGTACAGCAGCATGGTACAGTGTAGACAACTGGTAACCACTTACCTATAGTAAATACTATAATAGAGAGCTGAGGAAGTGTAAGCAATGATAGAAAGATAAGTAGTATTAGTAGTGATTCAATCTATATGAAAACTTTTATATTAACTATCTAATTCTTACTAAGTATAATACTTTGCAACAGGATCTTTTTTACTTAGACAACTAAGATGTCACTTTATTATAGTATATATTTGAACTACTAGCCAATATTCACCTCAGTCATGTTCCATACTCTGAAAGCTTCTAAGATAAACCTTTTGTACTTTATTCTATCTTACTTATACTTATAATTATGTTGTAGATACTCACTGCTCTTTAGATTATAAGCTCTGAGCTGTAAACACTTACTAGAACTACATTACCTACAAAACTATACCATATATAAACATATACTATATTAACTACCAGAGGGAGCTCACCACTAATTTTTTCTAACAAAAACAAATTTGATGGAATAAACTAAGTAGTATGGAGTAAATTTATCTGTATTGCTACTTAAATAAAAGGAATATTTGAATACTTGGATAAAAATATCAAGGATCTAGAAGCACTAACTACACTATTCTTCCTCACATCTATACCAACAGTCTCTAGTGATACTAAATCTACACAGCCAAGTACAACATTAGTTCTATTACTACTTGATAAAATACCATGAGACTTACTTAACCTAGCTACTACAGAATGGAAGATCTGTAATACTTAGACAGAAGGCTTGCTTATCTACAACACTAAAAATCCTATTAGTCTAGAAATTAACATTGCTGATATTATAGCTGACACTTGAAAGTCATTATTATGCCAAAAAATGCTTTTTTATGAAAGAATACACTCTTATAGGGTTTTTATGTATGTAAGACCTCTTTGAAAGCATTAGCAAGAAGACTTTATACTTTTAGATAGTATCAGACTTGAAGACAATAGACTTTATTCTATTTCCTTTTTTATTTTTATTTTTATTTTTACTTATTTTATACTTTTGAACTTAGGGTTAGGAATTAGTATGACATCACACATGACTGTCACAAACATGTCACATGTCACATAAAAGAATCTAAAAGGTTCTGAAACAAATAATATTAATCCATATATTAATGGTATAGCCTTTAGAGTAGGCTAGGTTTAGTGTAGCATAGACTATTAGTTTAGTATATATAAGATGGACAACTTTGTACTAAGAACTCTATTAAGTTCTCTTATGATTACCCAATCCAAGGTTCATTCACTTGACTGACTCTCAGGTCTTGAGTTTGTAACAGATAATGTCTTAGACTCTCTCAAGCAAATTGTGTGGTAGCTGTTAATTAAACTAGATCTTGAGAAGATGATATCAGAGTTTAAGACAGTAGACTCTAACTATTTTATTTTTCTCTTCTCTTATTTGTTATTTTTATTTTCTTTTACCTTTTATTTTTGAGGGTTAGGGTTAAGGTGACATTACCATCAAACACACCAGTCACATGACAAGGTCATAGTCACAGTCACACAGTCATGTGTCATATAGAAAAGTATAAAAGGTTTTGAAAGAATAATGTTATATAGTATGTTTAATACATGTTAATCTTAAGGCAAATACATGGCTGTTTAGGGTAGGCTAGAAGTAGTTAGCATGGACCATAGAATTTTAGTATATAAGGTGGATAATCCTGTACTGAGTTCTCTATTGAGTTCTCTTGTATAAACTCTATATAAGGTCTCTTTTCTTGGCCCACTCTAAGGTTTTCAGATCGTAACAGATGAGGTCTTTAGAAATAAGAAACACTACTGTATTTACAAAAGACTAGCTATGAAGTACAGGTGCTCATGAGCACAATTTGTATAGTTACAAATATTTGAATAGTAGAATAAGGTAAGAATACAGTAGATCAGAAGCCAATGGAGTCTAGAATAGATTCACAAGTAAAGATAGTCTATGAAAATGACTAAGAAGAAATAGAATAAATACTTGGAAGCAGAAAACAATCATCAGCTTGATGTTAGGTTACAAATAGAGAGAGGACTATATGCTCATAAAACCTTAGAAATCTTCCTTATAGTTTTGGTCTTTACTCTTTAGGTTCATTCTCTGTATTTTTAAATTAATACATAAGCCATAAGTGGAGGAAAGTAAGAGGAAGGATCTCTATTCAAATTTCTTTACTCAAGAATAGTTTAATCTTTATTTTATTGAGTGAGTATTATTAGTACCTACTATTACTTTTGGGCAAGCTTTGTTCAGAGTGCATCACCTGGAATAGATAGTATTATTAAAAGCTCTTAAGGAACTTTGCAATCTATCTAGATTTTCCAAAGAAGCTTGTTACACAATGTAAGATTTACTATTTAGAAATGTGTTAGCAAGGGAAAGTATTTACAAGTGGATGTTATTTGTATATTCTTTCTAATATTCTTTCTAAATTTATATTTTTGCACTTATAAGAGCCCTTTTAAGAGTTTTATGTGTTCTAATCTTTTTTTATATTATTGTTTCTACCTTTTCTCTTAATTTCTAAAGCTGATATTGTCTTCTTTGAGTTCTTTAGTACACAGTTAAAGGTTAGTATTATATAGTTCTTGTTGTATCCTAGCATAATCTCTTTTCTGCTTGACCCCTATTATTATATATTAATGAATATGAGATTATATCTGATATAGCATGATGTTAAAATATAGAGCAGAAATAATAGAATATGGCCTACTCTAACAAAAATGACTTTCCAAATCACATTACTATTATATACAACAAATTTATACATATAAATGCTCTTAGTGCAGCAATTTTTAATGTTAGCTCCAAAATCATTGTCCTTAACTTCTTACTACAGTCCTGAAACCCAGCTATTACTACACTGTATAGAAACATGTCATCAACAGATATAATATCACAGCTACAGGTGTGGTAGCTTTCTATTGGATGTGATTATGTCATCAACTCTGCACAAAGTATTACCACTCTCTAAGTCTCTAACCTTAAGTACAAAGATAAGAGCTAACTCATATATAACAACCCTAACTGCAACTGTCATGAGTATACTATTGATATTTGTTATTAGCCTGGAGGTGGTAAATAAGGCTAATTTCCACCAGGTCTTGAAAAAAGCAGAGGTACAAAGGAAAGCATAGCAGACATTTGTCAAAACAAGTATAAGAGAACACTATCAGCAAATATGACTATAATTACAAACAATGATCATTACCAAGTCTTCACACTATAGGAGACAATTATATCAAGGTATTTAAACCACAGTTACTATACTGGATGAATGCAGTACAAACTGTCATTTATATATGCTACTTTATCCTCTCTACTAAATAACCAAGAAAGATGCCTACTGAACTTTGAACTGGATGTCAAAGGACATATTCCACCTATGATAGACTTATAGATCTCTAAACTCAGTCTGAGATCTACTAGAGTTACTTTACTTGGATATTTTGAAAGAAACAACTACAAATTTCTAGATCAAAGAACAGATATAATATATAAGTCACAGGATGTCATATTCAAAGAAGGAATCACTCATCTTGCTTTACAACCTATACTATTTATGTTCAATGATAAAGATGATCTCTTTAAGTACAGGCCAAGAAATGGACCAATAGCCAAAGGATTAGCTAATGAGCATAACTACAATAATACTAAAAGTATAGCATTTCCATTCTAAAAAATAGCATTAAGACTGACTATGCTTTCAGAACTACATAAAGAAATAGTAGAGAAACTAGCCCCTAGGATAAATATTAAGCAAGAAAACAATAATATCACAGATGAAAAAGAAGAAGAGGACTTGCTAAGATCACCAACCATCTACATGTCTACAGAATTCTTTAGAGTATCTACAATAACTAACCATATATTTAGTGGATACTAGTATTTAGATTCCAAATATTTACCATGAGGCCATGATGTGGGCAGACCTGTGGTGGGAACTAATAGTTGAAATGCTAAAGGAACAGGATGTTACAACTTAAGTATTATGACTTAAGTTCTTGAGTAAGAATAAAAGGCAACTTTTGTATTATTAACATAAAAAAACTCTATAGAGTTCTAAGTATAAGATAGTCTACCTTATATACTACAGACTATAGTCTGTGTACACACTACAACTAACCTATCCTAAAGTATATGTACTTTCTATAAGACTAACATATTGTTACCATACTATATGATATCATCTATTTTAGAATCTTTTACATTCTTATTTGTGTCACATAATTGTGTGATTTGTGATTTTGACTTGACAGATGTTACACTTCTGTCATACATGATGTCACTTTTTCTTTTTTTTTAGGAGCATAAGGGCAGTCTGCAGTAACTACTTAGTAACTACAGTATATTGATAGGCATATAACATGAAAAAGAAAAAGAAAAAGAAAAAGAAAACAAACCAGGCTATGTTAACAGGATTGCTACATTACTGTACTCTACTTTCAAAAGAGTTCCTGTTGTTTTCTACTGTGCCAATCTTTATTAAAATGGTTTTGCCAATACAGACAACTATAGCTGTCTGTTTAATGGTTTCCTTTGCAGTTTATACACTTGAAGACATGAAAACATGGCTCACCAACCTTGGTAGCTACGTGATTTACTTTTTTGTGTTCTATACAACACCATGCTTTTTCTCTGTGGTGTTCAGTATCATGAGCTCTATAACACTTAGTGCACCTGGAGATATGAGAGCAACAGCTTAGTGTTGAATGTCCCTACTTCCAACAGTTCTTACACTGAGGAACTCCTGGGTTCATGTTAGTCCTATGAACAGTTGTAATAAATTGCCCAACATTAAATTGTCGATTGATGATGTTCTTCACACAAGAACTGCTCTGGGAATCCCAAATGTCTACCCATACTACTGCTTTATTGGATTTGGGCAATGCTTTGATGACATGGGGTTTTGAAGCCAATATCACATTCTTGAAGAAATGTGATTCTTTTAAAACACCTTTGATAATATCAGGAGTCATGACTCCTAATTCACTTGAGTATGGAAGTCTGACGATTTTCATATATGACTTGGACTTGGGGAGACAAGGACTCTCGATGGAATCTGGATTTACATTTTGAACATTCTTCAAGTATTTCTTGATTGATGATAAATTGAGATTGCTAGTGGGTTTATTTGTTGTAATGATGATTCTATTGGCGTTAAATTGAATGAAATCTGCAAAAGTGTCTGATTTGGAGTTTTTCAGATACTTATTGATGTTAGAAATATGAATGTGGGCTGAGTTGACAATCAACTCAGCATTAGCTTTGGTCATAGAAATTATAACCTCTTTTCTTGACTGCCTTCTAGTCATCATGTTTATCTTGGGTTTCTTCATATCTTTGCCACTGTTCTTTGCTTTCAATATCTTTCCAACTTCATCAGCTGATAAAGCAGAAAACACTTCCTTCACTCAAATAACATCTTCAATGCTCGACAAAATATTTGCTTTAGAAGCCTGCGCATAAGACTTCTTCAAAGTCATAGGCTTTGGAGCCTTTTTCTCATTTGGTCCAGTTGATTTGCTGGGAGGAGGAGCTACAGAAACATTTGTAGCAGTGGTAGACATAGAAGAAAATGGCTTCTTTGCCTCAGGTTGGTTCAACAAGCTATGTTTCATATAGTTGTTTAGAATTCTCCCACCTATAAGAGCATGAAAGGTCTTACCATCCTCAACAGGTAAAAGATCCCACCTAGAGGAGTAAATGGCTGTGATGAGGTTCCAAAAGCCTTTCGTAACTTGTTTGAATTTCCCAGCAGATGTCTTCTTGTCTGCCAGGCTACTCTTGATATAATCGATGATTCTTGAAATTGACTGTGCCATATTGATGGCATCCTTCTCAGATGTTTTATTTGTTCCAAAGATAGATAATGTGTAATGAGCTCCATTCCAAGAACTTGGTATTGAAGACAGGATTCCGCTATAGTTTAATAATGAAGAGCCAGAATCAATTGACTCTATCCTTCCCTTTCCTTTTGCATCCTTATTATGTAATAGAGTACAAGATGACAACACGTTGTCTCCTGCTGGAGAGATACAAGGTGTAGGTGAGAACTAGACTTCAGGTACATCTTCACTCCAATCCATCAATGATTTGTCCTTAGGCTCTTGAAGCCTGGGTTTCACAAAAAAGCTTTCTAATTGCTTGACTTCTGCTGGTGTTTTCATGCCAGAGGTATGTTTCAATTTCATGATTAACTTAGTTGGAGTAGAGAAAGATGTTGATTTGCTATATTTCCTATAAGTGCTAACTACTCAAGATAGTGGTAGGAGAGAAAGAAGTAATTGTATATATAATGTCACCTTATACTCTTTATCTATATCAAAAATAGAGAAAAGTGAAAATAAAATAAAATAAAAAATAAAAAATATTAAGACAAAATAAAAACCTTATATTAGATTAATACAAAAGAACTTAATAAAGTTTCCAATATAAAGTGTTTATCTTATATATACAAGCTGGTTAGTTAGTCTGTGCAAGATCTTATCTAACCTACTCTAAAGACCATGCACTATTTATAAGGTCAACATATAGTTGTCAGAGTTAAAGATAGTAGACTTTATTTATTTTCATTTTCTTTCTTATTTATATATTTTTTTTCTATTTTTTATTTATTTTAGGACTAAAAAATAGGGTTAGCTATAATGTCACAAGATGTCACATGACATGTCACAATATCACAGAAGAATGTAGAAGATTCTAGAATAATCTATATATTAACAACATATAGTATATATAGTCTTTAAAATAGGCTAAGGTTAGTGTAGCATGGAGCAGTAGCCTATAGTATATAAGGTAAACACTTTGTACTTGGAACTCTATTGATTTTTCTTTTATTACTTTAAGGTTTTTGAGTTATAATATTAGAACTTAATTCTACTACCTGAGACTGTCTAGCATTAGACTCTCTCAGACTTACTCTCTCATCATCCTCAATGGAGAGCAACACAGATATCTCATTAAAAAAAATTACTAGGCCCTAGATATATACTAGCTAGATAGAAAAAGCTTGGCTATTTGTTTTATATTAAAGCCCACTGGTACTTTGCAGATGTATAACTATACCCTACAGATAATTGAACAGGTTGGTATAGCAGTGAAATACTTAAGAAAGCTAGAGATTCTCAAAATGTTAAAATTGAGGTACATTGTGGATATAAAATATCTAATTCTAAAGAATTATTTAGTAAATTTGTTAATATCTATAGTCAATAACCTTTTGTGGACAATATAAATAGTTTTCAGAGTAGTAGCTCTGTACTGTAGGTCTACTTATGACTTATTCATGCAGAAGAACAGTGAGTATTCTTTAAACCTTGTCTAAAGTAGAACAACTTTCTTAAGTCAAAATATTATGCAATTCAATAGAGCAGTAATCAGTAAATAGATGGTCAGTAGATGAGGTAAGGTAGACAAGAAAAGTATTACTATCCTCTATAGAGATAGTGATGAGTCAGAAGAGAAATATAGCATAGGTTCCATCCTTTTCCTTTACAATTCATCACCACCTACTCTACTCCAAATTTTATCATCACCAATACCAATCAATTGCCCACCCCTTTACAATAATATGGATTAACTCAATTTAATATAAAGACAACAACTAATCTAGCAATACTAGAAACAACTAGCTAACATAACAGTATAGCTCTAGATATTGTCTGAATGAGTAATAGAAGAAGTAGCAGCAAGAGTTCCCAGATCTAATACCAGGTTAAATATAGAAGTGGCAAAGCCACAAATATTCAATGAAGAGGTAAGAAATGTTTCAGGGTTTCTAACAGTATACAAGTTGTTTATTAGAATAAGAATGAGAGAAGCAGCAGTAAAAGAACAAATTTAGTGGATGCTTTCATATATACTAGGAAAGTTAGCAGATATTTGGAAAGAAAACATTTGAAAAGACTTAGAGATAAGAGAGTTGGATTATGCAATGGTGGGAGAATTTTTAGCAAATCTAAAGAAAGAGTTTGATGGAAAAGATGACAAGATAATGAAGGTGGCTGTCAGAGTTATTAATAATGGACTTTATTTATTTTTTTCCTTTTTTTATTTTTTGGTTTTATTTTCTATTTTTTATTTTCATCAAGGTTAGGGTTTAGCATGATATCACAGTCATACAATCACATGTCCCAATAGAAGATGATAGAAGAATTCTAGAAGAATGATATCATACAGCATGTTTAATACATATATAAGATAGGCAATCTAGTACAGAGTTCTCTATTGAGTTTTCTTGTATTAACTCTAATATAAGGTTCTTATTCTTGACCCACACTAAAGTCTTGAGTTTGTAACAGTGGTAGATTTAAAGAAAGTAGGACAAGGGAATAGAATGATAAAGAACTTTGTACAAGAATCCAGAAGAGCAGTGAGAGGAAGCAAATATGAGAGAAGACCATTGGTAGAAGAATTCAAAAGAAAAATGAATAGATTGATTAGAAGAAAGCTCATAGAGACAGAATAGTCTCCCAGAAGTATCAAGCAGTGGTATGAGAGAGCAGTAAATTTGAATAGGCATTAGAGAGAGAGTAGATGAGAAGAGAAGAGGTTAAGGAAAAGAAGAGAAGTAGAAGCCTTGGCTTAAAGGACAAACATATTAGTAAATGCTACAGAAATACAAAGGTAATGATTTTTCCAGCCTTATGTTTGGTCTAGAAGACAGGAAATCTAATAGTAGGTGCCAATAGGACCGACTCCAATAGAGAAGGTCAAAAGAACAAATATAGCTATGATGAACCTGAATCAACAAATAGAATTTATACCTAGACACAATTTATATACTATAAATGTGGATTGTTACAATCTTAAGCTTGGCTCAGGTTGCAACTTAGGCAAAGACTTGAGTTAAGAGGTAGGAATGAGTCAATTGGTAAAGTGTAAAGACACAGGAATGTATCTATGCTATATATATTAAACTACTATGAGGAAACTGTTTAGAGTCCATAAAGTAAACAAGTTATAATATATGAGGATGAAACAAAGATATAGCACCTACTACATGAGGTACTAACTGAGACTATTGCAACACAGCCAATCATATTGTCATTACCCTTGATCCTAGTTCTCATTGCATTCAGGAGGTATTGATTGTAACATAAGAGATGGTATTTATTATGAACCTAAACCTTTAAAGTTAGGTAAAAGAACAACTCTTGTATTAGAGAAGCACAAGAGAACTCAATAGAGAGCTTCTTACAGCTTAGTCCACCTTATATACTCCTACCAATGGTCCATGCTAGCTACTGTACACCCTACCCTAAATAACCATATGTAGAGCATGAGGCCAACATGTGGTGTCTATGTTGTATGATGTCATTTGTTCTAAAACCTTCTACTTCATTCTCTGTGACTTGTGACTTGTGACTGTCACTAATCCTAACCCTATGTTCTAGAAATAGAAAAATAAAAGAATAAAATGAAATGAAAATGAAAATGAGAATAAAATAGAGAAAAACTAAGTCTACTATTTGTGAACTTGACATTACTGTCAGGAGTACAGTATGAAGTACATATATAGTACCAGCCAGATGTCAAAGCTAAGCTTGACATTGCATACTTTTAGCATAACTGGTTTAGTGTGTTGTAGACTCAAAACCTTAGAGTTGGTAATAAGAATAAACTTTATACCGGGTTGATACAAGAGAACTTGATAAGGAGCTCCTACTCTATCTACCACTATATATACTGTCTTGTCCTGGTCCATGCTACAACATTATATTACCGACTCTAAAGTCCATGCCTCTATCTCATGTCCATTACTCATCCACATATGTTTTCCATAAGGCCACCATGCTTCCTACATGTGCCCTGATGTCATACTCTTAATCTCCGCTGTACATGTGCACACCATGTGTACACCATGAGAAACCCTTGTCCCTTGACGTCATCTCCTAACCCTAACTTCATCTAGACTCTTCCCGGTCCTTCTAGACTCTAAGTCCTTCCAGACTGCTCTAGACTATTCTAGCCTATATCACATAACTTCCAGGTCACGTGCCTATCTCCTAACCCTTTGTCCATTGTAGACTAATAATTACCTACTATCCTATTCCTGTCCACTAACCCTAACCCTAAAGTCTGTCCACATCCTTACGCTATAACACAGTGGCTAGTCTGTTTCTAACAATTGTAGCTATTAAGCAAACTAGATACAAGATTCTTGAGAATAAGTAATGTTGTAAAACTTGTGAAATACTAGCTAGATACAAAAAATGAGTACTCATAATGATAAAGGTCAAGTGTTATGACTTAAGAACCTTAGGGTTGGTTGATGAGCAAAACCCTGTACAAGGTTATACAAGAGAACTTAATAAAGAACTCTGTATAGGATTGTTTATCTTATATACTAAAACCCCATGGTCTATGCTACTCTACTTCTAGCCTACCCTAAACAGCCATGTGTTTGCCTTAAGATCAGTATGTGTTATATATACTATATGATATTATCCTTCTAATATGACATGTGATCATATAATCATGACTGTGACAGGGTCATGTGATATGTTACCAATGTGTGACTTCGTGATGTCACTCTAACTCTAACCCTAAGTTTCTAAAATAGAAAATAAAGGAAAAGAAAATAAAGATGAAAAAGAAAAGGAAAAATAGTTAGCATCCACTATCTTCAATTCTAATATTAAGCAGAAAAAATGTTATTATCACAAAAGGAACTACTTACTTATCTGAACCTTAGATGCACTCTCAGAGGTTTAGAAGTGATTCAGAAGTTTAATAATAATAATAATAATAATGAATATCAATATAGACATCAATAATAAAAAGATATAAATTGATATTGTTAAGTTTGAGATCTAATTCTCAGATATAGAAGTATTTATACAAATTAGTAATAGTTTGTATGCAAGCTGTTTCTATCATATGATCAAAACTTGTACCTAATGGAACTGTTATCTGTTATAGTAGATATCAGGCTAATTTAGAAGGTAACTAATTATATCACTATATTGATATACTTGTATCTCTATGAATACTAATCTTTATATGATGTATGATATATTATCATAAACTATTTGATAAGTGCTTTCAAACATAACTTTAATTGTAGGAATCTGTTTGTCACAAACTTCATTCAGCTTGTATCTCCACAACCAGTAGACTAATTTTCACAAACTAAGTTACACTGGAAAGCCTCAAATGAAGGCTATCTGCACATATGCAGGATATACAAAAGCAGGAACAAATGACTGAGATATCAGGCCATCAGTAGCTGTAAAAGCTTTGTCTGCTAATATCTCATGAACTGCTGAACAGATTTACACAATTGAACTTACATTGGAAAGTGCTTATTATATAGAGATTAGTATTTATAAAGATACAAGCATATCAATGTAGTGACATAATTAGTTATCTTCTAAAATTAGCCTGACAGCTGCTATGACAGATAACAGCTCTTATTAGGTACAAGTTTTGATCATGTGATGGCAACAGCTTGTGTATAAACCATCACTCTTTTGTATATATACCTCTATATCTAAGGGCTAGACCTCAGACTTAACAATATCAATTATTTCTATTGATACTACTCATCATCTATTATCATTACCTCCTTATACTGAACCTCTGAAATACTATTAATGTTGTGAACTTAAGTCTTTAAAGCTAGACAAAAGAATAACTCTTGTATTAAGTAATCTAAGAGAACTCAATAGAGATCCTTTTACAAAGTAGTCTATCTTATATACTACTACCAATGGTCTATGCTTACTAATGTGCACCCTACTCTAAACGACCATGTGTAGAATATGAGGCCAACATGTGTTGTCCATATTGTATGATATTACTTGTTCTCAAACCTTTTACTAAGTTCTCCTATATCTTGTGATCCGTCTTATGATTATGTCATCTGATCATGACTGATGTGACAGCATGACCAATCAACCCTAACTCTAGTTGTTCTAAAAATAGAAAATAGGAAAATAAATCAAAAAGAAGATAAAAAATGAAAAGAAAAATAAAATAAATCAAGTTCATATTATTTAGTCTTGACAATTAAGTTTAAGTATCACAACCAGTGAGTATCTTATTTGTGATAGTTTTTATATTGATCAGCAATAGAAAGGATGAGTAAAAGTACTTTTCTAGATACAGTTTTGCATAATTAAAATTATTAACACATCTACAAATTACTCTTCCTTTCAGCTGTACTTACTATGACTTATTCTCTCTATTATCAAAACTATGAGTCAGATACCTTTAGAGCAATCTCAATGCTTAAAAATTTTCAGAATGATATCAAAGATGCCTAAGATTCTCTTATGACAACATAGATTAGATAAGCTTATCAAGCAAATACTCACTAGATAATAGAGAAAAGATATCAGGAGAAATATTTAGTTATATTAAGTACAAAGAACTACTAGTAGAAATACAAATATAAAGAAATAAATACTTTGTCAAACTCATGCCCAGATATAATAGTCTATGAAATATAATCAAAACATTTCCAGAGAAATTAGAGTACATACTAAAAATACCAAACTCAAACAATATATTCTCTTTATTCTACTCTAGTCAATTGCACTATTATTAATCCAATAGCCCTGTTCTTTTTCTCTCCTAGAAACTTACTCAACCTAGACTAATCTTCCTTCTAGATAGTACAAAGGAGTGGTATGTGGAATGTATTCTTGATAAGAAGAAAGTTGGATAAAGAAAGTAGTACTTGGTAGCCTTTAAAGGATGTAAACCTGAACATGATACTTGTTTCTATTTGTTTTCTTATTTCTATTTTCTTTTCCATTTATTTTATACTTAGTATTAGAGATTAGTATGACATCACATATGACTGTTACAAACTGTTACAAACTGTCATAGATCACATATCATATAGAAAAATATAAAAGATTCTAGAATAATAATATTATATAGTATGTTTATTATATATTGATCTTATGAATAATACATAATCTCTAGAATAGGTTGGATAAAGTCTTATACAAACCAACTAGCTAGTATATATAAGGTAAATACTTTGTACTTGAAATTTTATTAAGTTCTCTTATATTAACTCTAATACAAAATTCTTCTTTTGACTTCACTTTATAAATCTTGAGTTATAACATAATAAATAGGAATAAGAGAAAAGAGTTTGATTTTGTAGAATGGAGAAGAATATAATCTAACAGATAATAACCAAGCTTGTTAGCAAGAAGAACTGGTGGCTAGTATAGCTAAAAAACTTTATCTACTGTTTTTTTAGTCAATATAGATTTCTTAGTTAGAGATAGATGGATTGCTTCTTTTTCAAAATATGATTTATATTTTCAATGTTCTAGACTTGAGACATTATATTTTCTCTCTCTATCATAATTCTAAGATTGTAAAGTATATAGAATATTATAAAACTTTAGAGCTGATACTGTAAAGCTACTAGTAGCCCCAAATATCCAAGTATAATATTCAGTATATTACTACTTGTAATTCTGAAGATTATTACTTAACATTTAGCTTCAATATTTTAGTATATCTTTATTACCAGACAATATTTTCTCTATTCTTGTTTAGTACTACTATTGATTATATATGACATAATTATCTAAATAATTATAGTTTTGTCTGTAACACTTTCTTACTTTTATATTAAGTATTACAGATAAGAACCTGCTTTATTATTATCTACTACTCTTATATTAAGTATCATAGTCTTGAGTACTCAGTGTGAGTTCATTAAAGTCTACTCAGGCTTACAATATATAATATAAGTAACTATCTCAATATTTAATATTACTATTTCAAGATAATATCAAAATAATGCTTTGACAATAGTAGAGTATAAGGAATACAAGCTTTTAAAACTCTTTTCATTGCCCTTTGATTAAACCATGGAAAATTGTTATTAAGGATTAACCTGAAGAAATTTAGCAGTAGTAGTTGTATAGATAAAAATATTAATAGCACAAGAAACTAAATAATCAAGAGCCTTCATAATCTATGTAAGTTTTACTTCCATAGTGTAAAATTATAATTTGAAAAATATATAGATATTATTAGAAGTACTATCTTCTAGCCTAATATTATTGCTAAAGAGAATATTGACATGTGTAATGGTGAATTTGGAAAATATTTGGTTATAATATTCTTTGGTTAACTTATAATGACCCAACTTAAACATTTTCAAGTAGTTGGCCTAAATCTAATACTTAAATATATACAAGAGACTCTTTTAAAGCTACTATACTCATATAATATATTTATCTCAATCACTGGAAGTTTCTCAAACAGAATATCATTCAGGCTGGATAATAGTATCTCAATAAGGTTTTTGAAAAGACAATCAATAATAAATGAGCTATGCTCTTTTATTATGCCCTTTATTATATTTGATTAAGTATTGGCAAAATAATAGTACAAGTAGACAAGATCACAGGTAATAATATACCAGAGAAACTTTGTAGTAACTATAGTAGATTGTATATAGTTAAAATAAAATAATATTATATGTTTATTTTAGTTCTGTAGTTAATTCAAAATATTTATAGCCAAGGCAGATTTCTTAATACCAGGAATGTCAGAGTTGTGAATATTAGACTTGGTTTTATTTTATTTTATTTCTTTTCTTTTCCACTTTTATTTTATTGTATTTTAATCTTAATTTTTCACTTTGTTATTTTGAACTCAGACAAAAGTATATGATGTAATGTCATACATATCACAAAGCATAATAAATACATGACATATGTCACAGTTATACAATCATATAACACAAAGAAGATTGTAGAAGATTTTAGAATAGATAATATTATATAGTATAATAGTAATATGTTGGCTTTATAGAAAGTATATAGACTTTAGAGTAGATTAGTTATAGTATGTGTACAGACTACAGTCTGTAGTTTATCTTAACTTTGAGATTTGAGTTATAACAAGGAGATCCTCTTATTCAAATTATATTGTAGCTACTGGTATTTTTGAACTTGGTTTCAACTGCTAATAAAATATTACTATAGATACCTTCTATATATATAATTTGTATAGCTTAAGCTTTTTTCCTACAAGAGTGCTCATTAAATCATTTAGTTTCTCTTTTTCTAAAACTGTCTTTTTATTTTCTAATATAAATTTTTCAATATATAAATACTGACTATAGATTATAGACAACCTATCTTGAATATTTGAAATACCAGTATATATGAACTTAACATTATTTTCTATGGCAGCTGGTATCATAAATAAGATAACTTGGACAATAAATATAGACATAGAGACTAAACCTTGTTCTATGAAGATCTCTATAAGAAGATCTCAGCTGAATTTATTTATGAAAGTATCTAGGTTGTCTTATAATTCAATTACTTTGCTCTTAAAGGTAACAATGAGAATATACTTGACTAGAACAACAGATTTATTAAAGAATCCACCTTAGATGAATTGATATACACACATCCAATTTTTGAGCTACTTCTAAATAAAATCTATCACTTCTTCTATTATTCCAGAAGATTCATTAATATTGGTACCCTCCTCATTAGACTTTGGAACTTGCTTAAGCTTGTTGTGTTGGCCAACTAAGATGTTTATACTCTTTGCAAGGTTTTTCATTGCTTTATGAGATTTGTTCTAAGCCTTGAAATACTAGAAAATCAATTAGTCATACCATTAGCTTTAGCAGAAGAAAAAACAGCTCACTTGGTAGATGAAATTGATATAATTGAATACTTTTGATGCTATATAATTGAACTATTTTGAGTTAGATTATGTGCATGTATATTAGTCAACAATATTTTATCCTACTTAAAAGATTTTTCTAACTCTGTAATCATTTCAACAATATTTTTTGTAGAGCTGAGATAATCCAAAATAGATTAGAAACTATTCAAGCTCTCCATTGTAGCTTTTATCAAGATAGTATATCATATCTCAATAATGTAATTCTTGAATCAGATTATCAAACTTTATTTTGAAGTTGGCTAAAGTACTATCATATTCTAATCTGGCTATATCTGTTCCAATCTACAGATAATATCTCTTGCTTATCTACACTTTATAACATCTTCTATTACAGATCACTTATTTCCATTTTATCTCAGATATTCTTATTAAACTCTTGACAACTTTATAGATCTTCATCCCTGATATTTGAGAATTACTAGAAACTAGATTAATATTTGAAACTAATAACTTGCTTAAAAGTCTTCATTTCTAGATAACTATCCTAGATAATATACTTAGTATAAAAGCTGGTAGTTTACACTGTAAGTCTCATCTTGAAAATTAACTAAAACTAACATTATCTTCTGGTATTAGCAATAACATACCTCATTATCTTCTAGTAGACTCATTCTCTTATTCTTCCAAGTTGTTACAATTAATACCTCATGTTTGAAGCAAGGACTAGGACTAAAGGCAATGATAATATAATTAGCTGTATTATAGTTGTCTCAGTCAGTACCTTATATAATAGATGTTGTCTCATTACTCTTTTCTCATTGTTGAATGACTTATAGACTGTTATAAGATGAAGAAGTGTAGGAAAAGATTTCCTTATATATTAGTGGAAGAATATTATTTTATTAGTCTATGACAAAAGAGAGAAGTCACATGACATTACATCACAGGGTCTAGAGTGCTCTAGAAAGGCCTAGAAGAGTCTATGGGCTAGAAGAGTCTAGGGAAGTCAGAAAGAGCCTGGACAATAACATCAAGAAGCATATTAACTGCATTGCTACCTTATAGTGTACATATAGTGCACTCATAGATGATATATGGACTTTAGGGTAGGTTGCATAGTAGAAGTGTAGTCATAGCACAAACCATGAGAACTTTATATAAATAGTTGGTAGAATATAGTTGTAGTTCTTTGTTGAGTTCTCTTGTGAATTACATAACTTGTATTTCCCACTAGATATCCACCTTTGAGATTTACTTGTTAGTGCTGCTATTGGACACTGGTCTAGTGGTTGCCATAACATAGACTTATATATGGTAGATAGTTTTCTTATAGGTAATTAATATATATAGAGTAGATATATTCCTATATCCTTATGCTTTACCAATTGAACCAACTCTTACTACTTTCTCAAGTTTTTGCTTAAGTTACAACCTGAGCCAAGCTTAAGGTTATAATACAAGTACTCCTCTAAAATATGTAACTAGTATAACTCATAAAGATATACTACAAAAGCTGAAGCCAAAAGTTATTCTAACTTTTATATTTCATTCATCTTTCAACAACTCATTCTAAGTCTCAGATATCAAGGTATGAACTGTATTTAACAAGCACTCTGAGTAAATAAAGAGTGATCAAAGAAAAGATCAGCTTATATTTAGTTTCCTTCTATACTTTGGAAATAAGATATTTCTATAAATTGTCAAATCTGATACTAGTTTAACATGGGTAATTATTCTTCAGAGTATACCAAAAATGAGAGATTAGAATTTCCTGATTGTCAGATAATATCTCTACTCACATCACATAGTATTCTAGTCCTAGGAGTAGACCTGTGATTAGTAAATGTTATCTTCATTTCTAGTTGGTATATACATAATATCTTTCAACTTATTTAATATCTTATAAGCTCAGTGATCAGATAATTGTTGGCTGGCCCTGGATTCAATTACTGGTGTAGTCATTATGTTATAACATTGAGTTAATTCCCTCCATTTGATATTTGTTACATATGTTATAACTAATTCTCATACTGCCAAAGTAAGTTATTTAAACTTATGGAATTATCCATTCTATTACTATTTCACTCTCTATATAGATTGTTAAATACCTGTAGAATATAAATTTTCTACAAGATAAAGATAAACTATTCTTTAACTACTAAAGCCAGGATAATATTAGTTTCCAATCATGATCATTCTCAATCTTTCCCCCAGCTTCACCAGGCCACTTGATGCCACTTGATATCTTCAATTTCTGGGTTCCATTCTGCAGGATAATACACCTTACTTGTCTCTCCAGCCCAGTCATAATCAACCACCATAAGGCCCAGTGGTTGCTTCAACAGATCCTTGTGGATCATAATATTATTAGGCCGGAGATCACCATGGACATGGTTCTTAGATTTCAGGGCCCTGACAATGCCTTCAAGAGCTTTCCGTAGTTCAGTACGAGACAGGACTGTAGAACTCGCATTCATGAATCTATGCAGTGTTTTCCATTCAGATGGGTCAAGGTACTCCATGACATAAGCAGTGGGTGCGCCGTCCACCTTTGCATAGCCATACAGTTTCGGAGCCAGTCCTTTAGCTGCCAAATGCTCGTGCACTTGTTGCGAATAGGAACGAGAGACAAGCTTGACAACAACGGGTTGGTTGGAATAGGAAGAAGAATTGAGAGTGGCAAGAAGTAGTTGCTGACCCGCTTCGTCTAGCCTGGACTTGAAAGTAAGAGTGCCGGTATCATCTTTCGGTTTTCCAATCAATTCACAGGTCCCATATATGCGAGGAGTACATGGTGCAAATCGAATTTTGGATGGTTCAGGCGGCTGAGACACTAGTCTGCAATCAATACAATATAAGTAACAGAGGCCTCAACATGGTCTCATGGCGCACTCACCGTCTCAAAGAGGTTATCCCCCTGACCAATGCCCACAATAGCGTTGCTACCTCAACATGACGGGTGTGAGTGAGGTCAGAAATCATGAACACTGGCTTGGAAAGCGGCTCAACAACTGGTTTGTATCCGTCATAGAATCCACCACAGATGTACAACATGTGTCCTAGGCAAAAACGAATCAGCAATTGCAGATTACAAAGGTCAGGGGCGGTGTACATACCCAGGACACAGATCAAGAAACATGGTGCTCCATTACTGAGAAACTTGTCGGCTTCCGGGTTTGTCTCAGCCCGGCCAGTGAGGACCCTCACGAGGAAGTGATAATCGGCAGCGATCTGCATGTAAACATCACATCCTCCGCATCCGGATTCCACCTTATCCTCGCGGATGGCTATGACTATGCCACGCTCTTTAATACACCGATCAACCCTGCCATGATGAATGGCTGATTTTGGTCTCAAAA
>Ga0157366_1000305_pt1 | contig 23338 bp, 23 predicted proteins | sample AttbisABBM1_FD_113149 | JGI IMG/M metagenome (GOLD analysis project Ga0157366, IMG submission 113149) | Fungus gardens microbial communities from leaf cutter ant in Botucatu, State of São Paulo, Brazil - Atta bisphaerica ABBM1 | ecosystem: Host-associated > Fungi > Mycelium > Unclassified ...
CTATAACACTTTACACACTTAGATCCTTGAATTCTGCACATACCTGATGAATAACCCCATTTCCAACAATTTTTGCACAAAGGAACCCCAGGGTTCATGTTTGCTCTATGAACAGTTGCAATGAAGCTGCTGACATTGAATCTTCTGTTGATAATAGTTTTTGCTTTCAATCTATTTTGCATATCCCATATGTTGATCCAGAAAATGGACATGTCTGATTTGGGAGAAATCTTGATAACTCTTGGTTTTAGTGCTAATACAATGTCATTAAAAATGTGGTTAGCCTTCAGAATTTTTTTCCACTTTATCAGATGATAAACAGAAGTTGGATACTTCAGACAAGAAAGAAATGCTAATAATCTTGAGATATGATTTCAACTGTGGTAGTCTTGGAGAATCAATTTGGTCAGCGACTATGCATAAAGTACTTTTAACATATTTTTCAATCTTCTGGAGATCTAAAGGACTCATGACATTGTTAGTAGAGATGATTACTCCCTTGACATCAGTTTGGATAAAATCAGCCATGATGTTCAATTTAATGTTTTTAAAAGCACTATTGATGTTAGTAATATAAGAACTGGACTCTCTGATGAAGTATTTAGTGTGTTCAACATTCATTGGGATAATAACCTGTTTTTTTGAAGGACCTTTGGTTGTCATGCTGATACATGGCTTGGACTTTGTGACACCACTGATTATCTTTTGAACTTGTTCGATTTTGTGATTCTGAAGATTTGGGAATGTTTCCTTAATCTTTAGCGTTTCCCTAGCTATGTTCAACACATTATTGTTAGAAGAAGCTTACACATATGATTTCTTCTGCAGAATACCAGAGTTCTTTTTAAAAATTTTTGAGATTTCATTAACCTCCTTTGGGGTTTTGGCCAGAATGAAAGGAGGAATAGAAGAGATAGAAACTGGATTGATGACATTTTTACCTTTACCATTTTGCAAAGTCTTGAGAACCTGCAGGCTGAACTTAGACTTCACCTTATTTCTGAATAACATGTTAGTATCATCCACTACTAGACTGTCCCAATATGCTTTGTATAGGAACAAGATAAATTCCCATGCCATCTTACTGATACCTTCAAGATTCTTGACACTGTTAGCCTTATTGCCTTTGATGGATTTGCCTGGAATGTATTTTCACATTCTGATGAGAGATTCCTTGATATTCTTAATGTCCAATACCAAGTGTTCTAAAGAGCCATGGAGTGAAATAGCCTGGAAATTGCCATCCTAAGAATCAGGATCTATAGCCTGATTTATATTATAGTTCAACTGAATGTTAAACACGTTGTTGTTGTCCTGGTTGCTGCAGACATGCTCTACATTGTTGACATGTTGAGGCCTTGTGTTAGTAGAGAGGTCAGCTACCTTACTGCTCTTATTACCTTGGCTCTTCTGAGTTGTGTAGGATAGTTGAGAGCTGTCAATTAGTTCTTGGACCTCATCTTCATCCAAGTCATTGTTTTGTCTCTTCATCTTTCTAGCATAATCCACTGATCCTTCTGTTATAAACATTTCATCTATGCTAGGAGGAGGTTTAGATGGGTGTATAGTTAATCCTCTCACATCATTGAAATTATCTGAACCACTGTTATGAACATTATCAACATCCATGTTTCCAAAGTATGCAAAACTCATTCTTGTTGTTGTAGTTGAAGTTGCTGATTTATCGAAGAATTTATTCCTTGAATCTCTTATGGGTGCTACCATACAAGATGGTGGTACAAGAGCAAGAAGGGATGATCACACTCCTTTGCCTAAGTCCAAAATAATGAAAATGAAAACTAAAATAAAATAAATAGAAAATAGAAAAGAAAGTAGAGTCAAGTCCAACATTCACAACTCTGACAGCATTATCCATGGGTTGTAATGGATGTGACCAGATTGGGACTGAGCACTTTGAGTCTTGAATTGTAACACTATAATACCAAACCATTTTCACTTGATGAAATATTGAAACCTTTTTCAATGTCAACAACTATCTAGCACTTGCTTTATTCCCTACTTTATAGTAGTTCATAAAATTGGGCCACAGATGATGAATAAGAGGATCCTAACATTCTTAGGAACCTAGTGAACTATGGACAACTGTAAATGACTAAGAGTCAAAAATGCATCTACAGGGAGTATATGATGACATGATGTATCTAAGTAAAACACAGTCCTGAAAACTAAGTCCACACCAACTATGATAGGACTGAAAAGGTCACTTCTGACAGTCCCATCTAAGAACAACAGATGCTTGTTGCCGCGTGCCACGGTGACAGGAACCATCATGACAGTAGTTCATGGACAGATCAGATGACAGCTAAATGTCCACCAGAATTCTGATTTCATGGGATTGTCTCAACCTCAACTTGGCCTCAGTCTCCGAGCTCATTTTCAAACACTCATCTCACTAATGAATAATGAATCTAAAGGCTCGTCTCGTAACTCACTGCCGAGACTTATATGATGCCAGCAAATATTATTTTCATGAGTTTCTGTGTATTCTCTGGGTCTTGTATCTTCTCATACCTCAACTCACATGATTGTCTTTGGTCCGTGTGAAGGGCAACTATCGAGGAAGGAAACGCCCCAATTCATCAGATCAAGGACAAAGGACCATCGGCTGTTTCATTCTGAGGGGCCTCAGTATAAATGGTTCAAGTACTTCATTGGACTTGAATCCACTTTTGGTTTGTGCTCCTAATGTTAGGAACCAATCACCTTGCAGTCAATTTCGCCTTTGTCCTGGCTTCCCATCTAGCTGCAGCAAGTAATGGTTGGCACTTTGTACAAAATGGGACCTCTGGTATCGTCGCACTGGAATCAATCATCGTTTCTGACAATTTGGCTATCTTCTTTGATCGGGCGACCAACGATCCCCTCCAAGTCAATGGCCACACAGCGTGGGGGTCGCTCTACAATCTAGAGACAAATACTGCATCACCACTTGATCTCATAACAGATAGCTTCTGCGCCTCTGGAGGTTTTCTGAGCAATGGGACAATGGTTATTTTTCGTACTCTTGTTCCACTGCGATATGGTCTCATCAGCCGTAGGTCAGTGTTGGTGGCCACATCCCTGTCATTTCTCAAGCATACGACGGCCGAATGGGAATCAGGATTTGGGAACCTTGTGATGACCCCAATGGAATAGGCTGCTCATTGTTTGAAGACCCAGAGACTTTGCATCTGGCGGAAACCCGCTGGTATCCCTCAAGTCTGAGAATTTTTGATGGCTCTCTGGTAAATCCAGTTCCGCAAACTTTGGACTCGAGGGTCACAATGAACGATATAGATGGTTCTGGGCGGGATACACGAGGGTTCCCCCTTCTACAACATCGATCCTGTCAACAGCTTTGAGTTCTTCCCACCCAAGGATGGTGGAATTCCAAGACCTTCTGACTTCCTTGCTCTTACAGTGCCCGCCAACTATTTCCCTCGGTAAATTTTAAAATGCGGATAAATCAAACCCATAACGTTCTAACATCCAACTTTAAAGTGCCTTGGCTCTCCCCGATGGGAAGATTTTCGTGGCGGCTAACAATCGATCGATGATTTACGATATTGAGAAGAATATTGAAGTCAGACTGCCTGACATTCCGAATAATGTTCGGGTTACTAATCCCTTCGACGGAACTGCGACACTCCTTCCTTTGCATCCTCCAGATTATATACCTGAAGTCCTCATCTGTGGTGGTACCACTACAAGCGATCAGATACCCGTTGAACAGCTCTCATCTCAGGACCCGGCTTCTGACCAGTGCATTCGTATGACCCTGACACCGGAAGGCATCAGAAAAGGTTGGGAGATCGAGAAAATGCTTGAGCCTAGGATGATGGCGGAGATGATACTTATGCCGAATGGAGAGGTCGTGATCATTAGCGGCGCGCAGACCGGATATTCTGGGTATAAGAGTGTGAGAGACCCTGTTGGAAATAATTCAAATTCTGATCATCCTGCGTACGTTTCTTCGATGCACCGTATGAGTTGATTTGATAGATTGAGCGACGACAGGTTTACGCCCTCTATCTATACCCCTGATTTTCCTCACGGACAACGCATCAGCAACAAAGGAATGCCATCAACTGATATTGCTCGGCTTTATCACTCGACAGTCACACTTACTCAACGGGGGTGAGTGACACACGCCATGGCATATGATTCAACCCTCGAGAGCCTTGAATCTCATTCCTGGATCCAGGAATCTCATGCTTGCTGGGTCCAATCCCAATCCCGAGGTAATCAATGGAACAAAATACCACAGGTAGCGAATTAAAGGGTGATCACAATTCATGCTTATGCTGCTTGTAGCGAATTCCGTGTAGAGTATCTAAACCCTCCGTATATGACTATGGAGAGGCCTCAAATCACTAATGCACCGAAGGAAATTGCTTTCAACTCCAAGTTCCGTGTCGACGTAGCCATTCCATCTGGACTTGGGGAAAGGAATATTAAAGGTGCAGGAATACCAAATTTCACGTGGATGCTTTGCACTCAACTGCTGACAGTTGCATTGATGGACTTGGGTTTCTCCACGCATGCTTTCCATTCAAGTTCACGACTGGTCTTTATGGAAGCAGAGTTCTTCCAAGATGGAAGGGCTTTGTCAATTACTAGCCCTCCAAATAATCGTGTCTTTCCTCCTGGCCCAGGTAGGCTTTCATATCTTCCAGGTTAATCACCCATTGATTAAATCGTCCCCACAGCCTATATATTCCTGACGATCAATGACGTTACGAGTCCCGGAGTGAGGGTCATGGTGGGAAATGGCGCCTCACCACCTGTTGAGGACCAAGGTGTTAGGATCGCTAGTGTTGAACAATAGGTGGTACTGTTGTTCCTTTCTTCCATCAGGTGAACAGCCATATTCATGATCATCTCTGTACCACTTCGGACAGATTCTGCTACTATTGGCTGGTTATACGAGAGTATCAAATTGTAACAGTTTCTCGTGTTTTGACCCGAGATCTGACGAATGCTTGTGACAGTGAACCTAAAGAGTTGAAAGGCGTGACATGTTGAATAAGATACAACCAGTCTCCTATGATGAACAAAACATTTGATTCAATTGTAGCAATCCTCCGCGACAAGGATATAAATCGAGGACGGTGCCTCAAGATTGTTTCAGCAGAAGTCTTTTGAAATTGGATCTTAAAGTACTCATCGCGTTCGGGGATAGATTTTCAAAGATGCAGGTCTGATTATTTATCTATGTATCAAGCACTGAAACAACCATAGGTAATGAAGGATGTGTGATGTCCTCGCCCTCTACAACTGGAGCACTTACTCCAGGCATGGTCCACGTTATCTTTTGCTGTCCGCTAGAAAATTCAAAGGATGTAAGGAGTACGGAGAGTACAATCTCTGTTGATGAACTGGTCAGCTTTCCTTTGAAGCTTTACACACAGAACAAGATGCCGCACTGATTTCGAGTTGAGCAAACTTAAATCCACTATTAACCAGATCAAAGAGTATGTGAAAAACAGAGGTGGATATACTCACATGCAAGCGCGGCTACCACCAACAAATGTCATTCTACGTGTGTTCAGGTCCACAGGATTCGCAAACATGGAGAAGGGGATGGTGGCTCACAAATTTGAATAAATACCAGGTATATGAGCTGCCAGAACTGAGTCTGGTATTGGCTTCAACCAGCGTTCCGGTTTCCATTCGTGGGCATCATCTCCCCATACTTCGGGGTTCGCATTGGCACCATAAATTGAGGTGAAGAGCGTCGTTCCATTGGGTACTGTGATTTCAGATATATAAACACCTGTAGTTGTCTTGATCGGTTTAGAGAGCGGAAGAATCATGTTTTTGCGGGCGCTATGAAATGGGATGAGCCTGCCATGAGACAAGTATTTTTTTGTGCACTGACGTTCGTATCGCAATACTCAATGGTGGGTATCTGTACCATTCGCTCAATATCAGTACTCGTCAGGAAAAAGGAAACGGCGTACAGTCGCAGCGTTTCTCGGATGACGGCGTCTAAGAAGGGGAGATTTATGATCTGGTCATAATCCAGTTCTTGACCATTATTGATATTTTTCGCCTCGCGTAACTCATGACGTAGTTGACTTTGAATCTCTGGATTTTCCCCTAGAAGACAAATTACACGTGAAAGTGCTGAAGAACTTGAGTCCATAGCTGCAAATGTCAAAGACCTACGTAGGTGGATGAATAGGTGCCAGAATCAGGGGAAAAGAGGACATACGCAACTTGGCCAAAGACTTCTTCGTCCGATAGGCGATCCTCCTCCGCGGCGCTAGCATTGGCCTTCACTGACTCGCTCATGCTTAGTCTCAATAGTGTAGGTGTAACATCGTGAGAATCATACCGAGAACACTGATGATATCCTTTTTGCCGTCATCTCCCTTGATCATCGCCTTCTGTTTCGACCAATAGATATCGACTGCAGTCTCCTGAATTGTGTCAACAATTTCCTTCAAATCATGTACCCATTTCGAAGGAATATTTTCTACGATCCATCGCTTGAGTCGGGGATAGTTGAGCTTGGCAGCGAAGGGGAGGATGTAAGATGTAACAACAAAAGTGCCTGAACCCGAAAGAAGGCCCCTGAACGAAGTTCAGTCTTGTGTTGTCCGCGAAAGGCAGGGAAGGCAATGTACCCAAATCGTTTCACAGACCGGCTGTATGGATGCAAGTCCGCACTTTCGGCATCTTCCTTCAAAGAATCGAACGAGTATCCCATACCACTTTGACCAATCAACTCCAGAGTGGTTCGGGTCATCCAGTGGAGTATATCTATTTCCTTCGGCCCATCCTTGAGTTGGTTGGTGAGGGCCTTCTGAAGCTAGAGTGTGGTGTCAGGATTTTCAAGCATGTTGCAGGCGGTGGACTAGAAGACGAAGATTCGTCTTACCCTTCCTGTGACTTCATAAAATATTGGCGCTATGAAAGCTTGAGTAAGCATTCTGAGAGGGCGAAGGTCAATGAGACGACTTGCTCATTTCGCGCATGTGCCCCGTAGAGAAGACGGAATTAAGCATCTTCCGCTGCTTCTTGTGTTGCTCGCCTGATGATTCGTGAGGACCCCTGGTGAATTAAGACCGCGGACACACACCCAGAGTCGACAATAGACCTTCACCAAAGAAGAGTTTGTTGATTCTGGTCCAGATCACTGAGCAACTCCCTCGCCCATACTTCCAGACGAAAGATACTCACGCAATAAATACCGGTGCTTCTTCGTAGATATGCTGGTCCTGTTCATAGAATTCCTGGTCAACGATGTCTGAGAAACTGTGCAAAAAGCTCATATACTTTGATGAAGATATGATGAAGGGCCTTTGGGTCATGCAGGAATAGTAGTCTTTCCTAAGCGCTGGTCATCAAATCACTGCCCCCTGTTTCCCCGGGAAAAAGAGAAACCAACCCCAAGCAGACCATTGAGCTTCATGACACTCCCATCTGCACCGATGGGTCAGTACATCGTGATCTCAGCTTTCAGAAATGCCTGCTCACACTGCTGAAGAAACTTGTAGTAATACTTGCCGGTTTTGTCATAGAACTGGGGGATGTTTCCTGACAGTAAAGTTGTAGGTAGCAAGGTAAGAGAATGGGGAGAGAACAGACCGGCTAGCCAAGAAGATGCCCGAGGACCTGGTATCTGGTCCAATGGTGAACCAGTTACACACTTTTGGACGAGTTTCCAGGCGAGACAAATGAGCAGGACCAAGACAAACAATGAACCCATGGTCAAGTAGCTGGAGATGGAGGCAAGAAGACAGGGAGGCAAGTCCCAGCCCATCATCCGAGCTGAGGTGCCCAATACATCCTGACTATTTCTGGACTTGTCCCCGCTTCTTTCCAGTCGGAATTCCCACTGCGTTGTTTTCGGAGATACATGTGACAGATCACGGGATGGTCAGATGATGTGACAATGTGTCCTTTGACGCGTTCTATCCGACAACACCAAGTTCTTTTTCTTTTTTTTACCACCATCATGCTATCCAAGGCTGACGAACAACAACTGCAACGCGTCTGTGCGAGTCAAGAAACTCTATTTGCTGCGAGAAGGCTTGTCCCTCTTGCCAAAGCGCGCACGAAACAAGGCTCTGGACACTATCTGGCGGAGTTGGCAACAGGCTTGCCTGCTATCTGTGCATATCTTGTGTCTAAACAGCGAGTCTTTCCTGGCATTAGAAAGCACCTTTTGCTGATGGTTTAATACTCTAGACTGAATAACAATGACGTCACCTTGGACAATGCCCGATATGCATCGTGCCTGCGCACTGTCGATTTTAACAAAGCACTACGAACTGTTAGTGGAGTCTTGGAGTCGGACTTGAGTCCACAGAAAGGAAAGAAGGTCATTTCATGTGATGCTCTCTATGAGAAATACAGCGCTGGTCAGCGGTTCGAAAACTTGAGCGTTTTCCTGCATGAGGCAGAACGGGCACTTGCACATTTGGATGCACGATACCAAGCCGATTCCCCCAGCGTTCAGTGTGCTATTTTCTACTGGATAGGTCTGACAATGGGTGTGAGAGTCTCGTCCTCGACAAATTGTCGAACTCTGAGTTTCATTCACAGATGAAAGATCTCCCAGCATTGGATGAATTTGCGCAAGACAACTCGATACTTCCCCAGCGGCTTCTGCCTATCATTAAACTTCTTAAGGACAAATGCAGTACACTAAAGGCCAAACTTGTCAAAGCATCCCAGAATTTATCTCGACCATCGTCACCTACAAAATCTGTGCTTCAACCCTCTGCCCCGCATACTCCTCGTCGATCACCCAAGAAGCCGCTTCGTGACCTCCCGACCCGTGAATCAATGAGGAAACAGCGACTAGCCCCGACAATCGAACCAAGTCCCTCAAAAACAGTAGATGACGTTGCTATCCTGAACATTAATATGAACCCTCCTGAGACACCAACCAAAAAGCGAAAGCTCAATACTTTGTCTCCGATGCCCTCGACTAAGAGACAAGTGATTTTTCCGCCCACTACACCAGCAGCATCGCATACCACTCACACGACATCTATGAAATCTCCATCACAAATGAAGGCTAACTCAACACCAGCCATTCCCTCACCACTTCGTCGATCGGCACGTTTTGTGTTGCAACAGGAGGTCGATGCCTTCATGGAAGTTGACGAAGAGGACCAAGTTCCGGTCGATGTTAACCGGAGCCTCAAAGCTGAGTTTTCCAAGACCGACGAGGATGCTGATGAAAATCCGAAGATAGAGGACTATCCGGTTTATCGGAGGTTTCGTCCTGCGTATCAAGATTACAAACAGTGGTTTGCACGAGACGCGAGGGTACTCAGAATGTGGAAGGAGGCTAGTGTTGTACAATGAAGAAGAATGTCACCCAGATTCCTTCTCTCCAAGAAATCAGAATTTGACCGTTTTTCGGCTCTCGACGAATATCTCTCCATTTGTCGTGACTCAAAGTATAGCCGCAGATATTGACATTCTACCAAAGGCCTTCCCAGGGACAAATAAATAAATAAATCTCGTCTCTTCAAAATCTTGGACCCTGGGCAGCGACGATAAACTACTATGTAAAAGACTATACGATCCATCACATGACCGTCCAATCCCTTCAAGAACTCGAAAAAAGCACAGGTTCAGTGCAGCATCGCCTTTCCCTTTGCTCTCCGACTACTGTTATCTTCCTTCAGCAACAGTACACAGAATCCTGCTATCGCAAATATAACCACGGCAGTGTAGACGGGCACGGCGCGGTTAATCATGAGTAAGATACCGCCCAATATTGGTGCAATCATTCCTCCACTGTTATAAGTCAAGTAAGCATACCTAGTCAACGTGCATGAAATGGGGAACGTACATCCTTGATAAAGCTGAAGCAATCCCACAAGCTGACCCACGGACTATACAATCCATCATGTCAATATCCTGAGAGCTAACAACCAAATACGCTTACCTTTTGTACCGAAAATCTCAGGTGTCCATCCATACAGCACTGCCCACATTGTCTATCTCATTATTAGCCAGGTATGTGCGAATGTTCAGGAAATCCACTCACAGTCGCACTCAAATAAATCACCACAGTTGTCGTTCTCACTGCCCAAGTCTCTTCTACAGTGACAAACACCATACAAAACACTGCTGTTGTAAACGTGCTCAAGGCCAATGACCAGCGTCGGCCTAGTGATGATTCAATGAGCCATGCACCGAGCTGAAAGAAAAAATTATTTAATTTCAGCATCAAGGAGAAAGAGGATGAGGAGAATTCCGTTTTTGACTTACTACTGCTCCTGGAGTTCCACCAATAGTAAAAATCACCACATCCCATAAATTCTCTTCCAAACTCTTTGCAGGTTCCTCTCCATCACCACTGCCACGCATCTCCAACAACTTCGGTAAAAATACATTAAACATCGTGAATGCTATCGAAAACGATGTCAACACCCGTATGAGGGCGAGAGCAAAGGAAAAAGGGATAGGACATACCTAGCGACATAAAAAACCATGCACCCCAAACAAGCACTGTCGTCCTAAACCATTCTGGCTCAAGCACCATGCTCACACGATCCCACCACAAGACCAAAGGCTTCCTCACCGATCTCGGTAGCAACCGACATGTCCTCTCCACCTCAAAGATCGATGAATTCCTACTTACTGTCGAAAATATCTCTCTCCTCGTACTCGACGTTGTAAATGAAATCGATTGCCGTGGACGCGCGATTGCATTATCCACATCAAGCTTCTTCTGCTCCCCTTCTTCGCCCCTGTCTTCTTCCTTATCTCCTCTAGAACTCGTGACCGTCTCAGAAGAAGAGGTCAATGAGACCTGCGGCGGAGGTGGATAATGATCCAGAAGAGGAGTCTTGAATAAATGTCCTTCCAGAACCTTTATAGGTGTCTGTCCAATTGAATCATATTGAGTGACCAACGGTGCTCTCTCCGCACTCGTTTTGTTCGTGGGACTCTCTGATCGACTCCCCGCTCCTTCAATATCACCAGCATCAAAAATTGCCGATTCATTCATTGTGCGCTGGATGTTCATTGAGGTTGTTGTACTATTGGTCGTGAGACTGTTCAAAGCCGTTGTGGACGTGGGACTGGGAATAGATGCACACCGTTGTGAAGGCAGGGAAGACTGCGAATGTCGTCGTTGTGTGTCAAAGGGGTGATGATCAGCAACATCGTCTAATTCGATTTCGATCTCGGAGCCATTGAATTTGGAGATCATTTGGAGTGCTTCAACAGCCTCTTGTGGTCGTCCTGCATGTACGAGGTATCGGGGAGATTCATGTAAGCGGAAGAAGGCGATCCGTGCCAGGAACATAGATAACGTCTGTCGAATGCCCAACGACAGTGCAATGGTGGAATATGGATCGGATAGGAGGAGTGCAGAGTGTCAAGGTGAGATAGGGAGGACCAAGTGATGGAGATGGGAGAAAACATTAGAAATCGCCCCGTCAAACCACACTCCAACCAAACCAGTAAAGGATCAAATGTTCAGAGAGGGTCAACGGGGCTTGATGCGAAATATCAAGGAATACTATATAGTACGTACTATCGCAGCCAATATCATAAGCAAGTATTTCCATCCTGTGTTTTGTGTTTCCACATTACACGAAGGGATGAAAGCACCTGACACCATCGTCAGATTGCTCACTCCGGTAGTCGGTTCGGATGGGCATGAACGGTTAGGAAGGATGATCAGAGCGACCAACGCTGAAAGTACGGAACCAACAGAAAAGAATACGGATAGTGCAGTGACGAGGTATTGCTTTGCTTTCGGCACATATTCCAATAAGAGGGTGCCATCAGTCGGCATGGAGCCCTACAGAGTGTAACGTTGATAGTGGAGTGTAACAGCTGAAAGGATACGCACACCGACAGCACTTCCCAGGAAGAATAGCGCAATGCATAGAGTGCCAAAGCTATAAGACAATGAAGCGAAGAAGCCAAACACGGAGGTGAAGAACAGGGTCAAGTTGAAGGCTGTGCTGCGTCCAAGTAGGTCGGAGCCTGGTTGGGTGAGGTCAGTCAAGCAGGCTGTGACAGCAGCAGTGGAAACCCACAGGTTCCCCAGCCCACTGCCCCAATCATCATTCCCGCAAACATTGAAGAAGACAGTATTCCTATCAGACTGTCTGATACTGGAAGGAATGACAACATAAATGACAGTCAGGGTTGAAGCAGGGACAGGGCGTACTATCGTAGTGTCGTTGCACTCTGGGAAGGATAATTGCTATTGCCTGAATCCACATCTGAGAAGGCTTCAGTATTGGACATTGTCCCAAGCAATGAATGGTGTACATACATTATCCGCCATCCAACCTAGGTAATACCCCGAGAATCGTCAGTCTAAGACCGAATCCACCGTGGTCGACGCACCAAAACCGCAAAGCGAGAGCAGAACCCACTGGTAGCTCCCCATCCCAATCCTATCTATTGTTTTATCAAGCTAAGCGAGACTTTAGATCAACAAACAGGCCTATATTCATACGAAAAAGACACATACGGGAGTGCGACTGTCATTGTCATGGACACCGCCGGAGCTGATCAGACCCTGCTGCTCAACGTCGGAGCCATCAGGAAAGTAGCTGCGGTCTGCCATGGCAGAATCTGACCAAAAACCAGAAGCACGGTATGCCATGTCAATGTAATGATGATATGGGTAGATTGCTGGTTGATGGGATGGTTAAGACTCATTTGAATCCGGCCCGGAATAGATAGAATTCCCGATGATTTTGTCAACTATTACTATCTAAGGTTTTTAAATCCGCCAAGTTAATCACTTGAGGTCATTGATAACCCTGACAAATCGACTTGCAATAGAATCTTGTGACCCGTGTCACAGCTCTTTTCTTACTAATGAGTCTTTCCTCATTCCTGCTCGCGTCGGCAGATACTGTCGATTCGGAGCTTGATACACTCTTCAAGGCTCAGGTATTATTCCAAACCTTCTCTACTAAAACAGAAAATATAATGGCGCTTATAGCCACAGCAGCCCACATACCCCCCCGAACCAAAGGCGCAGTCCAAAAAACGCCGGTTGGCAGAACACAAGAGCGACCTTCGCCCCAAAAAACACAAATCGGATCATACACAGCCATTAAAAAATGGTTCCTCATCAAAGACACAGGCATCCTCGAAAGAGGATGAAGAGAACTCAGACCTTGAGGTTGCCTATCAAACTAGACAGCTAGCGGAAGACAAAGACGCCACTGGTGTCAATGAAGGGGGCACGGATGGCGATACTTCGGGATTGGTGCATGAATCTCTCGCAGCAAAGTCGAAATCCAAGTCCAAGTCCAAGAAGCAGAAGTATGTGCCTCCAGATGAGACACCTGCGCAGCGCGACCAACGGACGATATTCATCGGCAACTTATCCCTAGGGGTTGCTCAGAAACGAGTGAGTGCTCGGCTACAGAGTAAAATTTCAATTTATTGAGAATTTACGTACAGCTTTTACAAAAACAACTTCAACGACACATCCTCTCCTCCATTCCCACTGCAAAAATCGAATCTATTCGGTTCCGCTCTGTACCTTTCAGCTCCCCCGCGTCTGCCACACCAAATGCGCCCACAGAACAAACTCACAAAAATCCATCCCAGCGTGAACACGATCGTGCTCGTGCTTCGTCATGGCGTTCTACAGACTCAAACCCCGACGCAGAAACCAAAACCTACCTCACGCAAAACCAAAAAAAGAGAATGCTTTTCCTTACGCATCAATTTCATACTTCCGCAGCAACAGTTCATGCGTATATTCTCTTTGCTCACCCTCCCCCTCCATCATCTATTACTAGGCCTACAAATCTACCGCCTTTACCCGATATCATGAATCCTTACGAAGCTGCAGAACGGGCCGTAAAAGATGCGAACAGTACTGAATTCGAAGGACGCATTATCAGAGTCGATTTCGTTGGAAAGAGTGCAAAGGGAAACGTAAGAGAGGAGAACCCGGTAGCTCATAAAGATGCAGATCCAAAGTGCACTTTGTTCGTCGGCAACCTGGATTTAACGGCCCAAGAAGAGGATCTCCGAGCTTTCTTTGAGAGCTTATTAATAACCGAACGAGGAGACGCTCCTGGGGCTGTATCTACAGAAGGATTGACTAAGAAACTCAGTAAATGGGTCACTCATGTCCGCATCATCAGGGACAAAGAGACTCAACTCGGGAAAGGATTTGGTTACGTCCAATTCACCGTAGGTAACACATGAATCTCGAAACACCCAAATTCATTTTTCTCTAGGATCGTGAATGTGTAGACGAACTCCTCATACTCCAACCCACCCAACTCAAGTTCGCGAAACGCAAACTCCGGATACAACGGTGCAAAACTCTCCCTGGGGCCAAGCTTTCTTCTTCCGTCAAGTCATCACTTAAAACACTCCCTTCCTCCTCAGCCACCGCTTCCACGATCGAATCAAAAGACTCGAAATCTCAACACCCGCGCCCAGCACCGACTCCGATAACCGTACCCAAAGGCGATCCTTCTCTCGGCACCAGGCTTGCGTCGATGTCGAAACAAGACCGTAAAGCCGCTAAAGCTGCTGATGCAGATCGCGTAGCGAGACGTTTGGCGAAGAAGAAAGCGAGGATGGCTATGAGCACCAAGAAGGACCTTGCCAGTGGTGAATCTGGGAGTGGACGAGTTGATAAGAGAGTGAGAGTGAGAGTGAGGAAGGATGGAGTGAAGGCAAAGGGAGCCAAGGGGGCGAAGAAGACGAGGGTGAGGAGTGAGAAGAACTTGGAAAAGCGGAACGTGAAGAAGTGAGGCAAGCCAAAAAAATACAACAAGAAGGGACGAATACGGGGGTGACGTCTGATAATTTCGAGTCTCAAAGTCATGCTTTGTAATCAGTCCATCCTGATATTGAATAACAGTAGGTCGTTAATATGGGACGGAGGAGGATATCTGTGATGAGCATGTTGGAGTTTATTCCTCCCAAAGACATTCCGAGGAAGGGGCCGGAACCCATACTCGAGTTACCCTCGTGTCGTCCTCATGTTACTTGAATATCATCCAACTCGGAAACTGCATCATTGTCCCATTTATTGATACATCAACGTTGTGAATCATGTTGAACTTGTTGATTGACCTTGTACTCGAGACTCTAATGGGTCTGTCATAGAGTGTTCCAGGCCTACACATTCAAGTCTCTATGGATGATGACGATACTTAATTGCCTCATGCCATTGACTTTACATAGAAATATCTTTATCTTCAGCCTCATGTAGCCTCTTGTCTGTTGATTTTTTGAGTATTGAAATTTAAATAGGAATGCACCAGCATTCACTCGGGAGTTAAGGTTAGTAGATGATTAGATGATGATCTACTTGTCACCGAAGAAGAGAGTAAAACCTGGCATGAGGGATGAGAGATACCGTTATATAGTAAACCTGTTTATATCAAGCTCTGTTTGCTGCCCTCATTCTTTCAGTTTCAACGACTTCAGCCCGTTTTACCATTATGCAGTTGCTTGAAATTTTCTTCGAAAATACACCCCTTGTCACCGAAAGAGAGATAAACGATATCTTCCAAGGCAAAACTGTCCGTAAGCTCAATGTTCCCGACTTGCCGCTCGAGATATGGATGGAAATACTATCTTACTTGCCCCGTGGCTTCGTGAGGAGGATGATTGGGATAAACAGGCTGCTTTTCGAACTTGGGATGAATGAGATTTACAAAGAGGTTTACCTGATGGAACATGAGGGTGTTGGACTTGAAACACTTGGGCAAATCGGGTAAGCACTTTACTTCCTGTACACCTTTTTTGAATCCACACCGTCTTTTCGGGATAACAGCAGGTATGCAAGCATTGCCTCGAGAGTCCGCAGTCTGTATATAAGACCTAAATTTTTGCCCGATGAGGACAGCAAAGGCAGGGCAATCCCCGGCTCAAATGCAAGTCAATCATCCCAGCGGAAGGAGCGCAAGTCAGATATACGGGCGTTTCTCGAGACCGCGCTTGCTTCTCTGATCACTTGCCCGCACCTCAAAGAGCTCGATATTATCATTCATGACCGATATATTTCAAAATCGTTTGCAAAATTTCTTCAGAAGTTGCTCAAACGAGTGGGGACAACTCTCGAGTCTCTGACAATCGATATGACCTTACCAAGCTTCTTGTCGGTCTATCATGTCTTTGATCCAACCCTCTTTCCCAAACTCTCAACACTCACGATCAAGATCACTAACTCACGATTCGGAGCATCGAGAGAACAAGCGCGTCGAACTCGTAAAGTCCTTCTCAACATAATCCACCCATTGATTCACACATTGCAATTCCTCGCTTTCGAAGTGATCGACTTTAACCTCTCTGAACTTTTTCAAAGATTAAAGCAGCTTCCAAAGCTTCGTTCCTTGGAGCTACGAGCTGAGGTTGGCTTCAGCACTCTTATACCCATTATTCATTTCGTTACTTTTCTCAAGTATAATGCAGACAACCTGGAACGACTAGTCATTCACCGCCCGACTGTGGATATACCTAATTCATGGGACCTTGAAACTATTGTTGGGAGACTATACAACTTACTCTGTATCCAACATCTTCCCAAGCTTAAAGAACTTGTTCTCGAAGTTGATTTCATGTCCATCCTCGACAGCCTCGCTACTCACGTTCATACTTTCGTACCACACCTCAAAAATTTGACATTGATAGGACAATCTTCCACGTTGGACTATCCTCAACTAAGTTCCCTTCTCAGCGGTCTTGCAGGTGGCGATAAAGGTCTCGAATACTTGAAAATATCGATCACACACTTCTCGCCTGAGCATTTAGACCTCCTCGCTACTTCGTTACCGAACCTCAGACGTCTTGATTTATCGTATCAGGTTTTGTGGGCGAATGCTCAGTTCTTATTGAGAGTACGTAAGATCTTGGGTATTATAGACACCTCTCATGACTCACTCCCTGCTACCGCCCACAGAGTATGGACAGTATTTACGACGTTTTCCGTACACGTTCATATCCAAATTGGAATCTAGAAGAGGCAAGAATCGTAGAGGTTAGTCAATGTGTTCAGGGACATCCTAATATGAGGTTATTGGATGCAATCGAGGAGAGTCTCCCTTCCCTCAGGCGTGTTGTCCGAACTCAAGATTGTGATTGCAGATGTTAGCCCCCTCCCCTTCTTCTTGCGTGTATCATCAGACTTCCTTGTTGAGCGCTCTCTAGTGTTTTGACCTTCCAAACCTAGAGTCGCTGTTCACGATAGCTTTCTTTTGTTGGGTCTGAATAGTAGAGACCAACTAATCTACCCGTTTATTATGATACGCTAATTTCGCACGACAAACATGTATGATTTTACATACACATCGGTGAAATATCCTCTCTAGCCTTAATTCCTCCAGTGATGCCCTGAAAGTACAGTCTTACACCCCCACAAATGCGAGAGATCCCGATTTCAGGGCAAAGATCACACTAAGTCAAACACTCAGCAACATTTTAGATCTGGGAAACTGGTTTCACATAACCGACAATTGATGATGCACCAACCGGGATGAGTTCAAAACCAGCCAGAGTTACTCAACTTCAAAGAGAATGAATGAAAGCGAGAAGATCTGGTTATCACCAACCATTGAGCAAACTGAACATGACAGAAATCGGGAATGGTTATAAAATAGATCCAGGGCCATGACCTTATTTAACCATCACAAATGTTACTTCACGTCCAAAAAGTTCGATCCCCACAATCTTGATTTTCCCCCCCAATTAACACTAACTACATCTGGGTCTTGTTCGGAGGCAACCAATCTGCTAGCCAAGCCTTGACAAACGTAACTTCTTCTGCATGTATCTGCTGAATCTCAAATGGTTCTTGCGAATGGTCAGCCAAGCCGTATTCATCCCAGTGGTGGACAGCACCTGAAAAGCAAGGAATAAGTCACGGAGAAAGTACACCGAGGGAAAAAATGGTGACGTACCAGGAATCAATTTGAACGGTCTAAGAATGGTGTCAAGTCTTGGCCTAGCGTCGTCGCTATGTGGAGTATCCGGTCTCCACGGGTCAACTGCGCGAAAACATGAACACCGTAAGGATAGATAGGAGACGAAATGAGTATTTTTTTACCTTCACCGTCAATAATAGCAAGTCTATCTGCAGCAATATCAAAATCACCCAACGCATTGACAGCAGTCACATTTGGCAACGGCGGGACTTGGAAAAACTCGCCAGGAAGGTAGGCTTGTTTGCATATCTTAGAGAGATAAGGAAGGGTGATGAGGCGGGAGATGATGCGTGGCTGTGCAGGATCGGGTGGTGAGGTCTAGGAGAAAACATGAGAACTGGAAATGATGGACTGTTGTGGTACGTGCAGTGAAATATCCCCATTGCGTGCAGACCTGGAACTGCCACAATCTCCAGTCTTGATCTAAACCCGTGTCTTGAAACTGGGTGTCATTGTAGGTTCCGAAGCACTGTCGAAACCAAAACCTGATCAACATTTGCTGGTGATTTAGTATTTGAGAAATTCCTACGTCTTCGACTGTAGTCGGACATCTCGCGACAGTACCATTTTTTATGTAGTTTGCGTAGTTTAAGACCGAAAGATCAAGTTTGAAGCCCTTCTCAATCTCGACCATACGTTCTGATGAACCAAATGGCAAGTTGACTGCCTCTGCTGAGATACCTCGACCGAATACAGGTGCATTGATTGCTTCACAGAATTTGTCGAAAGCTTTGCTTGAGACCGCTGGGTCCCAGACTTGTGACTGCCATGAGCCCAAAATATTCTGTACGTATTTACACAGTAATAACATTAACCCGCACGTGCACAGACCAAAAAAGGTAATTTGCCAACATTAGTTTCATTTCTAGAAACATGACAAATGACGTACGGAAATCAGAGAAGCAAAGTCATCATCATGCTCCAAGTCAGCCAAGCCGAATAAACCTTTTAACTGTTTCTTGAAGAGACCGGTGAGGAGGATACCGTCAATAATGTTAATAGAATTCTCAAGGTGTGAAGAGCACGTGGGATCTGCGGCTTGACGTATGATTTCCATGTATTGCCAATTCTCGACCGCGGCATGAGTCACTCCTGGTATACAGTTGATAAGACTGATACGTTTAAAAGAGATTGGCGTACCGCTGGATGCGATCGATCCCCAGACCAGTTCAGGATAGAGAATTTTCATATGCGCCGCACGAGCACCCGCGTAAGAGCCCTATGAGATTTGGAACAAGGTTAGAGATAGGAAGTAGCCAAGACCTCATTAAGCCTACGCCATAGTAGATCCAGGGAGTACCTGGAGCGGTCAAGTCTGCATCAATCCCGTCAAACTGAACATTCGCCATGAAATTTGCGCTATCAGCGGCCGCTTGATCATTGTCAAGCCAGCTATAACGATTAGAAATAACATGATTCGAGAAAGACAGTTACAAAACATACCGAAGGGAGTCGGTGGTGAGGTTCTGAACAGCGATGGATTCACCTAGCCATCTGAGCGAGCTGGGTGATATAGACGTGTGTCCACAAAGCTTACCGTAGTAACGATGTTCCAGGACAACACCCAGCCCTTGTGTCGCATTTATCAAGATATCAACAATACCAGTATCAAGGAAAGGCAACCGATCCTGTAAGCTTATCAATAAATACCTATCGGGCCGAATAAAATAAATGTACCTCTCCACTGGTTTCTCCACCGTCCAGGACGATGACTGGCGCACCTACCCTAGGTTGGTAGTGCCTCTTGTTCACCCAGTAGCGCTGCTGGAACGTGTGTGTATTCGATTTGTCAAAATGGTCCAATGGCTGTTCAAACCATTGCGGTTCGAACTCTGAGAGAGCCAACTTCTTGCTAGCCCCAAATTCCCGATTGTCGTTCTCAGACTGTCTGTAGCCATCTTGGACCGTTATAACCTTGCGTAATGGGAGTTCAAGGCGCGAGGTACCTTGTTCTTGGAGATCAAGACGCCAGAGATTGACAGCCTGTGGTCCCAGGTTTTGGAAGAGGTGCGGACTGGCTAGCACCAGGCTGAAAAGGAGGAACGGGAGGAGATGACGAGTCATGACCGCAAGTCTACTCAGGAGGAGAGCGACTTTGTAATACACATCACATCAAGATTCATGTGATCATATTCAAACTCGATAGTCAGTCAATATATCCCACGGTATCATCGGAGATTCAAGATATTCACGATTCAAGATATTCACTATTATGACCGTGCGATGATTTGCTAGCACCAGGTACTTAGACCCTTGGATTTTGGCCAATCCTTTCCTCAGATCTTTGCTCCGCCTTTCCAACTACAATCTCTCTCTTTTTCTCTCTCACTCATTCTCCTGAAATGGCTCCCAGTGGTGAATTTTGGGTAGCTTACCAATTTGCTTCCCGTGGCAATGCTTCCCCGACAACACAACTCATTGAGCTAGAACTCGCTGGACAAAAATTATCTGACCTTGAAGATGTTCTAGATTATGGTATGCTGACCTTGCTGACCTATAACTTCCAAACCTGCTGATAACTATGAACAAGTCTTTTGTCAAGGATTCGTTGAGGCTCACTTTCGTTCTGTCTGTACTTGGGTCCGTCATGACGGTGCCCCCGTCCATTCCTCTGACACCGTGGAGGAACTTGTGAAACAGGGCGTCGGAAAGTGCGTTAATACTGCTGTCAATCTTTTCGTCGGTGCGTATTCTTCATGTCCACGAGACGAATGTTGATGGATTCACAGAGGACGTTCCGACTGCCTTGTGGTTCACATACCGCTATGTTTATTCCCCGGCCGCCAAAGTCGCCACTCAACGAATCCGTTTGAACCAGAATATCAAGTTGCAGCAAATTGCTCATCTCACCAACCACATTTTCACTCAGGGTTACCTTCCTGCGCCCTACAGGCCTCTCGTTTATTGGGAGACTCAGTGTGGCGTGAGGCTTGCTGAAGATACTAACATCACCGAGACTCTGGCTCATGGCTTTGGTGTAACGGAAGGAAAAGCTATCAAGCTCGTTGTCGGTGAGTTGCGTAGAGCTTTTTTTTTTCACTGCAACATAACGATGACTTGACCTAGACGCTCATCCATTCCATCATCATCACCGCCACCACCATCGTTTGCCTCTGACTCCTTGCACTCCGACTTCTGGGGCCCATTATTTCTGCAGCTTTTGAGTCCGTACTAGTATCCATAGCCTAGTGTTGATCCCTGTGTGTGTTTGCTCACACACACCGGTGAATAAATTGATTACCTGATATGGCCAGGTGCTCCATTGTTATCGCCTGAACCGTTATCATCATTTACTGTCTACGAGAGATGCCTCGTCCAAAACGCCGTCCCTATAACCTATTCACACCGCCCTCCCTGTCGTCTTCCGAGCTCATTTGCACAACGCTCGATCATGACTCGACAGACATGCTCATTGACAAGTGGCTCGAACACCGCTCCTCAGGGCACGACGCCTACCATGACTGGTTTTATGAACTGCGCACACGCCGACATGCTGCTCAAAACCCAGTCAAAAAACAGGTTATTGCCTGGAACAAGGGTGATTTTGTTCCCGAAAACATATTTTGTCGCACCGTCGACACAGGTCGCCTGATCCCTTTGGACAGAACTTGGACTACCCACGTATATCATCATAAGACAATGTCCGAGCGGAAATTGAGTATGATGCCCGTGGTTTTTACCATGGTGAGTTCTGACGTACCGTTCTGTACTAGGTGATAAGATGTCTCAACTAAGGTTTTTTAGCTGCCGGAGTTGATGCTCCTGCGAGGCATGCATGATGGGGGATGTGATGAGGTTTATATCATTGTTACAGACCTGAAGAGACAAGAGATGGACGACGTGACCGCGTATTTCAAGCTCGTCACCAAATATTCAGTCAGTCGCTCCCGCAAGAATAGTACTGAACAGCAGATTCAGTATCAGCGTACGTCTAGATGAACTTGTCTCTTTCGTGTGCCACTCAATGTGTACTCACCCAGATATGCGGTTAAAACATACCCTCGTGAAACAGCACCGCCTGCCGTGCTTCCCTCAAATCGACTTGGCTCTGCGTGCGATTCTCTTTGAAAAACGCCCTCGGTTCATCGTCCTTTTTTCGCACCAGACCACGTCGTATTCGCAAATTTTCTTTACGCATCGAGATTACGTTCCCGATTCCGATATATTTTTCGACTACCCTACAGGCTGCCCCAATCCATGCTGCACCGAAGAGTGCGAAATGATCAGATTTCCAAGACGAGGTATCAACAGGGCTGCTATTTTACCTTTGGTGGATATTAAAGGAAGACGAAGAAAGTTTAGGAGAAAGGAAATGTGCAACTGGATTGACTGCGATATTTGTTTCGGACATCTGGTGACAGCGAGATACGCGGATGGAGAAGAAGGTAGCACTGGCAGTATTGATGAATCAGAAGAGTCCGTGTCTGTTGGAGGGAGCGAAGGTGGCAATAGCAGTGTTACCTCGGATGAAAAGCCCCATCTCGACGAAGGGAAGCAGCAGGGGTCAGTCAAGGTTTCGTATGGCCACATTTGTGGCAAGTGCAGGCTCGTGCGCTATTGCTCGCAGGAGCATCAGTTCGCTGATTGGCCCGAGCACAAGAGGGTCTGTACCAAGGTCTGAAACCATCGTTTAATTTTTATTCGTGTACGCTGCTATTGTAAGTTTCCACCTTGCGCTCCTACTGAATGCTGTTTTGTCGCGTTCCGTTCTCGTCAGAATCAATATTTGATCTGCGATGCCTGTGCTTATCATTGCCGTGAAGTGAGATTCCACGAGTCCTTCAGCTCGCTTAGTGTTTGATCATTCACAAAAACGAATTCGTTGCTTCGAGAAAAATGCCATTGGGCACGATCAAGAACGGGCACGATCAAGAACGTTTTATATACAGTGGGTTTCTCACTGAATGACACTTGACGCTTTACTTACCGAGTAAACTATACAATTTGACTGTGAAATTGGTCGTACCAATCCCGCTTGACTCATAAGGTGCGATGCAGTAGTTACCAAAGATCCACTGGTGTGCGGTGAATATGCAAGGCAGATCGCCAACTGAATTTGCACCAGAATCGCTAGGTCAATTTCCAAATTGGCTCAGTGAGAGAAGAACATCTGATTAGTACATCCATGTCCTATCTAGACACATAATTGATAGTTCCACTCATCCCTCGAGCAAGTGCCAAAATTACAGAATCACTTTTGAGAGAGAGAGATTCTGTGCTTGTGAGATGATGTCAGATTTTATCTGACGGATGTCCTGTGATTGCTGGAAGGATCAGCGAGAATTCCAGGATAACGAGAGACATTCAGTATTCCTTCAAGCAGGAAGTGGAAGTGAGGGAGGGACTGTACTCAGATCAGTGGTCTGATTTGTCATTGCCAGCTTCTGATGTGGAAGACTTTATACAAGTCCTCCCTTCCCATCTTCCCA